>Ga0194126_10012498_pt1 | contig 10746 bp, 9 predicted proteins | sample TA2KigC150mmetaG_FD_148641 | JGI IMG/M metagenome (GOLD analysis project Ga0194126, IMG submission 148641) | Freshwater microbial communities from Lake Tanganyika, Tanzania - TA2015035 Kigoma Deep Cast 150m | ecosystem: Environmental > Aquatic > Freshwater > Lake | place: Tanzania: Lake...
CCCCCACCCCGTGGCCCGGAACTGGGTCCACTGGCTGGTGATCAACCTGCCCCCGGAAGCCGCGTCCCTGGCCGAAGGAGCCTCCCTGAAAAAGATGCCCCCAGGCGCCATGGAGTTGAAAAATTCCTTCGGCGACCTGGGCTACGGCGGGCCCCAGCCGCCCCGGGGCACCGGCGATCATCCTTATGTGGTCACCCTGTACGCCCTGAACGTAGCCCAACTGGACCTGCCGGTGAATGCCAGCCTCACCGCCTTCCAGAAGGCCCTCGAAGAGAAGGTCCTGGCCCAGGCCAGTATTACCGGGTACTACGGGAGGTAGTTTTAATCCACAGATTACCCAGATTTATTTGGCCGGAATCAGCACCAGGTCAAAGGTGGCTTCCTTCGCGCCTTTGACCGGGTAATGCTGGGTCACCAGCGTCTTGTGCCCCGGCGCCGTGACTTTGACATGGATGTGAGAGGGGCGGTAGAGGTAGGAAGGCGGAAAATTGCTCTCAAGCCGGTAGGCGCCGTTTTTATCGGAAAACATCGTGGCCCGGTGGGCGTCGTCATACTGGGCGTTGGGGCCTACCAGCCAGAATTCAATCCGGGCCTTGGGAATGACTGAGCAGTCCGCGGCCGACTTGACCACCCCGGTCGGCACGTAGCCCTCCCCCACCTTGGACCTTACCGGGGCGCCGGGCGCGTACATGGGCCCCAGTTGGTCGGGCTGGGTGGGCGGGCAGGCGAATCCCGCCCCTTTGTCGGACGAGGATTTCTCCGCGGCCAGCGCCAAGGAGGGATAATAAAAGCCCCCGGCAAACACCGAGAAGGCGGTCAGCGCCACTGCCAAAATGAATAACCAGGCGTTATGGTTCATAAATTTTCAATAAGTATTGTCATTGTCTTTGTCAAGACAAAGTGAAAGCGCAACACCACCGCCCCGGCAGTGTCGCAGGGGGGCGGCATTGACCCCCTGGCCCGGGACCCGGACGGGCCCGTTTCTCCGGCAATCCACTTCAAACGAGCCTCCGGTTTGGTTTGCAAAGGTTCGAATTTGCCGGTAGAATGGCGGCAGAAGGGGTTGGGGGTTGTTTAGGCCCAAAGACAAGGGGATTATTGATGAAAAACAGAAACCACAAACCTAGAGTCAGCGTGAAATCTCCAAGTGGACGCATAATCTACTTTCCGAAGATGCACAAGGACGCCAAAGGCGTCTGGAAGGTGTCAAATCCCGAATTGTGGAGATCGCTGATCCGGGGGAATCCGATTCCGTCTGGCGAGACCTCCGGGCCGCCCAATCCCTCACCGGAAACGCCCGGGGAATAATCGCGCCTTTACGATTCAAGGGGGCGGCGGATATGATTTTTGTTCGGAATCCCCCCTTTTATGGGTCTGTCATTGTTGATCCCAAGGGGTGTCCGCGCTCATCAATAACCGTCGCATAATCAGGATCATGCCAAAATGAAAGGCAAACGCATCCTCCTGGCCCTGGTGCTGCTGGCCGGCCTGGGGAGCCTGGGTTACTGGCTTTACACCCAGGACCGGATTCACAAGGACAAAGACCGGCTGAGACTTTCCGGCCACATGGAAGCCACGGAAACGGACCTGGCCTTCAAGGTCTCCGGGAAGATCCTCAAAATTTACTTCGACGAGGGCGATTGGGTCAAGGCCGGCCAGGTGGTGGCGGAGTTGGAAGCCCAGGACCTGAGAGACGAAGTAGCCCGGGCCCAGGCCAGCATGGCCGCGGCCCAGGCCAACCTCACCAAGTATCGGGCGGGTTACCGGGTGCAGGAGATCGAAGAGGCCAAAGCCGCAGTGGCCAAGGCCAAGGCGGATCTGGATAACAAACAGATAATGTTTTCCCGCTATCAGCATCTTTACGAGCGCAAAACCGTGTCCAAGCAGACCCGGGACCAGATGGAGGCCGACTGGCTCATGGCCCGGGCCAATCTGAAGAGCGCCCGGGAGCAATACGATCTTCGGAAAGAGGGCTTCCGCCCGGAAGACATTGAAGCGGCCAAGGCCGAGCTTGAACAGGCCAGGGCCACCCTGGGACTGGCTCAAACCCGCCTGGGCTATGCCGCCATCACCGCGCCGGGGGACGGCGCAGTCCTGGTGAAACCCGCGGAGGTGGGGGAAGTGGCGGCCATCGGCTCCACGGTCCTGACCCTGGGCCTCCTGGACGACATCTGGTTCGAAGGATACATCCCGGAAACGGACCTGGCCCGGGTGCGCTACGGCATGAAGGCGGAAGTCGCCACGGACAGCTATCCCGGCAAGAAATATCCCGCCTGGGTCTCTTTCATTTCCTCCAAGGCGGAATTCACCCCCAAGTCAGTGGAGACCTTCAAGGAACGGGTGACCCTGGTTTACCGCACCAAGATCCGGTGCGCCAACCCCAACCACGAGCTCAAGCCGGGGATGCCGGCGGAGGCGGTGGTCTTCCTTGACAGCCAGCCGCCCCAGCAGTGAACCGGCCATCCGGGCCCAGGGCCTGACCAAGCGTTTCGGGTCACTGGTGGCGGTGGACGGCTTCAGTTTGGAGGTGGCCCCGGGCGAGGCCTTCGCTCTGGTGGGGCCGGACGGGGCCGGCAAGACCACCGCCATGCGGATGCTGGTGGGCATCATGGACCCCGACGGCGGCCGGGCGGAAGTGCTGGGCTTCGACACCGTGAAGGACTCGGAGCGCCTCAAAGAGCAGATCGGTTACATGCCCCAGCGCTTCGGGCTGTACGACGACCTCACCGTTCTGGAAAACCTGATTTTTTATGGCGACATCTACGGGGTGCCCCAGGCCGCCCGGGAGGGCCGGCTCCCGGAGCTGCTGGGCTTCTCCAACCTTACCCTCTTCCAGGACCGCCTGGCGGGGAACCTTTCCGGGGGCATGCGCCAGAAGTTAGGCCTGGCCTGCGCCCTCATCCATACGCCCCAAGTCCTGTTTCTGGATGAGCCCACCTTCGGGGTGGACCCCATATCCCGCCGGGAATTCTGGCAGATTCTTTACCGACTCCTGGGTGGGGGAATGACCATTTTCCTGACCACGGCCTACCTGGACGAGGCGGAACGGGCCCACCGGGTGGGGCTGATGCACCGGGGACGGCTGCTGGTGGCGGACCATTTGCCCAATCTCAAGGCCCGATACCAGGGTGAACTGCTGGAAGTCCGGGCCGACGACCTGCACGCCGCCAAAAAGCTTCTGGCCGATTTTCCCCTGGCCCGCTATCTCCTGGCCATGGGAGACCGGCTCATGGTCACGGTGGACAGCCAGGTCCAGGCCCAATGGCCCATGCAGGAGGCCCTGGAAGGGGCCGGGCTGAGCCGGGTGAGCGTGGCCCCCGCGGAGCCGGGTTTGGAAGACCTGTTCGCCCAGATGGTGCAACGGCAGCCGCCCTGAAGTCATACCCGGTTTGGTCACCTCTGAGCGCCGAAAAATCTAAGCCTTGAGCTTTTTCGGAGCAAAGGCAATAATCGAAAATATTTTTGCTAACCGCTAACCGCCGGGTACTGGCCAATAATACCGTTTTCGGTTTTCGGTCTTCGGTTTTCGGTTAAAATAAATAAGATTTATCAATAAGTTACAGGTTGAGTTTGTTGCACCTGAAAGCGGACACGGTATAATTACTTGATTACTGATAGCCGGCCGCGGGAGAACAAATTTGGGACGCGCCCACCATACCCCGGAATCCAACGCCCTGTGGGAAGTGGCCGCGGCCCTGCCTCTCAATCAAACCCTCACGTACCGGCTGCCCCCGGAGTTGGCCGGCCGCGCCCAGGTGGGCAGCCCGGCGCTGGTCCCGGTGGGCCGCCGGGTGGTTACCGGCTATCTCCTGGGTCCAGCCCGGGAAGTCCCGCCGGTGGCCATCAAGGACATCCGCCGAATCCTGGATGAGGTCCCCCGCTTCGGCCGTGAAATGGTGGAGCTGTTTCGCTGGGCCGCGGACTATTACCAGTATCCCCTGGGAGAGGCCCTGGGCCAGATCATTCCCGGCGGCAGCCGGATTTCCAACCCCCGCCAGGAAACCTGGGCCGCGGCTTCAGAACTGCCTGAAGGAGCGGCGCCGCCTCAACGTCTAGGGCCCAAAGCCCAGGCGTTGTGGGAGCGCCTCCGGGATAGCGGGCCTTCCCCGGTTAAGGAACTGGCCATCCCCTTTCCCGGTTGCCGGCCCATTCTGAAGCGCCTGGCGGCCCGGGGCCTGGTGCGGCTGGAGCCGCGCCCCGCCTGGCGGGACCCCCTGGAGGGGCATTTCTTAGAGTCTGAGGAGCCACTAACCCTGGCCCCGGATCAGCAAAAGGCCCGCGCCGCCCTGGTCCAAGGCATCAAAAGCGGCAAATTCTCGCCTTTTCTGCTCCATGGAGTGACGGCCAGCGGCAAGACCGAGGTTTACCTCACCGCGGCCGCGGCCGTCCTGGCCCGGAACCGCCAGGTGCTGGTGCTGCTGCCGGAGATCGCCCTGGCCCACCCCGTGGGCCTGGCCTTCCGTCGCCGCTTCGGGGAGCGGGTCACGGTGCTGCACAGCGGGCTTTCCCAGGCGGCCCGCCTGGACCAGTGGCGCCGCATCGTGCTGGGCCAGGTAGATGTGGTGGTGGGGGCACGCTCCGCGGTCTTCGCGCCTCTTCCTCGACCGGGCCTCATCGTGGTGGACGAGGAGCATGACCCCTCTTACAAGCAGGAGGGGGGATTTCTTTACCAGGCCCGGGACGTGGCCCTATACCGGGGGAAGCTGGCCCAGGCCACGGTGGTCCTGGTCTCGGCCACCCCCCAGGTCTCCACCTTCCATCGCGCCCAGGAAAGGCAATACCGCTATGTCAACCTGGCCCGCCGGGTCACCCCCCAGGCCGTGCCGGAAGTGCACCTGGTGGATTTGCGGCGGCGGCGGGACAAGGATGAACGGATAATCTCCCGGCCCCTGGCCCAGTCCCTGGAAGAGGTTCTAACCCGGGGAGAACAGGCGCTGCTCTTTTTAAACCGCCGGGGCTATTCCCGGGTGCTGTTCTGTTTGTTCTGCGGCCACGTCTTCCAGTGCCGGAGCTGCTCCGTAGCCCTCACCCACCACCAGGTTTGGGGCCGGCTGGTCTGCCATTATTGCGGCTATGGGCAAGAGGCTCCGGAGCGCTGCCCCCAATGCACCTCCGTGGCGGTGAAGCACTACGGGGTGGGCACCGAGCGGGTGGAAGCCGAAGTCCGACGCCTGCTGCCCGCCGCCCGGGTGGCCCGGCTGGACCGGGACACCGCGCCCCATAGCGGCCGGGCCGTGGAAGTCTTTGACCGGTTTGCCGCGGGAGACCTGGACATTCTGGTGGGCACCCAGATGATCACCAAGGGCCACCACTTTCCCCGGGTCACCCTGGTGGGCGCGATGGAAGCGGACCTGAGCCTGTTTTTTCCCGAATATCACGCGGGGGAGCGCACCTTTCAGCTCCTGGCCCAGGTGGCCGGGCGGGCCGGACGGGGACAAGCCCGGGGCCGGGTACTCATCCAAACCCGCCACCCGGAGCACTATGTCTTCCAGGCGGTTAAGACCTTGGATTATGAGGGGTTTTACCGTCAGGAAATCGAAGTCCGGCGCCTCGCAGGCTATCCCCCTTTCACCCGGCTGGCCCTGGCGCGCCTCAGCGGATTATCCGAAGACGGGGTGAAGCGGGAGGCCAAGAGAGTTGTCGAATCTCTGCAATACGAGGTGTCCCGGAACCAGGACCTGGCGGCCCGGGTCCGCATCCTGGGTCCCGCACCCGCGGGGCTGGCTCGCCTCAAGGGCCGCTACCGCTGGCAGATCCTGCTCAAGAGCTATGGCCGCGGCCCCCTGGCCCGGACCCTGGAACATCTGCGCCGGCTATGGTCGCCTCCCCGCCGCTCCAGAATAGACTTAAGCGTGGATATCGATCCTGCAAGTCTTTTTTAATCCACAGATTACTCAGATTGCACCAATTGTACCGTTTTCGGTTTTCGGTTTTCGGTTTTCGGTTAGGAAAACCTGAAACACCAAAAACTTACAAATTGTAGAGCCTCTTGCAAAATTATGTAGCCGCTGGCTTCAGCCTGCGCCGCCACAGGCTGGAAAGCCTGTGCTACCGGATATTTCTTTAAGCAACATGGGAAAATCACAGCCTCAAAATGAATTTTGCAAGAGGCTCTGTATTTTGTGCATTTGAAACGAAATCAAGTATTAAACGCTCTTCAGCGCTTCCTCATACTCCTCATAAGCGGTCTTCTCGAAAAGCACGAAGCGCACCAGGGTGATTTCCGGGTGTTGGGCGAGATACTCCTTCACGGTCTGAAGCGCGATGCGGGCCGCCTCTTTGAGGGGATAGCCGTAGGCGCCGGTGGAGATGGAGGGAAAGGCCACGGTTTTGATCCCCTTGGCCGAGGCCAGCTTCAGGCTTTCCCGGTAGCAGGAGGCCAGAAGCTGGGGCTCCCCATGGGACCCGTCCTTATATACCGGCCCCACGGTGTGGATGACGTAGCGCGCCTTCAGGTTGCCGCCGGTGGTGAGGCGGGCCTCCCCGGTGGGGCAGCCGCCGATTTGGAGGCACTCCTCCAGGATTTTCGGGCCTCCGGCCCGGTGGATGGCCCCGTCCACTCCGCCCCCGCCCCGCAGCGAGGGGTTGGCGGCATTGACCAGGGCGTCGGTGTCCTGCCGGGTGAGGTCCCCTTCCACGATTTCCAGGACGGATTGGCCTAATTTGACCTGCATGGCATCGGCCTCCCAGGGGTAATACCGTTTTCGGTTTTCGGTTTTCGGTTTTCGGTTTTCGGTTAGGAAAACCTGGAATACCAATAAGTTACAAATTGTATTTGTTGCATTTGAAAGGGAATAAAGTATAAGGAGTTGAAGGAAGTGCGCGGGGGCGCGGCACGCCGCGCCCCTATATTTTCAAAGTCCTGTGAGGTGGTTAAGACTCGTGAACCACCATTCCGGCAATTAACGAAAACCGAAGACCGGAAACCCTCATTTGCTGATAAGCCGATAATGGTCCGCCTGTTTGGTCCAGGTGCTGTGGGGGAACTTTTCCTTCAGGAAGTCGTAACCCTCCCGCAAGGCCTTGGGGTCATGGGTTATCTTATACTTGACCACTCCCAGGAAGAAGGTGGCCTCCGCGGCCGCGTCCCTGTCGGGATAGCCGGCGATGACTTCTTCGAACAAGGCCCGGGCGTCGGCCAGTTGGTCCGTATCCAGCGCCCACCGGCCCTTGGCCGTCATGAAGGTGGCGATCAGGTCATCGGGGGTGAAAAAACCCACGGCCCGGTAATGTTCCTTGCCGTCGGCGTCCAGCACCAAGAGGGTGGGGGTCCAAGACACCGAATATTTGGACATCAGCTCCGCATTGGTAGTCTGAATCTGCACCGGGACATAATTGAGAGACAGAAACTTGGCGACGCGCTCGTCGGGGTACGTAACTGCACCCAACTGTTGGCAGCCCAGTCACATGGGGTTGTAAAAATCCAGGAGGATGGGTTTATTTAGTTGCCTGGCGGTTTGGTGAGCCTTGGCCAGGTCGTCGAGCCAGCAGATCTCTACGGCCATATTTGCTCCCTTTCTTGGTTAAGGCCCTGGGGCCTCCCATGGTGATTATGGTAAAAAATAATCATCCTGAAGCAAAAGGCAAGGGCGGAGAGTCAATGAACTGTGAGCCTTAGCCAGTGGTCAGCAGTTAGCTGTTGGCAGGTAGCAGGCAGCAGTTGGCAGTTGGCAGTTGGCAGTTGGCAAAAAATTTCTTTAGCTGAAAGCTGATGCCTGACAGCTATTCCCTATTCCCTATTCCCCGTAATATTGCATCCCCCACCCGCCATGATTATTTTAAAAAAATCAAAACAGGAAGGGGGTCGTCTTATGCGCGCCAAGTGTCTGGTGGAAGAGATGGAAGGCCGGGAACTGGATTCCTATGACCTGATTACCGCGTTGGGCCTGGTACGGGAATCCGACTGGAAAGAACTCTGGCGGCGCTATAGTCCCGGCGGCGCCCCGGGAAAGATCAACCTGCCGTTGAGCCTGGAAAATCATTACGTGGAAATGACCATTGAATCTTTGACTTCCCTGGCCGTGTCCCACAAATACCAGGCCACCCCCCACTTAATGCAGGCCCTGATCCGCCGCATTCTCTGCGGCCACCGCCATGGGTTGGTCCTGGATAAGCTGCGGAACAACGGGGTTCCCATCGAAGATGAGAACCAGCTCAACCTCTCCTGCTCCGTGGGCACCGTGGGGGTGGACATGGTGGTGAACCGGCACCCCAACACCCCGGAATACCGATTTCACAAGTTCGGCACCACCCGGGTGGAACAGGAAGAGCAGCGCCGATTGGACCACTTCGATGTGGTTTCCATCCTGTACCTGGCCCAGCAGAATCTCACCGACCGAATCCTGCACCGGTACGTGCCCCAGGAAATCCTCAATGAAGGCGCCGAAGGAGAGAAAGTGGTGCGGTTCGCCAGCCAGGCGGGAGACTACCAGTTGGATTTTTTCTTCCAGCGGATCCATAACGATTTGCCCCGGGGGGTGCCGCCCCGGGGAAACGCGGCCTCATCCACCATGCACCAGGTGGTCCGCCGCATCTTTGCCCGGCACGATCCGGCCTTAACCGCGAAAGAGCTCACCGATAAGGGGATTATCATTGGCAAAGAGGAAGTGTCCCGGGAGTTCGACCTGGCCCGCATCCTCAATGACAACTATATCGAAGTCCGGTTCACCAAAGGATAGAAAGCCTGTGCCATCGGCACTTTTCGTGACTTACGGGTAAGGGATGCCTTTGAGGCCAGGCAGAGCCGAAGTCATCCGGCCCTGCCTGGCCTGGATTCTACCAGTTCTCCTTCCCCTACCCTACAATAGTCACGGCGATGCCCTTGGCATTTTGCACCACCTTGCTGGTGACGCTGCCCAGGAGCAGGGTTTTGGCCTTGCCCAGGCCCCGGCGGCCCATGATGATGGTCTGACTGGCCCCGGCCCCCGCCTCATTGAGGATATCTTCCGCCACGTCAAAGTATTTGGTCTTGAATTTGCTGACCACCGCGGCCTCAGACATTCCCGCCGCCACCAGGCGCCCCCGGGCCCGGGCCACCAAATCCTCCCACCGCTTTTCCTGGTCCCGCTGCCAGTTGGCCACCAACCGCTGCCGGGCCTCCCGTTCCTTGTCTTTGAGAATGTGGCCGTCATCCCAGAAGGCCGGGGGCAGCCCCGTCAGGATATGAAGGAGGGTTATTTTCACCTCAGGAGCGCTGCCGAAAGCTTGCGCGGCATATTCCACCGCGCGCCAGGCTCCTTCCGAACCGTCCAGCGCCACAAGAATATTTTGAGCCATATCAGCCTCCTGTGTGGTTCTCAAATTCAAAGGTAATCACCTGTTATTAATAGTGCAACAGGTTTCCGCGGCTTATGGTGGCACATTGTTTCATAGAAAAAAAACGAAGTGGTAAAAATTATTTTTCTCCCAACCTTTTCCCTTTTCCCCTTTATCCATAGCTTTTTGAGCCCGAGGCTGGCTGCTGCGGTCTGCTTTTTCCTTGCAAACCCGGATGCTTGACCATAGAATTTTCAGAAGGAGGGGAAGGAATATGGTCCCAGTCCCCGGATACCCCCCGATCCTTGCCGACACCGGGCAGATAGAGCGGCTGTTGGCCTGTATCGAGTTTTCCAAGGCCCTGGTGGGCATCTATGACATGGAAGGGCTCCTCACCGCCATCCTGGAGCAGATCAACGGACTCATCCCGGCTCACAACTGGTCCCTGCTGCTCATCGACCCCCAGACCCGGGAACTTTACTTCGCCGTGGTGGTGGGGGTGGACCCGGAGTCGGTGAAAGGCATCCGCTTGACCCTCGGAGAAGGCATCGCCGGAGTCGTGGCTCAGGAAGGCCAGCCCATTTTCGTTAAGGACGTTGGTCACGATAAACGGTTCACTCAGCGGGTGGACGCGGCCACGGGATTTAAAACCCGCTCCATCATGGCCCTTCCCCTCTTTGTCCGGGGGGAGGTCATCGGCGTCTTTGAAGTGGTGAATGTGGAGAACCAAGACTTTTTCCGGGAAAAATTCATCCCCCTGCTCACCATCCTGGCGGATTACGTGGCCATTGCCGTGGACAACGTCCACAATTTTCAGAAACTCCAGGCCCGGGCTTACATCGACGATATTACCGGCTTTTATAATACCCGTTACCTGTTGTGCAAGCTGGACCGCCAGATCCCGGAAGTAATGAAGCGGGGCTCCCGTTATTCCATGGCCTTCCTGGATTTGGACAATTTTAAAGATATCGTGGACGCCCATGGCCATCTTCTGGGCAGCAAGGTGCTGGCGGAAGTGGCCCGGGTGATTAATACCGTATTGGGACCTGACGACAGCCTGGTGCGCTATGGCGGTGACGAGTTTATCATATTGCTCCCCAGCCTGTCCCAGGCTGAGTCCCTGGAGCTGGTGCGCCGAATGCGCCGGGCCATCAACGCCACGGTTTTTCTCCAGGAAGAAGGAGTCAACCTCCACCTCACCGCCAGTTATGGCATCGCCACCCTGCCCGAGGACGCCCGGGACCGGGAAACTTTGCTGGCCATCGCCGACCGGGCCATGTTCACCAGCAAGGGCCGGGGCAAAGACTGCATCATGGTAGGGAAGGACTTAACTCCGGCAGCGGTTTAGGGGCAGGGGGCAGGTTTCAGGTTTCATACCAAGGTGCATTCAAAAGGCTATTGTCGTAGGGGCGCAATTTATTGCGCCCGTAAAGGCGGGCGTGATAAATCACGCCCCTTGCCGTTTGGTTGCGACGTGGTATCAGGGAATAG
>Ga0194126_10012502_pt1 | contig 10744 bp, 8 predicted proteins | sample TA2KigC150mmetaG_FD_148641 | JGI IMG/M metagenome (GOLD analysis project Ga0194126, IMG submission 148641) | Freshwater microbial communities from Lake Tanganyika, Tanzania - TA2015035 Kigoma Deep Cast 150m | ecosystem: Environmental > Aquatic > Freshwater > Lake | place: Tanzania: Lake...
GCTTCGGTTATTTTAGGGATTGGTGGCTTCGGTCAGCGACACCACGACATGGTGGCTTTGCAGAAACAAAACATCGCGCTGGCTAGGAAGCAGATGAGCGGCGGCGCGGCAGACATGTTCGACGATGGTGACGATGACGGTGACGCCTTCTTGCCTATCAGCAGTGCTGCTCAGCCCGCTGAACCCGCAATCGTTCCTTTGCCGTTGGCCGTGCGGGGTCCGGCTGCCGTCGCTTGGCAGCTCTGCATGGACGCCAAGTGCACCGAGGAGCAGATCGATGCGGTGGCGCTGCTGGCGCTCTCACTTCAGAAGCGCTTCGATGCGAGAACGGACAAATCGACGATCCGCTTGCCGGTTGCTACCGCCGAGAACAATCACAGAGCGGTCTGGCTGGGAGGCGGCGGCGTCGGCAAGACCAGGACTCTTCAGGAGGTCGTGCAACCTCTGGCGGAGACATACTTCGGTCCAAATGGCTATGCCGCTGCGGCACAGTCGAATCACGCCGCCCAGAACTTGGGCAACCGGAGCAGGACCTTGCATGCAGCTAATGGTCTCTTGATGACGGATTCTCTGCAGACGGCCCGCCTTCGACTGAACCCCCAGACGCAGAAGAAGATGGACCGCCTCGTCGGCGACTTGGGCGTCGACGTTATCGACGAGGTCGGATGCGTGCCCGGCGACCTCCTGCACGCCGACGCTTTGCGGAAGACGTATGGTCGCCGCCTGCGCCACAACATCGATGCGGCCATATACATGAAGCCGAGCGAGACCTGGGGCCGCATGCCTGTGAAACTCCTTTCCGGCGACTTCTACCAGTTGCCACCCGTGCCGGCCACCGCCTCATTGTTGGCACCGCCTGTGAAGCAGTCCTATGAGCACCAGCAGGGGCGAAAACTGCTCATGGACATGGAGTATGTCATCGACTTCGTGAAGATGCAGCGCTTCGACGACCCGTTATTGGTGGAGGTGCTGGAGGCTATGCGCACGCGAGGTGGCAAGAAGATTTCCGACGAAGCTTGGAAGGCTCTCAAAGCCACAGAGATCCAGCGCGGTGCTTCTGAGCCTGCACAAGCAGCTGAGATCAACGGGGTCGATCCTCGGCTGGCCGACGCCAGGAACTGGTACGAGTGTGCTTACGAGTGGCGCATTGTCTCGTATGCCATGCACGCCCACGCGAGGCTCAACGCAAGGGCTGCCGGGAAGCTCCTCTTCTATATTCCAGCCATCGACGCACCGACCGCCCGCATGAATCAGGAGGACTTTGACGAAATGCGCGGCCTGCCCAACATTGGTGCCACGGCGAAGCTCCCAGGGATACTGCCCATTTTCGTCGGCATGGAGATGATTCTCACCGAGTCGTACTTGCCACCACGCATCGTTCGAGGCGCTCCTGTCACTGTCGTGGACATCGAATTGCACCCGGATGAACCGCCACTCTCAGGTCGCCAGACTATCGCCACGCACGGTTGCGTTCTTCTTCTCTACATGCCCAAATGTATCTATGTACGAGTTCAAGGATGCACCGATGTCTTCTTGGGCACGGCTGGCAGCGGTGTTGTGGAAGCTGGTGCCTCGGACCTCTTGGGTCCCTCCACTGATGCTTCACAGCCTGGTGTCCGGGATCTCAAAGGCATTCTTGCTGTGCTGCCTACTTCCCGGCCGTGGAGGTTCCAACGCAAGGACATGACGAGCGCGGTCTCTGTTTCGAGAACGCAATGCCCGCTGTTGCCCCGAAAGCAGTGTACACTCCATGGTATACAGGGCACGACCGCGGATCCAGGGTTCATCGCGCATTGGAAGTTCCCAAAGGGTCTCAAGAAGGAGTCAATCTGGCTGGCGTACTATGTGAGCTTGTCGAGACCCCGCGGCTTCTCTCGCCTTCTCAGCCACGGACTGCCGGACCGCAGCATCATTGAAGGGGGTCCACCACAGAGCATCGGCGAAGCATTGGATGAGTTGTTCAAAGAGAAGATCGCGGCCACCAAGGCAGCTTGTGTTCAGGCACGCGCGGCAATGGACTGGCCTCCTCGACGCGAGTGATGCAGTGACGTTCCACGGAGCTGTCGCCGCGGTGCTTCTCAGCCTGCGTCGGATCCAGTGTCTTCTAAAGCTTCGGGCGCTACTCTTTCGGCGAAGCCGACCGTGCTGACTCACGTGTCCATCAGTCCTTGGATGTTTGTTCTGTTGTAAAAGAGGCAGTGCATTGCATGAAGGTTAGTTATCGTCCGCCATGAAGGTTTCACAATCCCACCGTGTAGGTTCACTCAAGCAACTGATGGACGTGGCAGCACGCCCACCGGTTCGGGCGGGGGCGGCCGGACGGGCGGGCGGCCGGCGGCGGCCGGGCGGGGGGGCAGGCGGCACAGCACAAAACCTAAAAATCTAAAAATCTGGAATAGCCAGGCTATCTGACGTGCATCGCCCGCCTACGCAGCTTGGCTCACAGGTCAGCGGGCGCCATTGATTGCCAGTGCGTCTCAGCCTAGCACGCCGTTGCACGGTGCTGCTCAGCCTGTGAAGAATGTCCAACAGCAAGTATACGGGACTCAATGCTCTCAGCAAAGGCAGTGCAAAGGTGGCCACGTTCGTCGTCAGAGTGCACGGGCCGGAGATCAAGGAGTACCCCTACGAGTGCAAGAAGACCCGTCAGAACCTCAAAGGCCACAAGTTCGAGGTTTATTTGGTCGGGAACAACCCTGAGTGGTACTGCATCGGCTTCGTTAAAGATTCCACCGACGCCCTTGGCAAAGCTCAGTTCAAGTTCAAGAACGGCTCAATCTGGCTACTCTCCAAGCCGTTCTTCGACACTTACACCGGAGCCCAGTTCATTAACACATCAGTGCCCTTTCGTATCGACCTCGTGAAGTCTCAGTTGGCACCAGTCGGCGAGGATCACGTCGAATTCAACGAGCTCTCTACAAGCATGCCGATGTGCCCGGTGCCGCCGCATTTGGTCGCCGATGTCGCCCGCATTACCACTACGAAAAGCACAGATCTTCTGGCTTTGGTCAAGAGCGTATCGTCTCCAGACCGCAAGACCAAAAGCGGAGACCACATCGCTGACGTTGAGTTGATCGATAACAGTGAACGCACGCCCGGCAAACTTGCGATTGTCAAAGTCGGTGTCTTCGGTGCTGCTAAGATTGCAAAGCTGCGGGAGCGCGTGGGCCAAGCGATGGTGTTTCTCAACCTGTCGGTGGCTTGCTCGGGCGGTTCGCCGACGATCAACCACTACGTGAGGGAGCATATCAGGGAAGCACCGGATTGTGCCAAGAAACAGGCTTTGGAGGCTATGAGGGACACGTTGTCCAACGCGGTGAATACTGAGTCTTTGACATCAACGTGGGCTCCAAACCAGGTCAGGGACGTGAGTGGTGAGCAGCTGCTGTCTTGTGCTGCCTTCTTGGACTACACCAGTGAAGCGCCCAACGCTTCCTTCCCTGAGGTCATGCAACTCATGTGGATCCACATCGAGGAGCCTGAGCCCGGTTCACCGGTCCTTGAAAGCACCGGCGAGCGCCTCTTTTACCGTGTCTATGTTAGGGACCCCAGTGGGTCCGTGCTCCTGGGGATTCCGCAGCGTATTGCATTACTACTCGCCAGTTGTGACACGAAGGAGCAGTTTCTCCGCAAGCATGAGGAAGGCGCGTTGAACCACCCTTTGTTGTGCCATGCACGTATTTCCCGCACGGTTCGACTCGGCTCCTCCGGGAGCGGTTCTTTTCAGCCTACCACATTTGTGAATCACACTTTGGAGCAAGTGGAGGTTGTTGCCTGGGCACCTGCTTCGGCACCGAATGCAGCATACCAGGAGATTCTGAATATGTTGAACAAGTGCCCAGCTCATAATGACGGCGTGCTCTTTGCGTTTCTGGCCGACCTCGAACGCGATCCTCATTATGGGTTCCGTCTCAACTACGACGGACACTACGCCCCACAGTGTAAGTATGCCGCTGTGCTTCTTGCTTCCGAAAGCAAATCCATCACGGAAAACGTTGGCTCAGGGTACAAGGTCATCTTTCGCGGCGTCAAAGACATCGCGAACACGAAGGACGGTAGCGGTGCTGCTCAGCCTGCTGACACCGATGCTGCTCCTCAGCCCGACGGCGCGACCCGGTTGACCACGTACAATGCGGTGGGCTATTGCAGCTTGGAGGACCTGACTGGTTTCCGCTTGGACCCACCCCGCGGCAAGTCAAGCCGCTGTGCTCTCTGCTTGTTCACGAAAATGGATGATGAGGGCTTTCACGTTGACAAGTTGGAGGCCATCGAGCCAGACTGCGTGCAGCATGCGATTAAATGCATGCAGAGGCTCCGGAAGTTGTGCAAGCAGCTACGTTCGTCTTCCACTGACAAACGCTCTCATTCCATGCACTTGGACTCTAAAGCATCACTGAGCAAGAAGAAAGCAAGAACGCTGCAGGCCTTGCCCACTGACGCTAGTCTGCCTGATCACTGCGGTGCTTCTCCCCCTGCAACCGCGTAAGCAGGTTTGCCTTTGTCTCCACCTGCGTGTGCGTCAACTCTGTGCTGCTGTGTTTCTCAGGGTGCATCAAGGCAAACAATTCCGCGGTGCTTCTCAGCCCGCAGCCTAGCATGCTCTGCGAAGCCTCACGGTCCTCCGTTGCCATTCGCGCGAAGGCGCGTCACGCACTCAATACATAGTTCAGATGCATAGCTATACATTCATGGCATCGTATTCGTATTGGTTACCATAGCAGCGGGCGCTACTCTTCCGGCGAAGCCGTCCGCGCTGTCTGACGTGTTGGCCGTCGGGATCGTTGTTAACATCGAAGTGGGTAGACGTATCCAACGTGCCTTTTGTGTATTCGACTTTGTTCGTAGCCATTTCGGCTCAAGCCAACGAGTGCAAGAGGTGCTCAGCCTGGCTTCAATGCCGTCATCCGGGAGAACTTCCAAGGCTGGCAGGAAGACTCGGGCTTCGAGTCCATTGCAGGACATCCGCACCAACGAGCCAGAACCCCAAGCAGTCCGAGGCAATGATCCCGAGCAAGTCGCGGAGGGGAACCTCACCCCGAGACTCCGCAAACGCCGCAAAGGGAGAGCGAACGACAGCTTAACGCCTAAGCACGAGGCGGAGCTCGCAGCCATGCCCGGCGATGCTTCTCAACTTGCCAGTGATTCCGCTGCGAGTCTGATGGAGGACATCCGCACCCTTGGGCGGTTGCCCAAAGCAGTCAGGGGCAATGATCCCAAGCAAGTCGCGGAGCGGAACCTCGCCAAGAGACTTCGCTACGACAAAAAAGCAGGTCGCTTGACGCCCGGGCATGAGGCGGAGCTCGCAGCCATGGACAGCAATGCTTCTCAGCTTGCTGATGATCCCGCTTCGAGTCTGATGCGGGATCCCGCTTCGAATCTGATGCGGGACATCCGCAGCTTCGGCAGAGTACCCAAAGCAGTCCGAGGCGGTGATCCCGAGCAAGTCATGGAGCGGAACCTCGCGTCGAGACTCAGCAAGATGAAACAAGCAGGCCGCTTGACGCCCGAGCACCTGGCGGAGCTAGCTGCCCTCCAGGGAGCTGGGGCCATCCGAGCAAGCGACCAAGCTTAGCGTCGAGGTGTTGACGATGCAACCGCTCGCCGGCGAGCAAAAGCTCTAGCTTCTGAGTCGCCTCGTTGCTGTCGGGGGCAAACACATCAGGAGCGCACACAGTAATTATTGTGCGTCCAGCAGTCAGCCAAAAAAAAACAAATTGCGCGTAGACGCCTGAAGCACCCGGCGCTTCTAGCCAGGGGCATGCGTCTGTGTGTGTGTGTGTGCACGTTTGTGTGTGCGTGCACTCCGTAGCTATCTTTGTCTCAAGCTGTTCAGCGCACCTCCTCTCATCAAGCGTTGGCAGCGTCAGCACGCCATGCAGCGTCAGCACGCCATGTTCGTCGTCGTCACGTGCCCGGCAGTTCTGTGTTGCCATTATGTCTCCGCTAACACCAATCACGAACTGTTCCTGGCATTTGCCTTGGGCGGGAAACACGACGCCAAGTTAGTCAGCTTGCGGATGCGTGGAGACCATACAACCTGGTCTGGGTGGCACGGCCATTGGGAGTTTGTTGCCGGTGTCTTCAATGTCAAGGTCCATTACAACGGCGACGAAAATAGCTTGCGAACCAAGCGAGTGATCTTGTTCGACAGCGGCTGCCAAACCGACAGCAACCGCGATGCTTCTCAGCTTGCGGAGCCGACAGCAACCGCCAAGCCGACAGCAACCGCCAAGCCGACAGCAACCGCGAAGTACTGCTCTTGCGGCAAAATGTGGGACCGAAAAGGGTTTGTCTTCGTGACGTTCTTCATCAAAACCTTGGTCCTCACTCAAAGGCAGCTGGACTATGACGATTGGGAGCATGTATGAATCGCCGGCCCTGTTGTCGCATGGCTTCAGCCTTGGAATAGGTCTCCCACTTCGAGACTCGATAAGCACTGTGAGCGGTCGCCGGGTGCCTCAGCTTTAGCACCTTATTGTTAACGCACCCATCTTATCTATATTGTGCGATTTTTGGCTCAGGCCAGTTTGAGCGTACACGCTGCGTGCTGCATGCGAATTCATTGTGCCCTGGTTTGCTCGCATGAGCTATATGTGAGCTACCGTCAGACGCATGAGCGTCGCCGCCCCGTGCCTAGGGTTCTTCTCAGCTTGCGGCAGACGTGCCTCTCGGTCCTTCTCAGCTTGGGGCATTGGTGTGTGTGAATGTGTGTGCGTGCGTGTGTCCTTACGGAAGGGGCAATAGAGCTATCAGTGATGCTTGGCGAAGAGGCTTTGTTTGCTGGTGTGTGCATGCATCTGTGTGCGTCTGCAGTGCGCACTCCGTAGCCATCTTTGGCTCAAACCGGTACACTGGGGACTTGGAAGCGATGGCCTCGCCAAGCGAAGATCCGCCAATCCCCCGAAGGTGGGCACGTGATGGGCGTGCCTACACAAGGCCTGAGTTCCTCCTCCATTATGGCCGCCTCGGAGGCGCTCGTTGGGACGAAGCGCAAGAGGCGCCACCGCTTGCGCGCCCCAGTGCTTCTCAGCCAGGGGGTTCGCCAACGCCAACGAGAGACCCACCAGTACCCATCAGGGTAAGTGTGCAGGAACCGCTTCCGCCGCCTCCGTCACGGGACCGAAATGCTCCCGTGCCCAGAACTCCTCCGCCACGGGACTTTTTCGTGCCAGCACCGTTGCCACTGCCAGCACCGTTGCCACTACCACCGCAGTTACAGCTGGCACTGCCAGCCCCAGCAGCCGCAGCTGGCACTGCCAGCCACAGCTGGCACTGCCAGCCCCAGCAGCCGCAGCTGGCACTGCCAGCCCCAGACGGCACGGTCATCAATTATGGGCACCAAGAAGATCTCATCGCACTAGCTTATGCACTTGACCGAAGTGCAGAGCGAGCAGACGAGCCCCAGCAGCCGCAGCAGGCACTGCCAGCTCCAGCAGCTGCAGAATCGACAGCCCCGCCTTTTCAGTGGATGCAAACGTATTTCTACCAACACCACTTGAAGGACCAGCTGCGCCAATTCAAAGAGCAGCAAATCCAGTACGATTGGCCGGACAATGCACGTGCGGCCATCAATCTGGCCTATGACTGGTATGACTTCTTGCCGCTGCCCGCACAGGCTTTCCATTGGGACGACCTGAAAACCCTTCTGAAAATGCCGCAGGCGCTGTTCATCACGGCAGAGAAAGTTCAAAACATTCCGGACTACAACCGGTGGCCCAAAGATCAGGATTCAAAGTTTCGCGTCGACTTCTTTTGTTACATGCCGAACGGCCATGTGTGGCGCAAGCATCCTGGTGGGAAAAAGAGCCAAAATGCCGCTGACTATGACATGACGCTCGACGCCGGAGTGTTCGATGGCTCCTTTGCTACTCAGCATGGTGCAGGCATAGCCATGCACCGATGTCCACCAGCGCATGCTCTGGCCCGCGGCGCTCCTCTACCTATTGGCACAGCTCTGATCACCGGGCCGCAGCTCCTGGCTTATTCTAAATTCGACACTCAGCATTGGCCATGGCGCCGATTTGAGGAGCGCCTGAAACCATTGCTGCATGTCCAAGAAGTGATGGACATCACGGATGGGGGAGCCATTCCTTGGTGGCTCTGCTTCGCACACGAAGGCATCCTCCACGGCATCATCAACGAAGGCATCCTCCGAGTAACAGCGAGGTTGGTGAACCAAAGCGTAGTCCTTACAGTCACGACGTCGTCGCCTCAGAGAAGAGGCTCCGTAGGGTACGATGAGAGAGACGTGCTCATGGTTCGTGGCGCCATGGTGGTCGATTAGAAGGTGCAGATTCTCGACAGTGATGCTTCTCAGCTCGCTGGCCGCTGAGTGACGCATCGCGGCTGTTCAGCCCGCGGAGTTTCGCTCCTTTCTGTGACTGTGGCGTCGGCTTGCATGCCCGCTTTGCAGTCGGAATTTCTTATCGCCTCTCACGCAAAACTTAGCTTCGTGTGTTGTCGTCTGTGCCACAAAGCTTTTCGCATGGCGCATTGCGTTCTGTCAGCGACGAGAAGCCTTTTTCGGCCTCTATTGTTTGACGTTTGCCGCCAGCATTGAGCGAGAGACAAAGTCAAAGAGCGGGACAGACCAAGAAGCATCGCTCAATTTCGCATGTTTTGTCGTGGCTCTGGAGTTGGCCTGGCCGAGTGGCCGCGCTGTGCTCGCGCTCAGCCAATGAAGGTATGGGCGCGGCATGCTCGCGGCCCCGGCACTCGTGGCTCGGGAAGGCCGTGCACGTGCTGTGTCGTCCGGATGGGAATTGCTTGTCGCCTCCCACGCAAAACTTAGCTTCTTGTGTTGGCATCTGTGCCACAAAGCTTGTCGCATGGCCATTGTTGCACTGCACTGCGTAGCATTGAGGCTCCAGCATCGCATTTATCCTGTGGTGCCGCTGGACGTAGCAGTGATGGCGAGCATGTATCCTTCCGGTATCGAGCATTTGTTGCATCAACTGACGCACCTCCAGCGTGGGCTTACGGATGTGCTGTGTCAGCTGACGGTCCTACAGCATGAGCAGCAGCAGCAAGCCAGCATGCTTATCACGACGCAAACGAGGCAGCAGGACCTTTTGGTGGCGCAGCACGGGCAGATGATGGTGCTGGTGCAATGGGAGACGTCCCTTCGTGATCAGTACTTTAAGTTCAAAAATCAAGCTGAACAGCAGCAACATCGCGTCATCCAGAAGCAGGACAAGATGATCGAGCAACAGCATAAGCTCTTCGAGCAACAACAAACGCATCTCAAGCTTTTGCAGCAGCATCTCGAGCAAATGCAGATGCAGCGGATGCAAGAGCACGTGCAGCCAGAGCAGATGCACCGGATGCACGTGCAGCCAGAGCAGATGCACCGGATGCCAGAGCAGGTGCAGCCAGAGCAGATGCACCGGATGCAAGTGGAGCGCCTGATGCCCGTCGAGGAACTGCTGCGCCGTCTCGAGGACCAGGACGAGGACGGGGACGAGGACGGGGACGAGTCCGATGATGAAACGAGTTGGAAGGCCGATGAACCGCTTCAAAATCCCGCAGGTCCTACCAGAGAAGTTCGAAGAGATCAAAACGAGGACCGTTCCACCCGACCCAGAAAAAAGTAGCAGGGCAGGAAGTAGGCGAGTTGGATGCATCAGCTCACTCCACCGGCGATGCTTCTCAGCTTGCCAATGCACCCGCAGGCGATGCTTCTCAGCTTGCCGAATGATCGCGTGCTTGCATGCATGTTGCTCGCGTGAACAGCGGCCGCCGCGTTGACGGTGCCCCGGCTGCCGGTTCTCTGTGAGTGCTCTGCCGTGTGCCACGTTTGTGACGTTTGTTCTGTTTTCTGGTTCGGCGGCAGCAGTCGTAAAAACAAAACCTGGTCTGGCCATGCATAAGGCCCAAATTTGCTCAGGCGATAATCTCCGTAGACATTTTGGCTCAACAACGAACAAAATCAAGATACCCAGCACAGCTCTCCGGAATCCCGTACCGTCTTCGGCCCAGCTCATGGCTACGGACTGGCGCGAAATGACAGTGCCCCCGGCCAGATATTGCCTTTGCGACAAAAGACCCTGCCACCATTTCTGGAAGAGCTCAGGGTGCAGAAACGGAACAGAATGCGACTTCTGCCATGAAGAACATGGTCAGAGGTCACAGAATCGCCCTTCTAAAACGGAAAGAGGCAGACTGAAGAAAATCGTCAACGACATGCACACTAAACGTGCCAGCCTAGAGACACTGGCAGCTCTCGCCAAACACAGAGGATACCTTGGCCGATTATTGCACCAACATCTTGCACCAGCAGAGAATCAGAACAGCGGCACTCATCCGCTGGCTCTGCCGAGAGCAACAGAAGATGCAACAGCAAGTTGCAGAGAGAAGAACGACAGAAAAGAACATCAAGAAATGTTAAGAGAAATCGGCAGAATTTTGCAGTGGCCAGGAACTCCTATGCAGTCGCCAGCTGGCAGCGACGACGAAGGTTCCATGACGTCATCTCAGAAGGCTTACGAAGATTCACTCCGGGAATGCGTTGCACACGGAATGCGATTGCATGAGGTACCACCGTCATAATGTCCAATAGGTTCAGCCTTATATTGAGACCAACGGCGATGCTTCTCAGCTTGCCGATGCACCTGCAAGCGATGCTTCTCAGCATGGTACATGATCGCATCCTTGCATGCATGTTGCTCTGTTTGAACTTCGACCGCAACATTTGCGTCTGAAAAAAAAGCATTTCACACTGTATCCTAGAGGCCACGCTTTCGAT
>Ga0194126_10012504_pt1 | contig 10744 bp, 10 predicted proteins | sample TA2KigC150mmetaG_FD_148641 | JGI IMG/M metagenome (GOLD analysis project Ga0194126, IMG submission 148641) | Freshwater microbial communities from Lake Tanganyika, Tanzania - TA2015035 Kigoma Deep Cast 150m | ecosystem: Environmental > Aquatic > Freshwater > Lake | place: Tanzania: Lake...
ACCGCGCCCGACCCGACCACCGGTGCGGGGCAGTCCATGATCGTCGCCGCCGGCAGCATTCTGCATAAGGGCAAGATTCTTGATCGCCTCGCCGCGCTATTCGTGAGCGCAGATGAAGCGGCGCTGAACATCACCGCGGGCGCTGAGGGTGGTGAGGTATTGGTTTTGCAATATCCAAGGCCAGCGAATAACACCTGACCTGCTTAGCGATTACCCGCCCAGCAAACGCTTCAACTTCAACACCGCACTATCCGGCGTGGTCAGTACGGGTTTACCGGTGGCTTGCTCCACCAAAGCCTTGGTGCGCGCCAGGCTGAATTGACCAAGGGCGATGGCATCACAATCCGCCAAATCACGCGCCGCTTCGGCGGCCAGCCGATCATGCGTTGCCAAATCACCCGCATCCAGTGCAGCCAAGGCGCCCTCGGCCAGTTTTGGCACCACGGTAATCCCTGGCGGAAATTCCGGGATCATGGACGGGAAGGTGCCGGCGAAACTCACCAGCAGGCCGATGCGCTTGCCCTTGGTGATCGCTTCCTCAATCATCGCCTCATTTGGCTTCAGCACCGGCATCGGCGCCAAATCCTGCGCGCATGCTTCAATGCAGGGACCGAAGGCGGAGCAGGTGAACAGGATGCCATCCGCCCCGGTACCGGCGGCATAACGCGCCAGGGTCAAAAAACGTTCCGTCATGCGGTGCGTGAGCTTGCCTTCCCGCGCCAGATCGGCGGAAAGGCTGTCATCCAACAGATTCATGAGAGACTGGCCGGGCCAAAGCCGCGCGAAGGCGGCTTCAGTCGGCGGCGGCGAATGGCGCAGCGCATGGATCAGGGCAAGGCGCATGGAAAACCCTTTCGAATGAATTCAGGCAGCGGCGGGCTGGGTGCGCGGGCCGTCACGCATGGGCATATGGATCACGGCGGCAAAGACCGCGGCCAGAACGCCGATCACCCACATCAGATCATAAGACCCGGTGCGGTCAAAAATAATCCCGCCCAGGAAGGCGCCGGTGAAGCCGCCAATCTGATGGCTAACAAAGACCAAGCCGAAAATGGTCGCGAGCCAGCGCAAGCCCCAATTGCGCGCACATAGCGCAAGACTTGGTGGCACGGTGGATAACCAGAGCAGCCCCATCATGGCCGAGAAAATCAGCACGGTTGCCGTGGTTTTCTCGGACAATAAAAACACCGTCATCAGCACCGCGCGCGCGGTGAAAATCCCCACCAGCAATTCGCGCCGCTTCCAGCGTTGTGAGAGTTCGCCCGCAGCCAATGATCCGACGATATTGAACAGCCCGATCATCGAAATGGCGCCAGCGCCGACATAAAGCGGCAGGCCACAGCTATGCACAAAGCCCGGCAGATGTACGGTCAGGAAGGACACATGCAGCCCGCAAACGAAATTGCCGGAAGACAGGTACCAGAAGCTCGGGTCACGCAAGGCGCGGCCCATGGCGGAACGCGCGGTTTCATTATCCACGGCGACACCAGGTGTCGCTGCCGGCTGCTTATCGGCCAATGGCAGCGCGAGCGGGATCATGAACAGCGCCGCAATCGCCATGGCGAATAGCGCGCCCTGCCAGCCAAAGCCCTGAATGGCAAAGCCCGCCAGCGGCACCACCAGAAACTGCCCCGCCGAGGACCCTGCCGTACCAAGCCCGGTCGCGCGCCCGCGCATCTCGGGCGGCAACATGCGCGTGAGGCTCGCGATAATGGTCGGCATGCCGGCGGCTGAAATCGCCATGCCCAAAATCAAACCCGCGAAAAAGGTGAAGGGCAGGACTGATTCGGACAGCGCCATGCCGAGGATGGCGATGCAGTATAGCACCGCGCCGCCCATCACCACGCGCCGGCCACCAAAGCGATCTGCAAGCTGTCCCATGAAGGGCTGGCTGATGCCATTGACCAGCACCTGGAGCCCGATGGCAAAGGCGAAATCCCGCGCCGCCCAGCCGTGTTCGGTGGTCATGGGCGCCAGGAACAGGCCGAAGGATTGGCGCAGCCCCATGGCGAGCATGGCGCCGGCAATTGCGCAAGCGATCACCAGGGCAATCGGCAGGGCAAGAGGGCGGGCAGGCGCGGTCTGGGTCATGGCCTAAACATGTCATTTTGCGCGCGGGCCGCGCAACCCAAGGCTACGCGGTTGACGGCGCCGGGCGGGCGGGCCTATTTCAGCGCCGTCGGCGGCGGCCATAGCTCAGTTGGTAGAGCGCCAGGTTGTGGTCTTGGATGTCACGGGTTCGAGTCCCGTTGGTCGCCCCAACATCCCCATCCCCACAATTTGCGCTGAATTTGAATGCCCCCAGGGAGACTCGAACTCCCATGCCCTTACGGGCGGACGATTTTGAGTCGTCTGCGTCTACCGTTCCGCCACAGGGGCAACGCGGCGCTGTTCTTAGCCAAGCCGGGGGCTGGGGTCCAGAGGGGGTGGGTCAAAACAGCGAGTAGCCGCCATCAATCACCAGGCAATCGCCGGAATGATAGGCGGAAGCATCGCTTGCCAAATAAACCGCGATACCGCCGAAATCTGCTGGTTGGCCCCAGCGCCGGGCTGGGATGCGGGGCAACACGGCGCTGCTGAAACGTTCATCCGCCACATTGCCGGCGGTCATGGCGGTTTCGATCCAGCCGGGCAGGATGGCATTGGCGCGAATACCATGCCGGGCCATCTCAACGGCCAGCGCCCGGATCATCGTGACCAGCGCGCCCTTGGTCGCGCCGTAATGCGCATTGCGCGCCGCACCTTCGATGGCGGCGAGTGAGGCTGTGGCGACCAAAGAACCGCCACCCCCGCGTTCCACCATATGCCGCGCCGCGGCGCGCAGCGTGAAAAAGGCGCCATCCAGATTGATGCGCATCACGCGCTGCCATTCAGTGGTTTCCAACGCCGTGAAGCGCGCAGCGTGGCCATAGGTGCCGGCATTGGCGAAACACGCATCCACACGGCCGAGTTGTGCGACGGTTTCCGCGAAGGCGTTTTCCACCGCTGCTTCATCGCCAATATCGCAGGTAAGCGCATGCAGCCGCACGCCAAGCGGCTTCAGATTTTCCAAAGCGGCTGCGTTTTTTGCGGCGTTGCTGCCCCAAATGGCGATATCAGCGCCCGCCTCCGCAAGGGCTTGGGCCATACCAAGCCCAATACCGGAATTGCCTCCCGTGATCAGCGCAACCTTGCCGCTGAGATTAAAGGGCCGGTAAGTCATGGCACCTAATACCCTGTCTTGCGGTCCACCACTTCCTTGAGCGGCGCGCCATCCAAAAAACGGCGCAGATTTTCCACCAGCAGCGCTGCCACCATGGAATCCCGCGCCAGATGCAGCCCTCCAATATGCGGTAGCACCAGGATGTTTTCCGTGCCCCAGAAGGGATCATCCTTGGGCAAGGGTTCCTGGCGAAACACATCCAGGATCGCACCCGCAATGGTGCCGGCCTTGGCAGCGACGACCAAGGCCACATCATCAACCAGCGCGCCTCGGCCGAAATTGAGCAGCCAGGCGGTCTTTTTCATGCACGCGAGCCGCGCGGCATTGATGATAGTCTCGGTCTCGGGTGTGGCGGGCAGCAACAGCACCACGAAATCGGATTGCGCCAGCACTTCATCGGTTTCTGCCGGCGTATAGACACGGTCCACATGTGGCAGGGTGCCGCCTGCGCGGCGCGTGCCGATGACGCGCATTTCCAAGGCTGTCGCCTTACGCGCCAATTCCTGGCCGATGGCGCCAAGGCCCAGAATGCCAAGGGTCTGTCCTGCAAGCGTTGAGGAAACCCGCCGCGTCCAGGTGCCAGCCGCATTGTCACCCACAATCGCCGCATAGGGTTTGGTGATGTGAAACAACGCGCCCAGAATATTCTCCGGCATTTGTACGCGATGCGTCCCCCGCGCGCAGGTCAGCGTCAGTCCAGGCGGCAGATCTGCCCGCGCCAGCCAATGTTCCACACCGGCAGTTAGTGCTTGCGCCCAGCGGAGCTTTGGCATTTGCGTAAGCGTGCCGGCGGGCGGCCCCCAAGTCAGCATTGCCTCCGCTTCTTGCAATTGTTCGGCACTTGGCGTGGCACTGCGCGCCAGCACCTCCAGCCGGATGCGCGGATCAAGCCCGGCGTCGGCGATCTCCTTGCGATAGGCATCCGCGCCATCGGTCCAAAGAAGGAAAAGCGGTTTGGTCACGATGGCCTCAGGCTTTCACAATCAGCGCATCCACCGCGACAGCGTCGTTGCCGGCGATGATGATGGGGTTCACATCAAGCTCAGCGATCACATCGCGCTGGTCGGCCGCAAATTCCGAGAGCCGCACAATGATATCCGAAAGCCGATCCATATCGGCGGCCGGCGCACCGCGAAAGCCTTCCAGTGCCGCGCGGCCTTTCAGGCGGCTGAGCAAATCGCGCGCTTCCGTCTTGGTGACTGGCGCCAACGCTAAGGCTGAATCGCGCATCAATTCTACCAGCACACCACCCAAACCGACCACCACCAGCGGCCCCATCAGCGGGTCAATCCGCGCACCGACCATGATTTCGACGCCAGGCTTCGCCATGGGCTGCACCAGCACACCATTGATGCGCGCCTGCGGCGCATGGTGCTTGGCATTGGCCATGACACCGCGGAAGGCATCGTGCAATTCAGCCTCATCCTTCAGTTTCAGGCGGATCACGCCCGCTTCCGTCTTATGCGGTAAATCCGGGCTTTCCACCTTGATCGCGACCGGCCAACCTAGCGCCTTAGCCGCGGCAAGAGCTTCATCTTCCGTATTGGTCAGGCGTTCTGGCACCACTGGCACCCCATAAGCGGCCAGCACCTGCTTCGCTTCGCGTTCCGTCAGCGTGTGGTTCTGCGCGGCCTTGATGAACCTTGCCGCTTCCTGCGCGGCTTCCGGGCGTGCAAGCCGTTGGTAGTGGCGCGGGCCGGCGCCGCGCCGTTCTTCGCGCTTATGCCAATGATTAAGTGTGGCAAAGCATCGATCCATGGACCGGAACAGGCCGATACGCGGATTTTGCTCCGCCTCATGGGAGCCATGGCCTTCCAGCCATTCCGTTGTCCAAACCACGCAAATCGGTTTGTCATGCTTTTCCGCAATGGCGGCTAATTCGCTAGGGCGCTTGGCCGAAAGCTCGGTCGAATAGATTTGTGCGTAAAGCAGTGTGCCGTAATGATCCTCACCTAGCATGGCGGAAGCGCAGGCCGTCAGGCTTTCCGGGTCATTCGCGACTTGCGCAGTGACATCGCAAGGATTGCGCGCGGAACCGAAATCTGGAATGCGCGATTCCAAAATGGCCTGCACCGGCGGGGTTGGCTGCGGCAGCGGAATGCCGCGTTCTTCCGCGCGATCGGCCGACATAATGGCCGCCCCGCCCGAGACCGCCACCACCGCCACACCGCGCGCCTTGGGCTTTGGTGCTTTTGCCATGAAGGAAGCTGTTTCCACCATGGCTTCGAAATTATCCACGAGTATCGCGCCCGCGCGTTCAAAGGCCGCGCGATAAGCGGCCTGGGACCCCGCGAGTGACCCGGTATGTGACATCGCCGCCGCCGCGCCTTGTTCACCAGTGCCGAGCTTGAAGACAATCAGCGGCTTGTCGGCAGCATCGGCGATGCGCGCCGCCTCAATGAAGCGCATCGGGTCCGGCATGCCTTCAAACACGCAGGCAATCGCGCGGCAGCCTGGATCATCTGCCAGGAAGGAAATGCAATCAGCCACATCCATATCGGAAGAATTGCCGGTAGTGAGTAAATGGCTCACGGACACACCACGCATCACCGCCTGAGCTAAGGAAAAACCAAGCGCGCCGGATTGGCTGACGAGGCCCACTGCATGAGGCAGGGGTGCTTCCATCGGCGGCGGGATCATAAAGGTGACACCCGCCTTGCTGCCAAAGTTCAACATGCCGATGCAATTCGGCCCAACAATGCGCATGCCCGCATCGCGTCCAATCGCCGCCAGGCGCTGCTGCGCGGCGATATCCTCAGCCCGTCCGGTTTCGGAAAAGCCAGAGGCATAGATCATTACGCCGCCGACACCGGCCTTGGCGCAACCACTGGCGATTTCTTCAACCGCATCCTTGGCGGCGACCACAATGCAGCAATCGGGCACTTCCGGCAGCGCGGTGACAGAAGGGTAGCAAGGCCGCTCACCAATCGTCTCATAGCGGCTGTTGACCAAATAAAGCTGCCCCGTATAGCCAGACAGCGCGCTGATGGTGCGATCCGCGAAAGACCCTGCGCGCGGGGAGGCACCAATCACGGCGATGGATGCAGGATCGAACAAGCGCTTCATATCGGCATGGCGATAGACGCTGCGCTGAGTGATGGACATTTTTTTGCTTCCTCCTGCTCTGCCGCCTTCAAGCGCCGGTCAAGTCAAGCAAGGGCGCGCGCAATGGCGCGCCCTTGATCAGATTAGCGCGCGGCTTCCGCCAGATATTCCATCGCTGCCGCCACACCGCCCGGCGCATGCGGCACGCCGTTCAGCTTCAGCGCCATTTCCACAACGGAAAGCGTGCCCAGGATCATCGGTTCATTCAAATCGCCCAAATGGCCGATGCGGAATACCTTGCCGCCCAAGGGCCCAAGCCCGCCACCGAGCGAGACATTAAAGCTTTGCAGCGCCCTACGCCGCACCGCTTCCGCATCATGGCCTTCGGGCATCATCACTGCGGTCACGCTATCCGAATAGCGATCCGGATTGGTGCAGAAAAGCTGCGGCCCAGCGTTGCCTGACCAATGGCGCACGCAGCGCCGCACTGCTTCGGCAAGGCGCGAATGCCGCCGCAAACCTCATCCAGGCCCTCTTCTTCCAGCAAACGCAGGCTTTCCTGCAAGCCATAGAACAGGGAGGTCGGCACCGTACCGACGAAGGATTTATGCTTGCGCGTCAGCATATTCGTCCAGGAAAGATAGGATTTCGGCAAGCGCGATGTCTTATGCGCTGCCAGCGCCTTGGCCGAAACGCCGGTGAAAGACATGCCGGTTGGCAGCATCAACCCCTTCTGGCTGCCACCGACCGCGACATCAATGCCCCAGTCATCCATCCGAAATTCAAGCGATCCGAGCGAGGAGATGGTATCGCTCAGCAGCAGCGCGGGATGTCCGACCTCATCCATCACCGCACGCACCTGCTTGAGCGGTAATACCATACCCGTCGCAGTTTCATTATGCACAGCGCAAATCGCCTTGATGCTATGCGCCGTATCCGCGGCCAGCGCAGCCCGCAGGGTGGCGAACTCAAGGCCCCGCCGCCAATCAGCAGCGATGGTTTCAACCTCCAGCGATAAATCCTTCGCCATCTGCGCCCAGCTTAGCGAAAAATAGCCGGTTTCAACGATGGCAACCTTGTCACCTGGAGAGAATAGATTGACGAGACTGGCTTCCCAGGCGGCGTGGCCCGACCCGGTATACATGAAGATTTCCTTTTCGGTCTTCAAAACGCGCTTTAGCCCCGCGACGCATGCTTCATAGACCGGCATAAAGGCAGGATCATTGAAATCCACCGTGACATGCGCCACCGCATGCAAAACGGAATCGGGGATATTGGTTGGGCCCGGATTGGCAAAGAATTGCCGCCCGCGTGGCAGACGAGGTTTTGTGGCCATGAAACAGCGTTTCCTTCTTTTTGCTGATTTGATTTTGGCGCGGGCATCATTTCGCCAATTCCCGCGCCATGGATTCAAGTCCTGCCAATGTCAGCGGGTGCATACGGTTTTCCATGAGCCCCTGCATCATGCCGATGGAATGGGTATAGCGCCAATGCTGTTGATCCACGGGATTGAGCCAGGCCGCGCGGCGGAAATGCCGCGTCAGGCGGCCCATCCAGGCCATGCCCGATTCCTCATTCCAATGTTCAACCGAACCGCCTGGCTGAGAGATTTCATAAGGCCCCATGGTGGCATCGCCCACCAGAACAAGCCGCCAATCTGGGCCATAGGTGCGCAGGACCTCCTGCGTGGATTTTTCGGTTTCCTTCCGCCGGCGATTCTCGCGCCAGAGCCTCTCATAGGGGCAATTGTGGAAATAGTAGAATTCCAAATGCTTGAATTCAACGCGTGCGGCAGAAAATAATTCCTGGCAGATGCGGATATGATCATCCATCGAACCGCCAATATCCATCAGCAGCAGCACCTTCACCGCATTGCGCCGTTCCGGCACCATATGCAGATCAAGCGACCCGCCATTGCGTGCGGTCGCGCCAATGGTGCCTGGCATATCCAATTCGGTCGCAGCCCCCGTGCGCGCAAAGCGCCGCAGCCGGCGGAGTGCCACCTTCATGTTGCGCGATGACAGCGCCTCATCCTCATCTAAATCTTTGTAGATGCGCTTGTCCCAAACCTTGGCCGCGCGGCGATTGCGGCTTTCCTCCTGCCCGATCCGAACCCCTTCCGGATTATAGCCATAGGCACCGAAGGGAGATGTACCGGCGGTGCCGATCCATTTCGACCCACCCTGATGCCGGCCCTTTTGTTCCGCGAGCCTTTGGCGCAGCGTTTCCATCAGCTTGTCAAAACCGCCAAGCGCTTCGATTTGCGCACGTTCTTCCTCGGTCAGGAATTTCTCGGCCATTTTGCGCAGCCATTCGGCGGGGATTTCCACCACAGGCTCACCAGGCGGTGATTCCAGCCCTTTGAAAATTTCGCCAAAAACACGGTCGAAGCGGTCCAGATGGCGTTCATCCTTCACCAGCGTGGCGCGCGATAGATGGTAGAAATCCTCCACATCAAAACCCGCCACGCCAGCCTTCAACGCGCGCAGCAGGGCCAGATATTCCGTAATGGATGCCGGCACACCGGCAGCGCGCAGCGCAATGATGAAGGGCGCGAACATCGTGCCGGTCTCCCTAGGCGACCACGCCGCTGACGGCGACCTTGCTCGCATGAACCTCGCGGATGAAGTCCCGCAGCACAGCAAAGGCGCGCACCGAGTCGTCCGCCTGCACGCCGTGCCCGCATCCCGTGAAACGTTCGAAGCGAATGAGGTGCGGTGGCAGATGCGCGGTCATCTCCTCACTGAACGCCATCGGCGTGATAGGGTCGCGGTCGCCTGCCATGACCAGCAACGGGCAGCGGATGGTGCGAAGCAGCGGGCGGAAATCCATCCGGCCATGCTCGTTGCGTGGCCCGTTGAAGTGTATCGCGAGAGCATTGCGCACAATGGCGCGTTGGCGCATTGCGTCGTCCTGCGGCGGCTTCGCTCGATAGAGCGGCAGACAGACGGCAAAGTACCTGACCCGCGTGGCGTCGCCAAGATTCCACCAGTAGGCTTCTGCCACCTGCCGCGCCTCGGTCCCGCCGAGCCGCTCAAAGGCCTCGAACACGACGTCGAAACCGATCCTAGCCGCGGTGCTTGCAAGCACCAGCGCCGCGGGGTGTGCCGGATGGCGGGTGGCGTAGGCCTGCGCCACGAAGCCGCCGAAGGAGGTGCCGAGCACGATGGGGCGCTTAATGCCGAGCACGTCGCAGAGCCCCTTCACGTCGTCGCCCCATTGCGCGAGGTTCCATTCCTGCGGATGGTCGCCACCGCTGCGGCCGCTGCCGCGCAGATCGACATAGATCAACTGCGCCGCGTCCGCGAGTGCGGAAAAGGCCGGGTTATAGATGGAATGGTCGAAGCCCGGCTCGCCATGCAGCAGCACGACCGTCGGCTTTGCACGCATGCGCGTCCCGTCTGGCACTAGCCTGGCGCCTTCGACATCCAAATAGATCCAGGCACCATTGACGGTGACGAACATGATCGCCCTTCCTAGCCGCCACGACGCCGCGTCAGGAAGGCCAGGCGTTCAAACAAATGCACATCCTGTTCGTTCTTCAGCAGCGCGCCATAAAGCGGCGGAATGGCGGTTTTAGCATCCTGGCTGCGCAGCGCCTCAGGTGGCATGTCTTCAATCATCAGCAGCTTCAGCCAATCCAGTAATTCGGATGTGGCGGGCTTCTTCTTCAATTCATTCACGCCGCGTACATCAAAGAACACCGTCAAAGCCACCCGCAGCAAATCCTGGCGGATATTCGGGAAATGCGTTTGCACGATCCTCTCCATCGTCTCCCGATCCGGGAAGCGGATGTAATGGAAGAAGCAACGGCGCAAAAACGCGTCCGGCAATTCCTTTTCATTGTTGGAGGTGATGATGACCACGGGGCGATGCCGCGCCTTCACCGTCCGCCGCAACTCATAGACATAGAATTCCATGCGATCGATCTCCAACAACAGATCGTTCGGAAATTCGATATCGGCCTTGTCAATTTCGTCAATCAGCAGCACCACCGGGTGGTCGGCTTCAAAGGCTTCCCACAGCTTGCCACGCAGAATGTAATTCGCAATGTCATGCACGCGCGGATCGCCAAGCTGGCCATCACGCAGCCGGCTGACGGCATCATATTCATAAAGGCCCTGCTGCGCCTTGGTGGTGGATTTGATGTGCCATTCAATCAGCGGATAGCCGAGTGCCTTGGCGATTTCCTGCGCCAGTACGGTCTTGCCCGTGCCGGGTTCACCCTTGATCAGCAGTGGGCGTTCCAACGCCACCGCGGCATTGACCGCAACCTCCAGCTCTCGGGTTGCGACGTATCTTTCAGTGCCTTTGAACTGCGCCACGCTCTGCTCCGTCTTTCTGGGCGTATGGTCGGGCGAGCGCCCCTTGCGCGCAAGCCCCCGATTTACTCGGCGGGTGTCAGGCGCAGAACGGCCCCCTCTGCGCGCGGGGCGCCTTTGGGTGAGACCCGGACATCGGCCGCGACAAGCACGCCTTCGGCATCCATGATGGCAA
>Ga0194126_10012505_pt1 | contig 10744 bp, 8 predicted proteins | sample TA2KigC150mmetaG_FD_148641 | JGI IMG/M metagenome (GOLD analysis project Ga0194126, IMG submission 148641) | Freshwater microbial communities from Lake Tanganyika, Tanzania - TA2015035 Kigoma Deep Cast 150m | ecosystem: Environmental > Aquatic > Freshwater > Lake | place: Tanzania: Lake...
GGCAAGCCGGACTCGACTTCTCCGGGGTCCTTCGACTCGGTCCAGGCCCGAGAAGCCACGCGGGATGGCCGCTGAGGGCCATCCCGCGTGTCCATCTCAACCCACAACCTAGATCATCCGCAAGGCTACTCGGGGCCTAGAGACCCCACAGGTTGCCCCACAGGCTGATCCAGTACTCGAACGCGTTCGTGTTGCCAACGTGCAGAGGGCTGGTCGAGTCCATGCCGGCCACGAACGTGGTGACCACGTCGTTGGCATCGAAGCCTGTGCCGTCATGGAACTTGACACCCTGGCGCAGCGCGCAGACCCACTCGGTCAGATCGGCGTTCGGATCACAGGACGTCGCGAGCGCGGGCTCGACGGCTGTCCCGTTGACCTCGTAGGCGTACAGGCCTTGCATCACCTGCTCGCAGGCGCGCAGCGACTCGCCATCGGTCTCGTCCTGGCAGAACAGGCTAATCGGCTCGGCGTTCTGCATCCAGACGAAGGTGGTCCGATCGCCCGGCTTGGTGACGGAGAACGTCTCGTTGGTCAGCGGGCTGGCCTGCGGGGTCTCAACGTCGGCACGGTACGCCGTGGCGGAACCACCATGCGCAACCGGGACCATCGGTACCAGGTCGCGTACGGCGTTGTTCGCCTCGACGTAGAGCGGCTCAGCCTCGGCCGGATCGGCGATCTGGGCTCCCTGCGTGAGTTTCTCGTAGATCTCAGGGAACGGGTTACCGAACTGTACCTTGGTGAAGGTGAAGTGGTAGTCCAGGAAGTTGGTGATGTGCGGGTAGTCGGCGCCCCAACCCAGCAGGTGGAAGCCGTTCAGGGTGCCGGCGGTGGAGGCGTCGAGGAAGGCGCCCGATTCCATCACTTCGATCTTGGCGTCGATGTTCAGGTTGGTCTTGAGCTGGGCCTGAATCTCCTCGGCCACGCGGGCGACCTCAGGCAGGTAGCCGCGGACGACGTCGCGATAGAAGAGCGTCGTCTCGAACCCGTCGGGGAATCCGGCGGCCGCCAGCAGTTCCTTGCCCTTGGCGGGGTCGAAGCTGTACCACGCATCACCCACGCACCCATTGGGGATGGCGCACGGCGCGAAGTGCGAGGCGGCTTCTGAGCCGGCCGGGTAGAAGGTGTCGACGATCCGCTGGCGGTCGATGCCCATCGCCACCGCCTGGCGGACTTCCTTGATATCGAACGGCGGGTAGGTGTTGTTCATCCCGATGTAGAACACGTTCAACGCCGGGCGGATCATGAGTTGCAGGTTGGCATCGCCCTCAACAACGGCGAAGTCGTCCGGGCCGATGTTGTCGATGCCGTCCACGGTCCCGGCCTGCAGTTCAAGTAGGCGGGCCGCCGACTCCGTGCTCCAGCGGAAGACCACGGTGTCAGTGACGGCAGGCGTGCCCCAGTAGTCGGCGAACTTGGTGAAGGTTACGCTCTCGCCGCGTCGCCATTCACCGAGCTGGTAGGGGCCGGTGCCGACAGGCTTGTCCAGCCGCGCGCCCACGGCGGTGTTCGCTTCCAGCCATTCCTGGGGATAGATTGCGAACGGGCTGAAGGCGATCTTGGACAGGAACGACGGGTCGGGAACACACATCGTGAACTTGACAGTGAACTCGTCGACGGCCTCAACGGACTTAATCAGCGTCCCATTGGCGCAATCGCCGGCGGCCGATAGGCCTTCATACGGCGCGGGTGCCTCGGTGGCAACCGGCGCAGGCGCTTCGGTGGCTACCGGCGGCGCCTCGGTCGGCGTCGCCTGGGCGCAGCCCGCCAGGATCATGCTGGCCAGGACGAGCAGCCCAAGGGCAGAAGTAAGCTTTCGGCGTGACACAGATCCTCCTCCTGAGTTAGACGAACATCGGCTGACGATCCGGCCAGGATCACGCGGGCCCTCACCTCCCTTGTGTCTGCACCGTTGGAAGCGGCTGCCCCGGGATCCGGCACCCCGGCGTGCAGCCCTGTGGAAGCATTAAGAGAGTTTACGTCAGCTTTCCCCCCTCGTCAACGGCCAGCTGGCCTACGCGGGCAGCCCGCCGGCCCGCCCCCGCCGATTGCGCCCGCCGGCCGCCGGCCTACAATGGGGCAATCTGCCAGTCGAGGTGCAGCATGACGCCACGCTTTCCCTGGGGCCGGACCTTCCTGCTCGGGTTCGGCTTCTTCGGCATCAGCATCATCTGGCCGCTCTTCAACAGCCTGATCCCGCCCATGCTCGAAGACCTCGGCCTGTCGGCTCTGGTCACGGGGTTCATCCTCACCTGGGACAACATCATCAACATGTTCGTCCAGCCCTGGATCGGGAGCCTGTCGGACCGCACACGCTCGCGCTTCGGCCGCCGCAAGCCGTTCCTGATGCTGGGCTCCCCGCTGGCGGCGCTGTTCTTCATCCTGGTGCCGTTCGTGCGCGAGAACTTCATCCTGATCGCGCTGGCCATCCTGGGCACCAACGTCGGCATGGCCATTTTCCGCTCCCCGACCATCGCCTATTTGGGCGATCTGTTCCTGCCCGGGGAGCGCAGCAAGGCCAACGGCGTCATCAACCTGATGGGCGGGCTGGGCGGCGCCGTGGCGCTCTTCGGCGGCGGCGCGCTCTACAAGCTCGGCGTGCCGCTGCCCTTCATCGTCGGCTCGGGCGTGTTGCTGATCGCCATCCTGGTCGTGCTGGTGGCGGTGCGCGAGCCGTCCGCCCCGCCGGAGGCGGCGGGTGAGGCCGTCCCCGGCCTGCGCGAGGCGCTGCGCCAGGTGGGCACGGCCGCCGACCGCAGCGGCCTGTTCCTGCTGGGCGCCATCTTCGCCTGGTTCGTCGGCTGGAACGCCATGGAGGCCTTCTTCACCATCTACGCCCGCGCCATCCTGGGCGTCGAGGTCGGCACGGGCACGCAGATGTTGACCGCGTTCGCCGCGGCGCTGATCCTCTTCTCGATCCCCAGCGGATTGATCGCCACCCGCGTCGGGCGCAAGCCGACCATCCTGGTCGGGCTGGGCGGCATGCTGCTCGGGCTGGTCGTGGGCGCCTTCGTGCGCAGTCCGACCGTGCTGCTCATCGTGCTGGCCGTGATGGGCGCCTTCTGGGCGCTGGTCAACATCAATTCGCTGCCGATGGTCTACGACCTCTCCGGGCAGAAGAGCATCGGCGCCTACACCGGGTTGTACTACTTCGCCTCGTCGGCGGCGGCAATCACCGGCCCGATCCTGGCCGGTCAGTTGATCGACCTGACCAGCCCGAGCTCGATCTGGATCTTCAGCGCCATCTTCATGGTTGGCGCCGTCATCTGCATGTCCCTGGTCAAGCCGAAGGCTGCCGCCACACCAGCCTGAGCTCCGCCGCATCTGGCCAAAGCCATCGGGCGCCCTGCGGGGCGCCCGTCTTCTTCCTACCCGCACCGCCACGCAGCACCCGGCCCTTCGGGTCGACGAAACCGGCCTGGATGTCGCGAGAATATGGCCGTCGCATGTCCCTCGACCCGCAGAAGCGACCTCACCCGGACGAGCGTGCCGAGGAACGTCCTTCCTCCCCGGGGGTTATCATCGCAGCACAACTGCCCTGCCTGCCGGGTAGCCTGATGCCCAACGGCGGAGCGCGGGGCCGCGGCGAGGGCCGGGCCCAGGGAGGTCTGATGGACGAGTTCCTGCATCGCCCGGGTTTCCTGGGCACCAACGCCAACCTGGCCGCCGATTTCACCCTGGTGGTGATCCTGCTGACCGCAGGGCTGTTCTCGCTGGGTGTCTGGCTGGCCCGGCACAAGCACTATGGGATTCACCGCTGGGTTCAGACCTCGGCGGCGGTGCTGAACGCCAGCCTGGTCCTGTGGATGATGATCTTGCCGTTTCGCGATTTCGTCGCCCCCGGGATCCCCGGCAAGCTCAACCAGCCGTTCTATGCCATCTCGGCCGTCCACGGGCTGATCGGCGCCTCGGGGCTGCTCCTGGGTTTGTTCGTCGTGCTGCGCGCCAACGGGCTGGCGCCGAAGCCCCTGCGATTCTCGAACTACCGGCTGTTTATGCGGATCTCCTATGGACTGTACATGCTGGCCACGCTGCTGGGCGTGCTGGTCTACCTGACGTGGTTCGTGTGGTCGGCCAACCCTCCAAGCTATGCCCTGAACCTCACGCTCTGGCTCGCTTGAGGGTTACCGCGCCGCAGCCCCATCACGGCCGGGCGACCTGGGCACCGGCCTCCATCCGGCGGGCGCACGCATCCGCCCGGGCGGTTGTCCTCCTCCCGATGCCAGCCTGCCTTCCGGGGCCAACGAAGGACTTGGCGCAGTCCGTCGGCTGCGCCCATGTCGTTTTCCCGTCGGTCACGACCTCAGACTAGGGAGCGATGACCGTCCCGTCCCTTAGCACGGCATCCTTGGGGATGGCGACGATACCGTCACGCACGGTCCAGTTCTGCTCGTCCAGATCGACCCCCGGCGGGAAGGGCTCGATGCGCACGTTCTCGCCAATGCGGGCGTTCTTGTCGATGATCGCCCCCTGGATGCGGCAGCCGTGGCCGATGCCCATGGCCGGGGTGCCGGCCGGCACCTGCGGCGCCTGGCCCTCGTAGTAGTCGGCTCCCATCACGATCGTGTCGCGGATGACCACGTCGTCGCCGATCAGGCTGCGCAACCCGATGACCGAGTTGCGGATTTCGGCTCCCTGCACGACGCAGCCGTCGGCCAGCAGCACCCGGTCGAGCTTGACGTCGAAGATGCGCGAGCCCGGCAGGAAGCGCGCTCGCGTGAAGACCGGACCCGACGGGTCGTTGAAGGCAAAGAGCGGATCCGGCTGGGCCAGTGCCAGGTTGGCGTCAAAGAAGGCGCGGATGGTTCCGATGTCCGCCCAGTAGCCGTGAAAGGGGAAGCCGAAGACGCGGTGCGACTGGATCGCAGCCGGAATGACATCGCCGCCGAAATCGGTGAACGGCCTGCCCAGGATGTCGAAGAGCACCTCGGCCCGGAAGACGTAGATCCCCATGGAGCCGACGTAGGGACGCTCCGGGTCGTCGCGGCTGATGAAGCCTTGGAGCGCCGAGGGCGTCTGAGGCTTCTCGACGAAGGAGCGGATCCGTCCATCGGCGCCGAGCTTGAGGATCCCGAAGCGCGAGACCTCCGCCGCCGCCACAGGCTGCACGGCAACCGTCACATCGGCCGCCTCGGCCCGGTGGAAGTCCAGCAGCCCGCCGTAGTCCATGCGGTACAGGTGGTCGCCGCCGAGCACCAGGACATCGCGCGCCGCCGTGACCCTGATCTCGTGCAGCTGCTTGCGCACAGCGTCGGCCGTGCCCTGGTACCAATCCTCGCTGCTGAAGGTCTGTTCGGCCGCCAGGACCTGGACCCAGCCGGGATGGAATGAGTCGAAGTGGTAGGTGCGGGCGATGTGCCGGTGGAGCGACACGGAGTTGAACTGGGTCAGGATCGAGATCTGGTGAACGCCGGAGTTTAGGCAGTTGCTGACGGGGATGTCGATCAGGCGGTACTTGCCCGCGATAGGCACCGCCGGTTTGGCGCGGAATTTGGTCAGCGGCCACAGGCGCGTGCCGCGCCCTCCGCCCAGGATCACGGCGAGCACGTCTTCGTAGGCCATGCGTGACCCTCCGCCCGGCGGATGAGCCCCTTCGGCCGGATACCCCCATTCTAGCCCAGGTAGGCGCGATGGTCCGTGCCCCCGGGTCTTCCTCGATCAGCGCCGGATCGTGCCCTCCACCTCGAGGTGCAGGCGCGTGGAGGGCGCCCCGGCCCCGTAGTCGGTCAGGTCCTCCAAGGTGCAGCGCAGGCGCAGCGGCTGACTTCCGGCGGCGGCCGCCAGGTGCCCCACAATGGCGCCGTCGGCGCGCACGCCGAACTCCTTGAGCAGCCGTCGGATGTCGTCGCGTGAATCCTCGCCCACAGCACCCTCCCGTCGATGCCTTCCCTAGCTGCCGACTCCCAGCGCCAACCACGCGCCCGCGCCGACGAGGGCGCCCACCATGGAGGCGGCGAAGTTAACGTCATCGTTGTCCAGCCATCGCCAGCCGCGCAGCGGTTGCGTCGGCGATCCGCAGCCGTGCGTCGGATGCCGTTCGGTCTCCTTGACGCACGCCGGACAGTAGTAGATGGCCTGGACGGTGGCGCCCAGCAGGCTGTCGAAGAACGACCCGGCCAGGCCGGCCACGGCCACCAAACCGGCCAACACCGGCTGGCCCAGGGCAAGCCCGGCAGGCAGTCCGATGCACAGCGCCCCGCCGAGCGCCGCCAGCACACCGGGCAGGCTGATCGCACCCGACGTCCCGGCTGCCGCACGTTCACCGCTGGTGATCCGCCGCGGCTCCTGTCGGGCGAGGACACCCAACTCCGTCGCCCAGGTGTCGGCGTTGACCGCCGCCAGCGCGCCGGCCAGCGCTGCCATCCACGGCAATCCTCCGCTCAAGCCAAACCCAACCGAGAACACCGCCGCCAGCGCACCATTGGCCAGCACCTGCCCAAGGTCGCGCCGGCCGCCCTTGGAGAAGGCCGCCGCCACGCTGCGCTTGCGCGCTCCACCCACCCGCGACAGCCCGCTGGAGGATAAGAAGAACAGCAGCAGCAGGACGGCGGGCAGCAAGCCGCCGACCCCGAACGTCAGCGTGCCAACGGCTACGGCGGCCCAGGCACCGCTGCGCGAGAGTGAACCGGCGGCGTAAGCCGCGGCGGCCACAGCAACGGCCAGCAGCGCGCCGCCCGCCAACTGAAGTGGGTTCAGCTTGTGCCTCCGCCGCTGCCAGCCGGATAGCGGATAGGCTGTGGATAACCATCCATCAGCCTGGGGATAACCCGCTGGAGCTTGTGCATGAAGTCTACCCGGAGGCGGCCAGGATTTGCAGGCTGGCGCCCCACAGCAGCCCGGCCACCAGCACGGCAATCCCCCACAGCCCATAGGCCAGGGGGCGCTGGTCATCCCGGCGATACAGCCACAGCCCGATAACCAGGTCGGTCAGCCAGCAGAAGCCGGCGATCATGGGCAGCAGCAGCAGCCGTGTCGGCGGCACGAGACGCTCGGGTTGGCCATGGGGATCGAAACCGAAGGCTACCTGCGTCGGAAGCGTGGAGGCCTGGAAGGCCAGAAAGGCCAGCAGCAGCAGCGAGGCGGTGAGACCGGCCAGCACCAGCGCCTGCGCCCAGCGGTCGGCCCAGACGCGGTTGAAGAGGAAGTCGGGGCGAAGACGCTGCCCGGCGATTCGTTCCAGCGATCCCATGCGGACGGCATCCACGTAGGCCTGGCGGAAGCCATCGCGGTCGGAGGGCGAGATGGCCAGCCAGCGGTCCGGCAGGCGGACAAGCAGCATGCCTTCGGGGCCGGTGGTGGCAAAGAACTCGACCTCGCCCAGGTCCCCGATGGTGCGGCGGCCGATGAGGCAACCCGGCCACCACAGCCCTCGTCCGGGGCGCAAGGGGCCTTCGTCGGGGGCGGGCGGCCGCACCTCCAGCACGTCAGCGAGCGGGACCCGCTCGATCGACAGCCCCCAGCGCAGCAGGAGGCCGTCCCGGTCCAACTGGTAGCGCGCCGTCAGCACACCGTGCAGGCGGTAGGCGACGACCAGCGCCAGCGGCAGCCCGAGCAGGGGCAGCGCGATCCAGACGGCGATCCAGGCCGAGAACCCGACGCGTCCGAGCTGGATCACGCCCAGCGCGGCAGCTCCCAGCGCCAGCGCCAGGAAGAGCAGGCCGAGCAGCAGGCCAAGTGCACGCCCCGGTCGAAAGGTCATCGGCAAGACGCGGGGGCGCCAGCCTGCGCCCCCGCTGTTCGCTCTCCCCTCCCGGCGCTACTTGGCGTGCGCCGGAACCTCGACGTACACCGGCTCGATCCAGTGCCGGTACTTGGCCACCCGCCCGCGCAGGATGTCATCGTACATCTTGCGCAAGCGGGAGGTGACCGGCCCCATTACCCCGGCCCCGACCGGCCGCCGGTCGACCCTGGTCACGGCCGTCACCTGCGCCGCCGTGCCGGCCAGGAAGAACTCGTCGCACACGAAGACCTCGGTGCGATCGATCGGCCGCTCGACGACCTCCAGCCCCAACTCCTCGCGCGCCAGAACCATCAGCGAGCGGCGGGTGATGCCCTCCAGGATGTTCTCGGTCACCGGCGGCGTGATTAGCTGGCCGTCGCGCAGCATGAAGATGTTCATGGCGCTGGCCTCCGACACATGCCCCTCCTGGGTGAGCACCAGGACCTCGTCGAAGCCGGAGAGGGCGGCGTCGGTCTTGATGAAGGATGAATTGACGTAGGCGCCGCAGATCTTGCCGCGGGCCGGGATGGCGTTGTCGTCCACCCGGCGCCAGGCCGAGAAGGTCACATGGGCGTCGTCGTCGCGTTCGATGTACTTGTGGAACGGGACCGAGTAGATGGTCAGGTCGTCGCGCAGGTCGTGCAGCCGCACGCCGATGACCTCCGACGCCTTGTATATCAGCGGACGGATGTAGCAGTCGCGCCGGTAGCCCTCGGCCCGCACCACCTGCAGTGCCAGCTCGACCAGCGCCTCGGGCGTCAGGTCGATGGTGCAGAACAGCATCTTGGCCGCGTTCAGCAGACGGACGAAGTGATCGCGAGGCCGGAAGACGTACAGCTGTTCCTGCTCGGCATTCCAGTAGCCGCGCAGCCCGGCGAAGGCGCCCGTGCCGTAGTTGAGGGCATGCGTGGCCACGCCGACGCGGGCCTCGGCGTAGGGTACGATCTTTCCCTGGAAGTAGGCGAAGTGCGGAAGCTCGGTGGGGCTCGCCACGGATTCCACCTCCTATCGAAGGTCGGAACACAGCGCGCTGCTCCGGGAACCCATTATAGCCCGCCGTACGCCCCGGCCGATCCATACGCCAATCGTCCGGAGAAGGCAGCGCCAACCCCGACGGTCGATGGCCGGGGTTGGCGCCGGTGGTCGCCTGGCAGCCTCGTTCCGGGTTAGGCCTCGCGGAACTCGCCTTCGATGACCTCGCCCTCGGGCTTTCCGCCGTCGTTGCTGCTCCCGGGAGCCGCGGGACCTGCGGTCGTGTCCCCGCCCTGCTGGGCGTACATCTGCTGGCTCAGCGCGTGGGTGGCCTGCTGCACCTCTTCCGTCAGGCGCTTGATGCGCGAGGCGTCGTCACCCTTCAGCGCTTCGCGCAGTTCCGCCACCTTGGCTTCGATCTTCTGCCGATCGCCGGCGGGGACCTTGTCCCCAAGGTCGCGCAGGGCCTTCTCCGCCTGGTAGGCGAGCGTGTCGCCCTGGTTGCGGGTGTCGGCCAGCTCCTTGCGCTTGCGGTCCTCCGCCTCGTGGCGTTTGGCCTCCTGCACCATGCGCTCGACGTCGGACTTGCCCAGATTGGTCGAGGCGGTGATGGTCACCTTCTGCTCGCGGCCGGTGGCCCGGTCGCGGGCGGTCACGTTCAGGATGCCGTTGGCATCGATATCGAAGGACACCTCCACCTGCGGCATGCCGCGCGGCGCGGGCGGGATGCCCTCCAGCCGGAAGCGGCCCAGCGTCATGTTGTCCCCTGCCATCGGCCGCTCGCCCTGCAGCACGTGGATGTCGACCGCCGTCTGGTTGTCCTCGGCGGTCGAGAAGACCTCGCTCTTCTTCACCGGGATGGTCGTGTTGCGCTCGATGAGCGTCGTCATCACGCTCCCCAGCGTCTCGACCCCCAGCGACAGCGGCGTGACGTCGAGCAGCAGCACGTCCTTGACGTCGCCCGCCAGCACGCCGGCCTGGATGGAGGCGCCCACGGCCACGACCTCGTCGGGGTTGACGCCCTTGTGCGGCTCCTTGCCGGTCATCGAGCGCACCAGCTCCTGCACCATCGGCATGCGCGTGGCGCCGCCGACGAGCACCACCTCGTCCATCTGTCCCGCGCTCATCTTGGCATCGCGCAGCACGGCCTCGAACGGCTTGCGCACACGCGCCAGCAGCCCATCCGTCAGCTGCTCGAACTTCGAACGCGTCAGCTTCATCTGCAGGTGCTTGGGTCCGCTGGCGTCGGCGGTGATGAACGGCAGGCTGATCTCGGTCTCCGAGAGGGTCGAGAGCTCGATCTTGCCCTTCTCGGCCGCCTCGCGCAGCCGCTGCAGGGCCTGGCGGTCCTTGCGCAGATCAATGCCGTCGCTCTTGAGAAACTCCTCCGCCACCCAGGTGAGGATGGCCTGGTCCCAATCGTCGCCGCCCAGGTGCGTGTCGCCGTTGGTCGCCTTGACCTCGACCACGCCGTCGCCGACCTCGAGCAGGCTGACGTCGAACGTGCCTCCGCCCAGGTCGAACACCAGGATGGTCTCGTTCTCCTTCTTGTCCAGCCCGTAGGCCAGGGCCGCCGCCGTCGGCTCATTGATGATGCGCATGACCTCCAGACCGGCGATCTTGCCGGCGTCCTTGGTGGCCTGGCGCTGCGAATCGTTGAAGTAGGCCGGGACGGTGATCACGGCCTTGGTGACGGGCTCGCCCAGGTGGCTCTCGGCGTCGGCCTTGAGCTTGGCCAGGATCATGGCCGAGATCTCCTGCGGCGTGTACTCCTTGTTCGTGGCCGGGATCTTGACGCGGGCATCGCCGCTCGGCCCTGCCATCACCGGGTAGGAGACCATACCGCGCTCGGCTTCGACCTCGTCGTAGCGCCGGCCCATGAAGCGCTTGATCGAATAGACGGTGTTCTCGGAGTTCACCACCGCCTGGCGTTTGGCCGTCTGGCCTACCAGGCGCTCGCCGTTCTTGGCGAAGGCCACCACCGACGGGCACAGGCGCCCGCCTTCGGCGGTCGTGATCACGGTCGGGTCGCCACCCTCCATCACCGCACCCACC
>Ga0194126_10012515_pt1 | contig 10735 bp, 9 predicted proteins | sample TA2KigC150mmetaG_FD_148641 | JGI IMG/M metagenome (GOLD analysis project Ga0194126, IMG submission 148641) | Freshwater microbial communities from Lake Tanganyika, Tanzania - TA2015035 Kigoma Deep Cast 150m | ecosystem: Environmental > Aquatic > Freshwater > Lake | place: Tanzania: Lake...
TACGGGATAAACTCACAGATTTTCCCGAAGGTCCAAAAGACTCCCTCGGAGGATTCCTATGGAAGAACCTCCCGACGAAGTCGGGATGATTACAAAGCATGATAATTTGAACATAGGGAAATCTAGTCGTACCTATAACCTATTATAGAATAATTGCTCACAGAGTTGAAAATATTTTAGTTGCAGTCAGCTGAAGTAGAAATGAAGTAGTTTTTGCTAAGATGAATCGATTTTTGTTTAATATTTTATTCTTTCCCTTCTTTCGTTAACAAGTTGGATATATTTTTCTTTAAGATCATCTGATAAAAATGATTTCTCAACCAAAGCAGTAACTTCTTCAGAACTGGAAGTAAACTTGCTAAGAATTTTTTCTACGCGATCATTTTTAATTCCAATCTTATTTCCCAATGCTATGAAATCTACTCTTGTATACTTTGTTCCTACCTTAAAAGCTTCAGTCATAAAGCCATCCTTAAAAAATTCCAAGGAAGTATCTGGCTCAATTGGAATATGTAATCTTGTGTTCACTAAATCATAAGCCGGTGTTAGGGTGTAATCACCAAATTGTTCATTTCTAAATAGGGAAAAGTTTTTGAGATGAGCATCACCGTTGCACACTAAGTAATTAAATACAATAAGCGAAAATAATTTTTCAATTTCTATTGGATAGGCAGCAACATATTTTTTCATCAGTTCTGCTAATTGCTCATAAGTGTAATCATATTTATAATTTTTCCCGGCGCTCTCTTCAGTTTTCTGCGCCAATTGAGCAAAGTCTTCTTGTAATAATTTCTTTCCGTTATTTAAAACATCAAATCTTTTTACCATATAAATAATTCCTCCATCTTTGAAATATATAATCCCATTAGGAGGAGTATTAATATCAAAAACTTGACTTGCGATTTGCATGGTTAAATGTTCGTTGGCTGGAATATCATCAACATGTTGAAAGGTTTCATGCGGGATTGGTTTTAAAATATAAGTCCCGTTTTCTTCAGTGAGCTGTAATTCTTTACCTTCAAGTTTAGCAGAATATTTTATTTGAACTCCGGAGATTGATAAACGGTCTCCATGATTTAATCTAAGTTCATTAAACTCCGGACGAGTGAATTGCAAAACATGATTTACTTTTTTGCCATCGAATAATTTCTGCAAACACGATCTGCAATAAGAATCATTTGTATCTTTTAAACAACTATGACATTTACTCATTTACTCTATCTCTTTAACTGTTACTGCACCAATTGTATTATGCGCAGTTTTAATTAATCTTTTAAAATGATCATTCTCGTCTATACCAAGTTTTCTGCATTGAATTGTTTTCAAATCACCTTCGCTTAATAAACCAAAGAAAAATGAAAATAAAATTTTTGAATGATGTTCTCTTTCATTTTTAGGTATAGTTAAACTAATGGCTGGTTTATTCGTGTCATTAAAATATTCATCAGCATATTTGAAAATATACTCTTCATCACTTTGTATTAAGTAACCGGCAAGAGAATCATTCATATAAACTTCAGATTTGCGTTCCATTATGATTTAACCTTTATTTCAATTGAAAGTCCAAGTGCTTCTGTTAATTTAAATATTGTTTTGATTGTAGGATTGGCGACTCCATTCTCTACGTCAATTAACTTTCTTAAAGTAACTCCGGATATTTCAGCTAAATCTTTTTGAGTAATTTTAAGAAGCTTTCTTCTTTCTTTTATTATTTTACCAAATTGAATTAAATTCATATCGCATCAAATAGGTGAATTATAATGCACTTTTGTACAAAAATAGCATAACAATGATTATAAGTCAAGAAATATCTGCATTATTATGCACATTGATATGTAATTTAAATTGATACTTACATACAGATAAAAAATATTTAATACTATATACTTCAAGAATGTGTAAGATCTGTAAGGTGTTTAATCTGTGAGCCACCGGGTACCCTTTATGCAATTGATTGTACCTTTTCCAATTTAGTGGTGAGCCACCCTTCTCTAAATAATTTGCACAAAAATTAATTTAATCTTCGTCGGGTTGTTCACCTCTAGTTCGAGTTTTGGACGCTCCATTTTTTAATACGCCGTTTTGTTTTAGTTTGATTGAAAATTTGTCGGCAGATTCTATAAGTGTGCATCCTTGCGGAACTTTACCGCTCATTTTGTAAAATGCTTTGATCTTTGCAAGATCTGGTTTGATGATTTCGGGTTGTGGCCTTGGCAGCTGTGAAAGATTATTATTCTGCATGAATAAATCGAGAGAAGAGATTTCTTTTAAGATCATATCAGCGTGTGCTAATTCCATCTGCTTTTCTTTTTGCTCAACTTCTGGCAGAAGATCATCCAAAAAATTTTTTTCTTCCATTTACTTTCCCCCTTTTACAATGCGAATTAGTACTTCAACTACATCCAGGACCTCCTTGTACCATGGTTTTTTAGGCATAGTACCTCCTTAAATATTTGAGTGATTTATATACTTATACCAAAAACACTAGTTTTATTTTCTTCTTTGATAACATTTCTTTAGTTTGCAATTATTCATTTAAGTTTGCAATTGTAATACCTGGGAAAATACACTTTTCGGATTACTATAGATGATCGAATTCAAAGCTAACGAACGAACTTTTCAAGGTGTTTTACTTTCTATCTTCAATAAAGTAATTGATGATAACCCGGGAATCAAATTCGATTCCGCTTTCCAAGAATTAAATGTTGGTGTTGGAGAATCCCGTTTCAGCGATACAATCATTACATCAAATGTTGATTCCAAGTTAAAAGTATTCATCGAACTAAAAAATCAGAGTTGGGATGCTGCAGATGAAGACCTTATAAACGATGCTATGATGAAAGCTTTTAAGAATGGAATTGAATATTTCATCACCGGAACACCGCGCCAGTTGGTTTTATTCAAAACATTCGAACCGAACACTACTCCGCAAGACCGTAAATTAAAACTCTACTATCTTGCCAATGTTAAAAGCGATAACGATGTAACCACACCGACTTATAAATCTCAAATACAACCAACAGTAAAACTCTTTTTACAAGATTTAAGCAATCTTATTCATGGTATTACCGATGTTCATTGGGATTCTATTGATAAACAATTTATTAATAAGCTTTCCACTTATATACTCGAAGCATCTGCTCAAATGAGCGAAGAAATGACGCCGGTTATTCAGTCCGACGACGTATTTAAAAAGAGAATTAGAGATTACATTCAAGAGCAAGATATTTTCCACGTTTCAATTAATTTCAGAAACGATGATATTTACAATTTATGTCAGCTTGCAAATTATCTTCTTTACTTAAAAATTATTTTCTATTCTTATCTTCTACGCGATGTAAAAGAACTAAACCTCAAGCCCTTAAATATTCCGGAAGATAAACACCTTCTCAACAAAGCATTGCGCGAACGCTTCAATGATGTTCTTAAGCACGATTATGAATCGATCTTTAAGGAAACAGTTCTCGATGAATTCACATATCCTGAAAAATATTTGCCTGAACTTAGAAGAAATGTTAGGCAAATCAGTTATCTGCAATTCTATGATCTAAACTGCGATATAATGGGCTCTATTTATAATACTCTTATTGAAAACCAAGAACAGCATGATCGCGGTCAGCATTTTACCAATACCAATGAAGTTGATATTGTAAATGCATTTTGCATAAACAAAGAAACAAAAACCGTTTTGGATAGCGGCTGCGGTGCCGGGACTTTTCTTGTTCGCGCTTATGCTTTTATGAAACACTTTGATAAAAAAGCAAAGCATATTGAATTACTTGAACGCCTTTGGGGAATTGATATTGCACCTTTCCCTGTATTCCTGGCAAGTATGAATCTTTCTTTGCTCGACATTAAAGAAATTGATAATTACCCGGCAATCATCAACAAAGATTTTGCCGATATAAAAACTAAATCTTATCACGATTTAATTTTTCATAATCATACCACAGAATTTGAAATCAATAAAAAGAATGGGAAATTTAGCAGTGTTCGCATTCCTCAATTCGATGCCTGCATTGGTAATCCACCATATATTCGGCAAGAACTTGTCGAGAGCAAAGATGTTTGGTCTTCGCTTGCCAAAGCTGAACACGGTTTGAACAAAATTAATCAGCAAAGTGATCTTTACGTTTATTATTTAATGCACACTGCTGCATTTCTTAAAGAAGGCGGTCGTCTTGGTTATGTTATCTCCAGCAGTTGGCTCGATGTTGCATTTGGAGCCGGACTTCAAAAATTCTTGTTAGATAATTTTAAGATTATCGCGGTAATTGATAATCAAAAAGTTAGAAGCTTCGAAACAGCTTCTATCAATACAGTTATTCTTATACTCGAAAGATGTTCCGACCCCGAAGAAAGAGAAAAAAACACTGTCCGCTTTATCCGCGTGTATAAAGATTATAAAGAGTTGATTGGTCAAAGCGACAGCGAAGATAGATTTAATAAAGTAATCAATTTTATTTCTCAATTAGAAAAGATTAACAAACAAATAAAAAATGACAATTACTTTGTTAACGTTAGAATCCAAAAACAGCTTGAAGAAGAAAGCACAACAGACAGTAAATTTGAGAATGGAAATTGGGGAGCTAAGTATCTCCGCTCGCCGGAAATATATAACCGCATAATTGATAAAGCCGGCAATAAACTTATTCCATTAAGAAATATTGTTGATGTTTTCTATGGAATAAAATCCGGAGCCAATGATTTCTTTTATGTTATTGACGACACGGAAGAGATTAAAAACCTTTCGGATGATGAATACAAACTTCAGTTCGGCTATGAAAGAAGCAAACACAAAATCAGTTGGGAAAAATACGGCTGGTATTACAGTGAACTAACAAAGAATCATCATTTAATGGAACGGATTTATTTTCAACCTCTTTTCAAATCTCAAAAAGAAGCTGAAAACCTGGAAGTAAATAAAAAGAACTTGCGCTACCATGTTCTTATTTGCAATGAATCTTTAGCGGCATTAAAGAAATACAATACAAAAATTGCAAAGTATATAGAAATTGGAGAAAAGGAATATGATCTTCATAATAACCCCACCAATGCTCAAAGAATTTCAACTGTAAAAGGAAATGAAAGAGATTGGTTTAACCTTGGCAAAGATTTAACAACCGGCGATTTTATTTTCCCTTCAAAGATTGGTGAAAAATTTCGTTTAATTGATAACAGAAAAGCAAAAGTATTCTGTGATAAGGTAAATTATAACATCAAAGTATCAAGAGAATATTCAAAATACCGCGATACAATATTTCTGATTCTTAATAGTACTCTGTTTAGATATTTCGCAGAGCTTTTTGCGAGACAACTTACTGGTAGTCAAACAATTAGCGATGTTGATGTGATAGTTGTTGAAAATACCTTGGTTATTAATCCTACGTTATTGGTTTCTTATCAAAGTGAGTTAGAGAAAATTTATGAGTCTTTAAGAAATAGAGAGCAACAAACAATTTTTGACGAAGTAAAATGCAAAGATCGAATAAAACTCGATCAAATTATTTTAGAAACGCTTGGTTTATCTTTGAAAGACGTTAAAGAGTTACACGAAACTGCTTGTAGCTATGTCTCCAAACGACAAACACATTCTGATTCTGTAACAACAATAAAAAAGAAACAAAAACCAGATTATGAAACTTCATTAAAATTAATTAAAGAGCGTTTCCCAGAGGTTCGTTCATACACTTCAATCATCCAAAATAAAGAAACGGTAGAAATCAATATTCCAAATCTTCCCGCAAAATTTCCAAAAGATATAAAAAGCGGTGATAGTAATTTCTTTAGTACATATTATGTTAATTTTATCGAAGGCAATAAACAGATTGCATTAAGTTTCAAAAGCAGCAGTCAGCTAAAACTTTTCCGTTTCTTCTTCGAAGAGCTGGAGCTTAAAGGCACAAAGATATTACTGCCTGAAGATCCCGCTGCTTGTGAAAAGATATTATTAGTCCTCAGCAATGATTTCAAAAAATATGCTATGCAAATAAAAAGCGTTCTAAAATCATTGCGTAGTACGGCAAGTTATTTGGCTGTGTATAGGGATTTGATAATAAATTGAATAAGTATATGAATTCAAAACAGATTTGAAGGTCAACTAAAATTATGAAAAAGAAATCACCCTTCACAGAGCTATTAAAAAACGAAATAATTTCTAAAGAATCTTACCTATTTCATATTGAACAAACAAAGGTTTCAGAACAAACGTATTTTTTTAGATTAGAGGTTTTTGATTCCAAACAGAAATCTATCTTTAAACTTAAGTTTCAGATTGAACCCGATGAAAATCTCAAGAAACTTAAAATGGGTTCTTCTATAAGCAAAGTCGGCTTATTCAGTCTAGCGAGTAAAAATATTTTTCAATTAGTTAAAGATGGTTTAGGGAATGCTATTGGAGAGGGACGTATACCATTTTTGCCTAGTTAATAAAATTAAATGGATAAAATTATGAACTCACCTAATAAGTATTATTTTGGCAACCAATCATTCGATTTAAACGATCTGCAAGAAAAAGAAAAATTACAGTTAAGAATTAAAAATCTTCTTTTACTTCGAAACGTTAATTTCCTCTTCGGTAATGGTGCATCTCTTGCTTTAGGAGCTCCTTCAATTTCTAGTATAAAAAAGTTTGTTGAACACCTCGGTAAAAAATTTGAAAATAGCAAAACTTCGGAAAGATATGCTTATGAAAAGATTACTAAAACGATGGAGAATGATTATGAAAGTGGATACAATTTTCTTGTTGATTTTAGCAATAACTTAGAATCCGATATCGATTTTGAAACTGCCTTAAGTATACTATCTCAAATTACATATACAAGTACTAAAATTTCAATTAATGGTAATGAACATTCAGACGAATCAATAAATTCATCCATAAAGCTAATCAAAGGTTTCATCTTCTACAGTTGCAAGAATTTTATCGAGAAGATTGATTATCCCTCATTAAATGCTCATAAGGAATTTATGAGAAGAGCACTTCTCCGTCAAACTGGATTACCACGCTTAAAAATATTCACAACGAATTATGATTTAATTATCGAAAAATGTTTAGATGAATCTGGTGTGTTTTATTTTGATGGCTTTGTAGGTTCTTTTGAAAAAAGATTAAGGTCAGAATCCTATAATTATGATTTGTATTATCCTGGTGAAATAACTGAGGGGAATGTTAATCGTGTAGATAGAGTTGTTCAATTGTATAAATTACATGGATCATTAAATTGGAAGCGGGTTCACGAAAGTTCAGAAAATATTTCTGGTATCAAACAAGAATATCCTTCTGATGATCAGATTGGTGATTTAGTCATATATCCCTCAACTTTGAAATACGGTGAAACATTAGGTTACCCTTATTCTGAGATGTTTCGTTTTCTTTCAGCTTCACTTTTCAGACCACAAACAGCACTCTTTACTTTTGGCTATAGTTTTAAAGATGAACATATAAATAGAATAATTTATCAAGCGCTTTCTATACCTACATTTAATCTGATAATTGTCTTGCCGGAAGGAAAAGAGAAGAATCTTGAAGGGGAAGTCATTAATAAGGAATTAGCAAGGTTAATTGAAACTGTTGGAAGTAACAGAATTATTGTTATTTCCGGTGGGGAAATAAAAAACGGTGAATTAATTGGTACTGGTACTTTCAAAGGTTTTGTTGATCAAATCATGCCTGACATGGAAGAGATGAGAGTTCAAGAAAAAATTAATGATGAGATTGATAAACTCTTTCCAAAAAAAGATGAAAATGGAAACAAAAAATTAATTACAACTGAAAACCAAATTGAAAAGGATCAAATAGTTGAACTACCAAACGAAGAAAAACCAGTGACTATAAGTAAACCAAGTATAGTAACAACAATTAAAAAAATATTTACAAAGAGTTGATCTATGGAATCAGATCGCAAAATTGGTAAAATTGTATCAGTAAATTCTTACAGTGCAACAATCGAATTGGATAAAGAGGCTCAATCCTTTGTAAAAAATAGTTTTGCTGGTACTCATAAGATCGGAATCATTAATTCATATATAATTATACCTATCGGCTCGGATAAAATTGTTGGTATTGTTACTAAGGTTAATATGTTTGAAGATGCTGAATTGAATTATAAGGATTCCTCAGCTATTATTCTTCCAAAATCCAAAAGAACGATGACTGTTACAATGATTGGATCTATTGTCACTAAGTATAAAGAATCAGTAAAAGAAAAAGAAACAAGATTTGAATATGGCGTTGTCGGATATCCTTCGTTAGATAATCCAGTTTGGTCTATTACTGAAGATGAACTAGAAATTATTTTTAGTTCTAAAACCAACGCCGATAAAAAAAATATTAAAATTGGTAAATCTACAGTCTTTCCAGATTATAGTATTGCTTTGGACATAGATAATTTTTTCGGAAAACATGCCGCAGTACTTGGTAACACTGGTTCTGGTAAGTCTTGTACAATTACAGCTATAATTCGCTCTGTCTTAGAAGATAAACCGGAAATGAAGAATGCTCACTTTATTATCTTCGATACTAATAATGAGTATGAGAATGCATTTACTATCTATAACGATGACACCAAATCAAAAATAAAAGATACTTTTTTTGAAAGATTAATAATAAGGAATGAATCAGATACACCAACCGGTTTTTATTTACCACATTGGTTTATGAATAGTTCTGATTATTATGCATTATTTCGTCCTGGAGAAGGGGCTCAAGGACCTGTCCTCTTTAGAGCAATTACTGCAGCGCGTGGTATTGAAAATATAAACCAAAGAGTTTCGCATTTTAGTAGTGATCTCAATACTGGCATATCAGTTATAAAAGGAGTTTTGGACGAACCCTCTACTGGTAGCGCAAGTTATTATAATAAGAAAAATATTAATCAACAAGTAGAGGGTATTAAAAAGTTAATCGAAAAAAACAATAAAATGCTAACTGAATCAAAGATGGAAGAATTTATTGCTTCAATGATCTCATCTTTAGAAAAACTTACTAAATTGTATGGAGGCGCTGATGGAAATATTGATGCTGATTACGCTAGTAAGGTAAGAGATGTATTAGATGAAATTGAAGTTTATATTGCCCAAAATTTGCATAAACTTACTTTAGCTTCAAAGTATAATTATGGAATTGACACACCTCAATATTTTGATTTTAGGGAATTCATTGTGTCAACTTTCCCACAATACATTGATCGTTATGCCCAAGAAAATGATAACAGAATTCGTAATTATATTGGCACTCTGCAGTTGCGTCTAGAACAATATTTTAATGATAAACGTTATGGATTTATTTTTAAGAATGAAAAGTTTGAAAATAGTTTAGCTCAATTTTTAAGATATATTTTGGGTGAAAACCCATTTAATAATTCTGATGAAATTAGTGTGCCTTGGGCTGAATATTGCAAAAAGCAATATGAAGTATTAAAATTTACTAACGAAAACAAAAGACACAGAATTACAATTCTGGATTTTAGTAAAATATCTAGTGATGTATTAGAAAATGTAACAGCTTTGGTGGGAAGATTAATTTTTGAATTCATGCAGAGAATCGAAAATCGTGGATCTTTCCCAATTGTATTAGTTTTAGAGGAAGCACATCACTATATCCCAGAATTTACTCAAACTGAAAGGCAAGTAAGAGCAAGACAAGTTTTCGAAAAAATTGCTAAGGAAGGTAGAAAATTTGGATTAAGTCTTTTAATAGCTTCACAACGCCCAAGTGAATTATCAAAGACTATTATGGCTCAGTGCAATTCATTCATAGTGCATAGAATTCAAAATCCTGAGGATCAAAAATATTTTCGTTCTGTTATTTCTTCTGTCAGTCATGATTTACTTAATCAATTACCATCTTTACCACAAAGATCAGCATTAGTTATGGGGGATTGTGTGACTGCGCCTGTACAAGTTACAATCAGAGATGTTAATCCAACACCCGATAGTCGAGATCCAAAATTTTCTGAAATATGGTCAAGGGAGAATTTCCAAGCACCTAACTTTGAGGATATTTGTAAGAAATGGGAAAGCGGAGAATAAAAGAATGAATAATCTTATCCATAACAACAAAATATTTACTCCTTACGAATACAAAACCGAAAAGGAATTCGAGCACGAGATAGTAAATAATGCAAAAGCTATTTTCGGTGAGCAGTCAATTTATATTGATGTGAAGAAAAAATTGGTAAATAATAAAATTGTTTCCATTGCATTTAATTAATAACTAATTGACAAATAAATGTCAGACATCAAACTATTTCATATCGCTAAAAACAAAATCACAAAACCTAAAGGCAAATCTATTCTGTAGAAAAATCCATTGAAACTTTTTTGAAGAACATAAAAGTGAGTTTGAAGATTTTAGAGAAATTAAAACCAGTTAAATGGGAAATAAATTATTAATAAAAATTTTGCAATAGTTTTGCAATAGTCATATCATTTTGAATAGCTAAAAGTCCGAAAATATCAGTAAAAGTTACATTTGTTTAAAAATAAAAACCCCGAATTCTTTCGATTTTCGGGGTTTCTAGAGCTGGCGGACGGATTTGAACCGCCGACCGGCTGATTACAAATCAGCTGCTCTACCAGCTGAGCTACGCCAGCAAATTCATTATTTCAAAATTTCAAATTTTGCGGCTCAAATCTAAAATAAATTACCATTCTATGCAAACTTTTGTAACTTTCTTTTCAAAATTTCTTATTAGCCATGCTCACAAAAAATCAGTTGAACTATTTTATCCAG
>Ga0194126_10012517_pt1 | contig 10735 bp, 12 predicted proteins | sample TA2KigC150mmetaG_FD_148641 | JGI IMG/M metagenome (GOLD analysis project Ga0194126, IMG submission 148641) | Freshwater microbial communities from Lake Tanganyika, Tanzania - TA2015035 Kigoma Deep Cast 150m | ecosystem: Environmental > Aquatic > Freshwater > Lake | place: Tanzania: Lake...
CCTGTAGAACGGCTTGCTGCTTCTCCCACCATGTAGGGGGGGGGCTTCGGATTGGTGTACTTCACAAAGTGGAGTTGACCTTCCTCATCATAGAACCTGGCAAAGCTCGGCTGCCTCTGAAACTGGCGCATGGCCAGCATAGCTGCGGTGTCGATATATGCCCTGCCCAGGGCAATCTTCTGGTCTGTTGCCCATGTGCCGGCTGTCTGGCGGTAACCGTCACCATAGACCATGCGATAAGCAACAAGATAATTACCCTCCAGGACTAGGGCAGCGATATTCCAATCGCCGTCATAATAGGCTGCCAGTCCGTAGATATCCCAATCCCCTGAACGCTGCCCTAGTCCTGAACTCCAACTGCCTGACGTTCTCTTTTGCAAGTATAGCGAAGTGGGGTCATTAACATCGGAAGCGTGGACAATGATACAATCGCCGTTTGACTTGAAACAGATGGCGGCGCCATTCTCGCAAGGGCGGGCGTTAGACATATTAACCCAACTGCCCCACGTAGCGCCATTATCTGAGCTTTCCCTACGGAATAGATTACTGGCGTCCATAGACACCATAATGACAGTTGAACCATTAGCGCCGATGGCCAGGTGTGAACCGGCTATGGTAGTTCCCATATTCGTCCATGAGCTAAAGGTACTGCTGGGACCGGGACTGGTCACGCGGCTATACCTGATGGTAGTACCGTCAAGCCGGATGCGGTGAAGCGAACCATCGCCTGAAATGCAGCAATCATGATTATGCTTCGTCTCGCTTCCCTGGTATAGCCGCTGCCAGGAGAACGCCGTCCACTGGACAACTGAGGACTGAGCGGGGTGTCCGTAGGCCTGGACTTCCAGCTTAACAAGGGGCTTCCTGGTTGCCTTGTTCTGCTCTGTTTCCAATGCTGAAGATAAAGTACGCATTTCGGCTCAATCCTTCCGGTAAAGCAAAATAAGCAATGCTGCTGCTGCCAGCACGATTACGGCTGCGACTGCTTGTGCTACGTCCATATTCAGTACCTAATAAGAGATTGCCACGTCGTCCCGATTACATCGGGCCTCCTCGCAATGACAAAAGGTATTCAAGACTTGTTCTTGGTTTGCAGCGTGCATATATACTCATTGATACTTCAACAATTCTCCTGAGAGTTCGCCTAGAAAGTAAAGCGTGTGGTGGCTGGAATCGAGTTTAAGTTTCCAGTTGATACCCTGGGCTGCAACGGAATCGAGGCAATTACGCTTGTTGACAGTTCGGTTATACTCCCGATTGATGGCGTAAAACGCCGGGGACTGCTTAGAGCATGGCCCCTCTTTCCTGGTCATCTCCTCTAGCCAGTCATTAGCCTGTTTTGCCAGGACAACTAGGTAATCCCAATAATCCTGTGCCTGGGCGATATCGCTACACGGCGCCACCATGCCCTTGTCCCGGGCCAGATAAAATATGGTGCATGGGTTCTCCTCGGTGTACTTCTGGCCGACTTCCTCAAGAACCTTATCGTGGAAACTCTGAACGTCAAAGGGGGCTGCTGCGACCACCTGCACGGTATGGGGTGTCTGGCTGCCGCCGTTAAGCGCTGGTGACTGTGCTGCCTGTGCCTCAGCCATGAAGCGTTCTTCACGCTTTAGCTCGACCTCTTTCTTCTTCACGTCTATTCTTGACTGCATCCAATCATAGAGCAGACCTAACACCAAAGGGCCTGCGACCATGACAACTTGCACGGCTACATCGGCGCTTTCCGGGGTCAAGAATAGACCGATAAGCGATGCTGTGATACTGGTGATGGTAACGATAAACTTCTTCTTACCATCGAGGGTGATGCTGTTCTGTGTCTGTTCCATTTCCTTTTCTCCTTTCAAAATCAATACATTGCGCTTTATGAGATTATCATACCTCGATATATAGGGGGGGCTGTGGCTGCCGTGCGTAGCTTTCCCATGCCGACAATAACGTGCTGCCGACTGACTGCTTTCAGTGAGCAACACGCAAGGAAGCCACCAGGTAACGGCGACTGCCGAATAATAAAAACCTGCATAGCGTTGGCGCAACAGTAAGCAGAGCGAATCGCCTGTTGCATCTGATTCCTAATAATCCCGAAGATGCTACGGGTAGCGTTCAGGCGGCACACTAACCGAAATATAAAATGACAACGGCCGTTCAAGGAAAGTGCGTAAGCTGCCTTTAGCTGTGGCTCCGGGCGCTTCTCATTACCTGCGCCGATTACGCCACGCATCCCCCCAGCTTGAAGCAAAACTTTCTTTGAACAGTTGGCATAGGCATAGTGAAGCGAAGCACGGCAGCAAGGGGGGGCACTTATGCCAACTGACTTCCTGGGCTTCGTAGGGCTTCGGGGTGGTTTTAGCTTCAAAAACGGCGTCATTATGTCAAACTTCCTCGAAATCGAGGCTCTACGATTAACGACAACTGGCCTCTGAGACACTTTGACACATTCCAGCACTAGCCTTTTTCCCTCTCTTTCCTTAACAATCCTATCTCTCCCCATGATGATGATGGTTAAACAAAACCATATAGTAGAGTAGTATATATACATCATCATCATATATTAGCTTTTCAGCACATCATCGTAGATTTTCAGCACATCAGCATAAAATGGCAAGGGTGTTGGGCAAAGGTTTCCCGGCCTTGTGGTAGTGCCTCGCCAGGTGTTTGGCGGCGTCCAGTATGGCGTTTTCGCTGGCCTGTACTCTGACGCCGTTAAAGCCCTGTCTGCTGATAGCCTGGACTGCGACCTCAACGAGGGGCCAGTCCACGGTTCGCTCCATCCCTATCTTCCCTCTAACTGCCTTTTTAACCTCGTTAGTGTGGTGTGGAAGCAACCATGTGGATGGGTCATTAGGAAAACCAGCAGCATAGGCTTGGAGTGGTAAGCCCTCGGTTCTCCCCCCCCTGCTTTCCCTTTGTTCCGTTCTGTCCATCTCTTCTCCCTTGCGGAGATGCACTTTCCCTTTCCCATCAAGTGCATCTCCGCCGTTTTTTTTTCTAAAAACGCCTCAGCCCTGCAAATCCCCCCCGGTGCAGGGCTGATATACCTAGATACATAAATAACAATCCTTTCCCTTCATGGGGTATCAAAAGCCCTCTGAGCGATAACGGGTGACGTGTAGGACAGTATAGAGAAGTAAAGAGACGGCGGGGGTTTTGCAGTAGTGCCAGGATATGACCGTTTAATCCCCCCGCCCCCCTCTCCCCTGCCCTGGGGGGTGGCTGTGTTGGTGTGCTGTGGCGGTTCTTCGGGTTGGTGGCTCTGCCCCCCCTTCTGTGGCTGTGTTGCTTGGCTCTCCCCCCGCCCCCCGCCCCGCCCCACGTAAAGCCCCAGGGGCAAAAGTAGGAACGGAATATATTGATTCTCATAGGTTCTCCTGTTTATCGTCGACGTAAAGTTTAGCCTGGCGGATCCTCGCTCTCCGGCCGTGAAGCAGCAAGCCGTTCTGGAATTGGTGCATCCACTCCTTACCCCAAAGGGCATAATCCCTGTCAACGTTATCTCCGCCTGTGTTGGCTCTATCCGAATGGTACTGCGCCTGGGCCATAGCAGCATAGGCGGCGGCGCCTGTTGCCAGCAAACTCAAAAACCTGGCCGGGACTGTGCAAGTCTGGCTGTCGAGTGTATGCAGGGCTGACCAGTACACATAGCAATTTCCGCCGTCTCCGGTGTAACCGTCAATCAAGGCGATGTTGGACTGGTAAACGGTGAAGCGCCTGAATGATTGGCATTGTTCATCTATTGGGTACTCCACCTTATCGATGCTGATTAAATTAGCGATGCCTGACACCCCTGAAATATCGATAATGGCTGAACCGTCCGTAGTAGCGACGGTGGACTTCATCTCCCTGGGTATGGCGTGGGACAGGTCCTCGAGGGCGCGGGTGATAGCGCGGTCAATCTCGTCATTAGTCCATCGGTAGTTTTGGGCGTCTTCATCCTTCAAATCCCTGCGGACAAGTGTTCTCATAGTTGAAATCGTCATAATTATTGCACTCCTTTAGATAGTAGGGGGGGCGCAAGGACAACACCCCCCCCTAGTCCCTGGGAAGGGTAAGGCTGTGCGATTGTTTCGCCTCACTATCAGCGACATTCAAATCTCCTTGTGGGGGGGGCTGTTATCCCCCCCCCACGTTAAAGGAGGTGCTAGGGGCGGCGTTCATCCCTAGTCGACCGGATGGCCGTTGCCCTAGCTTTCCCCTTATCCGGGCTTAAGCCTGCGTGCTATCGGCTCTGCTGTTCAAAAAGAACAAAACCTCTGTTGCCGATAGTGCGATGCCGATGATGGTATTTGCATCGTTTTGGGTAGATGGTGCGGTTTGGGTGATCATACCGCTATTGCTTCCCTCATCGACATAGACATAGTTGCCTGGCGTAGCGTCGCTATAACCGCCGACAATGGCTATATGGCTGGCTGGTATAACGTCTCCGATAGCGCCGTCTGCCAGGGCAACCAATCTTCCCTGTACCACGCTGCCGGCGGTGGCCAGCGCCTTCTTCCATCCGGTGCTATACCCCAGCACGTCTCCGCGCTTAACGGCAGCAGCAAGGGTAATGGTGGGCGCTTGCGGTCCGGGACTCCAAAGAATCTGCCTGTCTTTGCCTGGGTCTGCGAAAGCCATGATTCAAACTCCTTTTCCCTGAGATTCTTCGTTAAGCTCAGAATGACAGGGTAGTTAATCCTGGACACCGATTAGGGCTGCTCTGCGCTGCAAGCAGAAATCGACCAAGCTCACATACCACTTAATTCGGGTTCTCTTGGCGTCCTTCGTCTCCATCTGGCCGATAGGCTCGATTTGAAGTCCGCCGGCGCCTGTAATGCCGCATAGTGCGCCTTCTCCGAATTGCAGGGCGTAGATTGTGCTATTCGCTTCGCCTGTGGTGGCTGTTTCCACGCTGCCGGCTACGGCATGGGTATCAAGAATCCAGTCATTGATACCGATGGGGATGCCGTTATAGAACTGCACAAACTCGCCCAGCTTCCCAGTACCGACTTCAAGGTTGCTGCCGGCTGCCCTGGCCAGGGCGTTTATCTTCCTGCGGCTTCTCCGGCTCATCAGAAGCAGGTCTGGCTTTCCGCCTTTGACGGCATCGATAAGCTCATCGAGCTTGGCTAGTGTTAGCGCGGCGCCAGTAGCGCCCATAGCTAACAGTTGGGCGGAAGCTGAACCGGTATCAATCAGCTTCCTGATGCCGTCAAACATATTGGCGTCCGATGTGGTATCTCCGTAGATAAACGCCCTCTCGAACTCATGCCTGATAGCTTTAGCTGTAAGCTGGACTATGGCTGCCTCGATATCCTGGATGTTGTTCCTGGTGGAAGCAACGTAGGAATCTACGTCTGCGTTCTGGCCCAGGATTTTCAAAGTGGCCGTTAGCTGGCTGAACGTGATGGCGGGTGAAGTAGTCCAGTCATCGTTGACGGCGTGCCATTCGGCTGCGGGTAGCGTTAGCTCCCGGTTGTAGGTCAAGGCGTTGCCCACAATCTCGATGAACGGTAGGGATTGCAGAATGGAGCTGTCCTTGATAATGGTTCCAACGACACCTGCTAGCAGGACATCGTTACTCAGTTTGGCTGCTTCGGTTAGTGTAGTTGGCAATTAACTTCTCCTTTCCCATACAGGGTTCTATTTTTTCCTTTTTGCCTGTTCGAGGCCATAGGCTATTTTCTCTGCCGGGCTTAGAGCGGCTAGGTCTGGCTCGGTTCTACCCGGTGCGCCTGCTGGCACGTTCGCAAGTTGGGCGAACGCCTGGGCTTGCTGCTGCATACTCTCCTTCACCTTAGACACAAGGGCGTTAGCCCTGGCCATGCTGCCCTTAATGGCATCGATAGTTCCGCCTTCCAGCAAGTCCAGGGTCACAAAGGGGTTAGCCTGGGCTGCTAGTTGGCGGTAGTCCTCAACGGCGAACAAGTAAGCTGCGGAAGCGCCAGCAAGCTCTTGTTCCTTGAGTTGATAGCGTTCGTTGAGTTCCTTGAGTTCAGCTTCCCTAGTGGTTAGCTGTCTCTCGAACTCTGCTATCTTTTCCCTTAGCGGTGCAGTCGCTTCCTCAACGAGCTTATCGTTCCTGATAGCCTCTGCCAAAAGCTCGGCTTCGATAGCTGCCTTATCCTCTGTGGGCGGGCTTTGGTTTTCGGTCTTGGTTTGTTCATCTGCCAATTTCTTCTCCTTTATGTTAGTTTCAAGATGCAAGATTCAAGCCTTGCGCTTGGTTTGCAGCTTGCCTCTAGGCATCGGTGACACTCTCCATCTCGGCGGCTACGTTTCTCTCTCTCTCTCCGCCTCTGGTGGAACGTGCTTTGTATCTCTCGTTCATCTCAAGGATGCGCTGTCTCTCCTCTAACCACCTGCCAAACTCCAATTCGGGGTCTCTAACTCCTAGCTCGTCCATAGCGGTACGCCTGGCGTGAACGCCTGACTGTACCAATAGCTGCTCGTTCTGCGCTTCCCTGGCCCTGTCCTGGGGTAGGACTTGACCCCACAAAATAGCATAGTTCACGCCGGTCAAGTCCTGGCGGTTGAACTGATTATGTAAAGCAAGAATCATCCTATTTCGTAAGGTATAGGTGACGGTGCGGATGGTGCGCTTTCTCCTCACCTTTTGGAGTAGGCTTTGGAGTTCAACTTCAAGGGCTACGCCTGATAACTCCCTCTCGATTCCGCCATAAGCTGCCCTGGGCGCCTCTGAAATATCGTGCAAACAACGATAAACAAGGTCGATGTAATCGATATGCAGACGGATTCCGCCGCCTTGCAACAAGTCCAGCAAGTAGGCTTTTGCTTCCGGTGGTATAGTCCACAAAGCGCCTGGCTGGACCCGAATATCCTCGGCGGATTCGACACCTTCCAAAACGGCGATGGGGTTACCGGAAACCTCAAGGATGCGCGAGAGCTGGGTCAAAGACCTATTAAGCTCTCGCTGGGTTTCCATCAGTGGGGGTATATCAGAACTCCCCCAAAACGACTTCGGCTGGCGCAAGTTCGGAAAGATGATAAACGGAATGAAACCGTATGGGTTCGGCTTAGATTCAAGGGGGTCGTTATCAACGTAAAGCTCGAACGTCTTATCAGTCCAGACCTCGGTAATAACGGCTGACTTCTTCCCTAGCGGTAGAGTATGCTGGTAAAGCATATCGATTTCCTCGGCGGTAAGCTGATAACGGCTGGCCACTCTCCACACCTTAGACAGGTCATCGCCTAACCACCAAGCATAGATACCGTTCATATCCGGGGCGGTAACGCGGATACGCTTTTCGGCAACATCCCAGGTTACCTTATAGCACGCATCGCCCAGGATAGCGGCGTCAATCTCGGTTTCATAGTCTAGCTCTTGCAAATTATTCCGATGATAGACGTCATAGACAACGGCCTCTGCTGCCTGTGAGATTGTCTTCGCCTGGGGGGTAGCGTCAATGGGGTTGCAAGCGAAGTTTAGCCCTTGCATCAAATAGCTGGTCAACTTATCAATGGCGATGCGTGCGTAATTGAAAACCAGCTGGCGGTTCTTCGAGGTCTCCTTCCATTGGGAACCGTTATAGAAGTCCAGGTTAGACTTATAAGAAGCGAAGCGTGAGCGGTCAAGCTGGGACAATGAAGCTGGATTGAAGTTAGTCATTTCTTTCAACGCTCCAAATTCCAAATTTTAAGCACCAAATCACAAACAATATCTAAATCCAAATTCACCGAACCTGAGGCCTGTTTGGTCATTTGTCCTTGGGATTTTGAATTTGCTTAGGATTTAGAATTTGGTGCTTGGGATTTCACTCGAGCAATTGCCCGCAGCACCGTTCTTTTGCTCACGCCGAAGAGGCTGGCTATTTCGACCGCGCTCTTGCCCTGGCTCTGCAGTTCGACCATGCGCCCGGCGCGGGCACGCATCCTCAGACGCTGCTTGCCCCTAGGCTCCTCCTCGATGCACCGTAGCCGCGGACAGTTCAGACAGGAAGCGAACAGCTCGCACCCCTCATCCCGCCAATTAACATCCTGCGGTAACAAGTCCAACTCCCGCATAACCATGACAGGAAAAATAATAGAACATATGTTCTATTTTGGCAAGGGGAACTTGTCGCTTCTTCGTCGCTTGCCGCTCGGGGCTTGGCGCTCGCTCAAATGCACCTGGCAGCAGGTCATCGCCAGTCGATAGTCGGCAGGGTGAGTGAAACCTGCCATCGAAGAAGCCCAAATGAGTGAATGTGGGTTCCGCTTTGCTGCACCCGCCCGCTGTTGTCCGAAAGGCAAAAATCGGCCGAAAGTATGACCGCCTCATACTTTTGGCTGATGGGCTGTCAGTCGACCTACTGATTGTCTCTGCGGACAAAAGGCGATAAACTATAGATATATGCTAGTAGCCCCCGTCGTTGTCTACTCCATTGCCCGTTGCGTGTCGCTGGTCGCTCGGGACTAGAAAATGCCCGCAGGAGTGGCGGTGGGTTTCGCTCATTACCAGTCGGCAGTTGCAAGTTGCAAGTGAGGAAAAGCAAAGCGTATAGTGCGACCTTCGGGGTCACTTGGCGGAGCCACTCCTCCCAAGGAAGGACATGCTACTTGCATCTTGAATCTTGTATACTGCAACTTGGGTAAACTTGACAAGAAAGGTCTAAATGCAGAGAATTCTAATCATGGGAATTATGAGATATCTAGGACTCGTCACCGTCGTCCTGCTGACATTGCTCCTGTTTCCCGTCCCTGTCAGCGCCGACTACGGTGGCTGAGGCCCCACCGGCTGTCCCGGAGTTACCGGGAAGGCATCTGCCGATTCAGGCACCGTGGGGGCTAAGGCCACCATTACCTTCACCAGCACCGGGCGCACGCTGGGCGGTGACTGTTACCTGTGGCTGGGTCAATGGGTAACCGAACCAACCGAGACCAACTTTCAGTTAGCCAAGGTCAGCGCCCCGCACAATTCCTACGAGGTGATGATCGATTTCACCGTGCCGGAGGTTCCCTACAAGGTAGGGAACTATACGCTCACACTATACAATACTAAGGTAAATGCGGAAGGGGCCGCCGCCAGCTTCAACTTCAAAATATTGCCCAGCTTACAGGTCAGCCCAAAACAAGTGGCCCCAGGCGACCAGGTTACCCTCAAAGGTACGGGTTTCACCGCCAAACAGGAAATCCTGCTGACCTTCGACGGCAAAGACACCAAGCAGACGCTCAAGACCAACGGACTGGGCAGCTTCACCACCACCTTTGACGTGGGCAATATCATGAGCGGCAGGCACGAGTTCAAAGCAAGTGTGCCGGACACCTTCGGAGTTGAATCAATCGCCAGCATCACCGTGGGGCCGGTGATAACCCTGCAGCCCAATACGCTGACGGTGGGAGAAGAGGTCATCGTTACCGGCCGCGGCTTTGCCGCCAGCAGCGCCATATCCATTATCTATGACGATAACGTTATCACCAGTTCCCCCACCACGGATACCAATGGCAGCTTCAGCTATACCTTCAAAGTGCCGCAAAGCTCAAAGGCAGAACATACCCTGATAGCCACGGACAAGGCAGGCAACAAGGCCACCTACGGTACGGCCATGGAAAGCAATCCACCCCCAGCACCCAACCCCATTCAGCCCCGCAGCGATAGATTCGGCTGGATGGGCTCAAAGGTGGTTAAATTCGAATGGACCGAGGTCAGCGATGAGAGCGGTGTAATCTACACGCTGGAGATAGCCAAAGACCTCAACTTCTTCCCCCTGGAGCCAGGAATGCGCAAGACCGGCTTGACTAAGGCCGTCTGCCTGGTCAGCATGCCTCCAGGGACTTACTACTGGCGGGTCAAAGCCATTGACGGCGCTGGCAACGAAAGCCCCTGGACGCTTTCCCCTTACCCCTTCAAAGTGGGCTTCCTGTCCTTACCCTACCTTATCATCGGCGGCCTGCTCCTGGTGCTCATATTAGTACTAATCGTCCGCGCCGCCTTCAGGCGCATCAGCGAATATACGTAGAAGTTCAAGTTACCCTTATTTGTCATTGCGAGTCTCGATTGTATCGGGACGATGCAATTGGGGCGCGGCGGTCTCAGCCTGGGCTGGCATTATCGCCATGCGGGGATTGCTTCGCAATGACAGATGGGGGAGATTACCATGTAGCAATGATGTCTTAGGTGTCACCCGTGGGCGGGTGACTAGCACGACTGTCATTGTCCTTGCGAGTCCTTTCCTGTCATTGCGAGCCGAAGCTGCGAGCGAAGCGTGGCAGGCAGCGAAGCAATCTCATAGTCGAAGAGTCAACAATAGGATTGCTTCGTCCTCGCTACTCTCGTCCTCGCAATGACAGATAGGGGATGCTCCTGCAATGACAGGCTACCGACTGCCGACTAGAAGGTGGATTTCACCCACGCTACGCGTCACTATTCTCTCTCCCCTGGAGGGAGAGAGTTAGAGAGAGGGGGCGCATTGGTAATTTGAGTCACCCTCACCCTGTCCCTCTCCCATCAAGGGAGAGGGGATTTTATCGCGTGTCCACTCCCGTCAAGGGAGAGGGGAAACGCAACTTGCAACTTGCGACTTTGAGCGAGCGACGAGCGACAAGTCCCGATTGCATCGGGGCTCCTTTGAGTCTAATCTATTTGTTTGAACATCTTGCCCCTGGTGCCACAGATGGGGCAGGCATCAGGTGGCACCCCCTCAGCCGTATAGCCACAGACGGGACAGACGAAATAGGAATAGGACTCTTTGGCGGTTCCCAGGCTGTCCAGTAGCTTCTGGTAAAGCCGGGCATGTACTTTTTCCACCTCGTTGGCAAA
>Ga0194126_10012518_pt1 | contig 10734 bp, 10 predicted proteins | sample TA2KigC150mmetaG_FD_148641 | JGI IMG/M metagenome (GOLD analysis project Ga0194126, IMG submission 148641) | Freshwater microbial communities from Lake Tanganyika, Tanzania - TA2015035 Kigoma Deep Cast 150m | ecosystem: Environmental > Aquatic > Freshwater > Lake | place: Tanzania: Lake...
CCACGGCCAGCGTGTTGACGCCGATGGTGCCCGTAGCGCCGAGGATGGTGAGAGTTTGCGGGGTCATGAAACGGTCAGAGGATGAGCCTTAGCGGGTGAACCAATGCCAAAGCAGTGCAGCGACGGGCAGGGTGGAAATCAGGCTATCCAGGCGGTCGAGCACGCCACCATGGCCAGGCAGGATCGTGCCGCTGTCCTTGACTCCCGCCTGACGCTTGATCCAGGACTCAAACAGGTCGCCGACGATGGACAGAATCAGGAGCAGCCAGAAAAAGCCCAGACCCCGCGGCAGGCAGTTGATGCCGCACAGTGGCCACCAGGGATAGAGGGCCAGCCCGTAGAGCGTGACCCCGACCGCCGCACCGAGCGCACCCTCGAGGGTTTTGCCCGGGCTGATGGCCGGAGCGAGCTTGTGCTTGCCGAATTTGCGACCGGTGAAATAGGCCGCCGAATCGGCGATGGCAATGGCCCCGATGATCGCCAGGATGAGGTTGGGATGAATGGCGCGCAGATTGACCAAGGCGAGCCAAAAGGAGGGCAGCAGCAGCAGACCCAAGGGGAGCAGGCGGGCGGAGGTTGAGGCCCAGCCACGCGATAGCCAGATCGGCGCGATCAACCACCAGAACAGCGCGGCCGGCAAAAACAGCCACAGTGGATTGAGCGACAGGCTCGCCAACCCGACGCTGATTGCACCGACCCCCAAGGTAAAGATGGCGCGCTGGGGATGATTGAGCGGCTGTCCGGCGCCGTGTGCGAGGCTCGACCATTCCCACGCCGCCAGCAGCGTGACGATCAGGGTCAATATCGCCCAGACCGGTGCCGTCGCCAGATAGAGTGCGGCGATGACGGCGCCGATCAGCACGGCAGCGGTCATGAGTCGCAGTTGCAGGTTGGATCGCCCTGAACCGCTAGGCGTGGGTTTGTTCGCTGGTGCGGCCAAAGCGGCGCTCCCGGTGTTGGTAAGAGGTAATCGCAGCGGCCAGCGCCTCGGCATTGAAGTCAGGCCAGTAGAGGTCGGTGAAATACAGCTCGGTATAGGCCAGCTGCCACAGCATGAAATTGCTGATGCGCTGCTCGCCGCCGGTGCGGATGAACAGATCGGGTTCCGGGATGTCGCCCAGCGACAGGTATTCGGTCAGGCCGGCCTCGTCAAGGGTGGTCGCTTCGGGGTTGGCGGCGCGCCAGCGGTTGACGGCGTTGAGGATGTCCCAGCGGCCGCCATAGTTGGCAGCGATGGTCAGCGTCAGCCGGTTGCAGGCCGCTGTGCGCACCTCGGCGGCGGTCACCAATTCCTGGATGCGGGGCGAGAAACGCGACAGGTCGCCAACAACATTGAGGCGCACGCCGTTCTGGATCAGCCGATCAACCTCATTCTCCAGGGCCTCGACGAACAATTCCATCAGGCGGGAGACCTCGGCCTCGGGGCGACGCCAGTTTTCTGAGCTGAAGGCGAACAGGGTGAGATAAGCGACGCCCTGGTCTGCGCAGGCCTTGACGATATCGCGGACCCGCTTGACCCCCACCGCATGGCCCGCCACGCGCGGCAGCAGGCGTTTTTTGGCCCAGCGGCCGTTGCCGTCCATGATGATGGCAATGTGTTGCGGGACAGTGGCGACCTCGGGGATCGCCTGAGTGGGGCTGATAAGCTTGCGCAGCATGGGTGAATTGTAGCCGCTGGCGGCCGCCCACACTCAAACAGCCATCAATTCTTTTTCTTTTTCTGCGGTCGCCTTGTCGATTTCCGCAATGTGCTTGTCGGTCAGTTTCTGGATGTCGTCGCTCGCACGACGCTCATCGTCTTCGCTGATCTCGCTCTTCTTCTGCTGGTCTTTCAGGTGGGCAATCGCATCACGGCGAATATTGCGAACGGCAATCTTGCCTTCCTCAGCCTCGTGGCGAACGACCTTGACCAGATCGCGGCGGCGCTCCTCGGTCATGGCCGGGATCGGGACGCGGACCATATCGCCAATCGTGCTCGGGTTGAGGCCGAGGTCGGAATCGCGAATGGCCTTCTCGATCTTGGCCAGCATCGGTTTTTCCCAGGCCTGAACACCGAGGGTGTGCGAATCCAGAACCGAGACATTGCCGACCTGATTCACGGCCATCAGGCTGCCGTAGTAATCCACCTTGACATGATCAAGGAGCCCGGCGTGGGGCCGCCCGGTACGAATCTTGCCGAATTCGATCTTGAGTGCCTCGACAGACTTGTGCATCTTGTCTTCAGCATTTTTCCGGATTTCTTGGGTCATTTTATTGCTCCAGATTAGAGAGTTACCCGCGTGCCTTCATCCTCGCCCATAACGACCCGCCGCAGGGCTCCGCTGTTGAAGATGCTGAAGACACAGAGGGGCAGGGCTTGTTCACGGCAGAGGGCAAAGGCCGCCGTATCGAGGACGCCCAGATTGCGGGCGATCGCCTCGTCAAAGCTGAGGGTTGTGTAGCGACTGGCGGTGGGGTCTTTCTTGGGGTCAGCGGTATAGACGCCGTCAACCTTGGTCGCCTTGAGCATCAGGTCAGCGCCAATCTCCGCACCGCGCAGGGCCGAGGCCGTATCGGTGGTAAAGAAGGGGTTGCCGGTGCCGCCACCGAAGATCACCACGCGACCGGCCTCGAGGTGACGCACGGCGCTATCCCGTTCAAAGGATTCGCCGACATGACCGATCGAGACTGCCGTCTGCACCCGGGTATCGACCCCCGCCGCCACCAAGGCGTCTTTCAGGGCCAGGGCATTCATGACGGTGGCCAGCATACCCATGGAGTCGGCTGTGGCGCGGTTCATCCCGGACAGGGCGCCGGTCGCGCCCCGAAACAGATTGCCGCCCCCCACCACGATGGCGACCTGCACGCCCAGATCAACCACTTCCTTGATCTGCTGGGTGATACCGGCCAGGGTCGCGGCGTGATAGCCAAAGGCGTCCGGCCCCATCAGGGCCTCGCCCGACAACTTGAGCAGGATGCGGCGATAGGCGGGGGCGGGCATGAATCAGACCTTGGACGCGGCGGCGACCTCAGCAGCGAAGTCGTTGACCTTCTTCTCGATGCCTTCGCCAACCATGTACAGGGTGAAACCGTGCACGGTACCGCCCTTGGATTTCATCAACTGCTCGATGGTCTGCTTGTCGTCCTTGACGAAGGGCTGAGTCAACAGGGCGACTTCCTTGAGGAACTTCTGCACCGTACCTTCAGCAATCTTTTCCAGCATCGCTTCGGGCTTGCCCGCTTCCCTGGCCTTCTCGATGGCCACGCGGCGCTCGGTGTCGATCAGGGCCTGTGACACGCCAGAGGCATCCAGAGACTTGGGCTTGGTCGCGGCGATGTGCATGGCCACATCACGCGCGGTGGTTTCGTCGCCAGTGATATCAACCAACACGCCAATCTTGGCGCCGCCGTGGATGTATTGGGCCAGCTTGCCCTGCGATTCAACGCGAACAAAACGACGCAAGCTCATGTTTTCGCCAATCTTTCCGACCAGTGCGGTGCGAATTTCTTCGACCGTCTGATCGCCGATCTTCATGGCGGAGAGGGCGGCGACATCGGCCGGATTCTGCGTCACGACCATCTCGGCGAGGTTCTTGACCAGGGCCAGGAAGTCATCATTCTTGGCCACAAAGTCGGTCTCGCAGTTCACTTCAATCATCGAGCCCAGCTTGCCGTCAGCCGTAATGTGAATGCCGACGATACCTTCGGCAGCAACGCGGCTGGCGCTCTTGGCGGCCTTGTTGCCAAATTTGACGCGCAAGATCTCTTCGGCGCGGGTCATGTCACCATCAGACTCACCCAGGGCGCGCTTGCAATCCATCATCGGTGCATCCGTCATTTCGCGCAGTTGCTTTACCATTGCGGCAGTAATTTCAGCCATTGTGTTCTCCAGATATTCAGTCAATAAAAAACGCGCCCTTTGGTGTGACCTTGGCCTTGCTATACCAAGGGAACACAGACCGGGCGCGCTTCGTTAGATTGTTTGCTTACAACTTGGTTGTAACTTGGTTGCAACTTAGGCGCTGGCCTCGGGGGCATCAGCCACCTCGACATATTCGTCCTGGGTGGCAGTCACGATGTCATCAATCACTTGCGAGCGGCCTTCCAGCACGGCATCTGCCATGGCTTGAGCATACAGGCGGATGGCATTGGTGGCGTCATCGTTACCCGGGATGATGTGATCAATGCCAGCGGGGCTGTTGTTGGTGTCAACCACGCCGATGACCGGAATGCCCAGCTTAACGGCCTCGCTGATGGCAATCTTCTGGTAGCCGGTGTCGATCACGAACAGGGCATCGGGCAGCTTGTCCATGTCCTTGATGCCGCCCAGGCTACGGTTCAGATTGTCAAACTCGCGCTGCACGGTCAGGATTTCACGCTTGGACAGCGGCGAAGTCTCGGTATTGGCGAGTTGAGCCTCGAGGTCCTTGAGGCGCTTCACAGACTGCTTGACGGTCTTGTAGTTGGTCAACATGCCGCCCAGCCAGCGGTGAGACACCCAGGGCATGCCACAACGGGCGGCTTCTTCAGCCACGATGTCGCGTGCTGCGCGCTTGGTGCCGACAAACAGGACGGTTCCACGCTTGGCAGCCAGTTGACGCACAACCTTGGTCGCGTCCTGCAGCATGGGCAGAGACTTTTCCAGGTTGACGATATGGATCTTGTTGCGAGCCCCGAAGATGAAGGGGGCCATTTTGGGGTTCCAGAAGCGCGTTTGGTGGCCAAAATGGCAGCCGGCTTCCAGCATCTGACGCATTGTTACAGACATGAATTACTCCAGTTAAGGTTGTCACTGACATCCGCCGGAACCTGGAGACCCTCTCCAAAGCACCTTAACGGGCGGATGCGCAAATTATTCGCGGCCGGAATCCGAACCTGCGAATCCCGCGATTTTATACACAGAAGGGGTGTTTCGGCAAGCAGATTGAGGGTAAAGACGGATCTGAGGCGGCCTCAGGGTGGCGGCGGACGCCGCGCCCAGGCCTCGGCGTCACCATAATCCAGAAATTTGTGCGTCAGGTTGTGCGGATCCCGGCTGCGGTGCGCGTGTTTGATCGGGCACCAGTAGGCCTCCGTCAGCGCGGCAATCTCGCGTACATACTCAATCAGGCCGTTGGCGTAGCTGCAATAGAAGCAATGGGCCTTTTCGATGAGGTTGAGATACGCCAGCAGGTGACGGTCAATCACCATATGGTCGCGATGGCGCACGCGCTTGATGCCATAAATGGGGAAACAGATATGCTGGTACAGGGTCGCCAGCAGATCGAGCAGAAGCAGAGGTACGATCAGGCTGTAGATGAAGGGGATCGTCAGCAAATGGCTGAGGCGCGCCGTGAAGAGATAGCGCAGCAAGCCGGCGCGGTACTGGACCTGCATACGCCGAATCCCGGACTCGAAGTGCACCCGGCCCTGCTCAAGACGGTAATGCAGGCGAGTGCGGGTCTCGTTGAGTTGCGCCAGCGCGGCCGCCTCCAGCTCGGCCTCGGCCTCACGCAAGCGGGCAATCAGTTCTTCCATGGTCTTCATGAGTCTGCTTTCTGATCAAGTTCGCGCAGGCTGGCGAGGCGTTCACCGATGCGTTGTTCCAGGCCGCGATCCGTGGGTCGGTAGAATTGGACCTGCAAACCGGCCGGCAGATAACTTGACCCCGCCGCGTAGCCTTGCGGTTCGTCATGGGCATAGCGATAACCCTGACCGTGACCGAGGTCCTTCATTAAACGCGTTGGCGCGTTGCGCAGATGTTCCGGAACGGGCAGCGTCCCTGTGGCCTTGACCAAGGCCTGGGCGTCATTCCAGGCGCGATACACGGCATTGCTCTTGGCGGCGACCGCAAGATAGGTGACGGCCTGGGCGAGGGCCAGTTCGCCCTCTGGCGAGCCGAGTCGTTCGTAAACGGCCACCGCCTCCAGCGCCAGGGTGTGGGCGCGCGGGTCGGCCAGACCGATATCCTCACTCGCCATGCGGATGAGGCGGCGGCCAATATAGAGTGGATCGGCCCCGCCATCGAGCATGCGGGCCAGCCAGTACAGGGCAGCGTCCGGATGAGAGCCGCGCACCGCCTTGTGCAGGGCCGAGATCTGGTCGTAGAACTGATCGCCACCCTTGTCGAAACGACGGCGTGCCGGCGCCAATGTTTGGCTACAGAAATCGCTGTCGATGTGACTGCGGCCTGTTGCCTGGGCCGCGATCCCCAGTTGTTCGACCATATTCAACAAGCGCCGCGCATCGCCATCTGCGTTACCCAGCAGGAGGCTGCGGGCGGCGTCATCCAGGGTGATCGCCGCATCCTGCTGGGCCAGTGCACGGTCGAGGAGGGCGGCGAGTTCCTCATCCGTCAGGGATCTCAGGACATAAACCTGGGTGCGGGAGAGGAGGGCGCCGACGACCTCGAAGGACGGGTTTTCGGTGGTGGCGCCAATAAAGGTAATAAGGCCGGACTCGACATGGGGCAGGAAGGCATCCTGCTGGGCCTTGTTGAAGCGGTGCACCTCATCGACAAAAAGCAGGGTGCGACGCCCGGCCTGGCGGTTGATGCGGGCGCGTTCAATGGCCTCACGGATCTCCTTGATGCCAGCCAGGACCGCAGAGACTGGGATAAAGTCAGCCTGAAAATGCTGTGCCGCAAGGCGGGCGAGGGTGGTCTTGCCTACCCCCGGAGGTCCCCAGAGGATCATTGAATGCAGGCGCCCGGATTCAAAGGCAAGACAGAGCGGCATGCCCGGACCCAGCAGATGCGGTTGCCCGATGACCTGACTCAGGCGGGAAGGGCGCAGGCGTTCGGCGAGCGGGATGGCGTTTTCACTGCGGACCCTTGCGGGCGGGGTGTCGCCGAACAGGTCGTCGCCCAACGGGGGCGTATCCGCCTTAGCGGTCTCCAATGACATCGACCCCTTTGGGCGGTTTGAAGCGGAACAGGTCGCTGGCCAGGGCGGGATTGTGTTGCAGGCCGGAGAACTGCAGACGGCTGGTTTGCCCCAGATTGTCTTTCAGTTCCAACACCTCGATGTGGCTGCCCCGGAAGCCGATGCGAACCTGCTCAAAGGTGCCTTCGCCGCTCTTGGGCGTGGCAAGCAGCCATTCCAGGCCGTCGGAGGTGCCCGCGTCCTTGAGTCGAAAGTGCTTTTCAATGTCATTGCTACCGGCGAGGAGGGCGGCCGGACTTTGTCCGATGGCCAGATTCATGCGCTGGACCGTGACTTGTTCCAGATCCGGATCGTAGAACCAGACCTTTTTGCCATCGCCGACGATGATCTGGGCATAGGGCTTCTCATAGACCCAGCGAAACAGGCTGGGGCGGGCAAAGACCATGTTGCCGCTGCTGTTCTGCAGCTTGCGGCCGTTACGATCCACAACGGTTTGAGAAAAGTGGCCACGCAAGGTGCGGGTCTCTGAGAGGTATTCTTGCAGACGATCAAGGGCATCGGCATGGGCCAGACCGGGGCCCAGGGTCATCAAAACAAGCGTACAGGTGAGGAAGAGTTTATTCATGGTCGTGGCGGGGAGCGATGAGATCTCGATTTCCGTTGCTTTGCATGGGGGAGACAATACCGGCGGCTTCCATGGCCTCGATCAGGCGCGCCGCACGGTTATAGCCGATACGCAGGTGGCGCTGGACGGAGGAGATGGAGGCGCGACGCGTGCGCATGACAATGGCGACGGCCTCGTCGTAGAGGGGGTCTGCCTCGGCATTACCCGATTCGACCTCGCTGTCCTCGGTGTCTTCGGCCTGGTAGAGGACACTTTCGTCATAGTTTGGCGGGGCCAGTTCGCGCAGGAAGGCGGTGACGCGATGCACCTCGTCGTCAGAGACAAACGCCCCGTGCACCCGGGTCGGGACACCATGGCCCGGGGGCAAATAGAGCATGTCGCCCATGCCGAGCAGGGACTCGGCCCCCTGCTGGTCCAGGATGGTGCGCGAGTCGATGCGACTGGATACCTGAAAGGCGATCCGGGTCGGGATATTGGCCTTGATGAGGCCGGTGATGACATCGACCGACGGACGCTGCGTGGCGAGAACCAGGTGAATGCCGGAGGCGCGTGCCTTCTGGGCCAGACGGGCAATCAGCTCTTCGACCTTCTTGCCGGAGACCATCATAAGGTCAGCCAGTTCGTCGATGATGACCACGAGGTAGGGCAGGTGGCTCAGGTGTTCCGGGGCCTCGGGGGTCAGGGAGAACGGATTGGTCAGGGGCGTTCCGGCCTTCTCGGCCTCGGCGATCTTGTGGTTAAGGCCGGCGATGTTGCGCACTTGCATCGTCGACATGAGCTTGTAGCGGCGGTCCATCTCGGTGACACACCAGTTGAGCGCCGTCCCGGCCAGCCGCATGTCGGTCACCACGGGGGCGAGGAGGTGAGGGATGCCCTCATAGGAGGACAATTCCAGCATCTTCGGGTCGACCATGATGAGGCGAACATCGCGAGGCGAGGCCTTGTAGAGCAGGGACAAGATCATGGCGTTGATGGCCACAGATTTTCCCGAACCGGTGGTGCCAGCCACCAGAAGGTGCGGCATCTTGGCCAGATCGGCGACGATGGGGACCCCGCCGATGTCCTTGCCGAGAGCGATCGTGAGCGGACTCCCCATGTCGTGATAGACCTTGGCGCCGAGGATCTCGGACAGGCGTACGGTCTGGCGCTGGGTGTTGGGGATCTCCAGGGCCATACAACTCTTGCCGGGAATGGTCTCAACCACACGGATGCTGATAACCGACAGCGAGCGCGCCAGATCCTTGGAGAGATTGGTGATCTGGCTGCCCTTGACGCCCGAAGCGGGTTCAATCTCGTAGCGAGTAACCACCGGGCCGGGGTAGGCCGCCAGCACCTTTACATCGACCCCGAATTCATCGAGCTTGCGTTCAATCAGGCGGGAAGTGGCCGTCAGCGAGGCCTCATCAATCTGTACCGTGCCCTGGCTGGGTTCATCCAGCAAGTGCAGGGGCGGCAACTGGCTGTCCGGGGTGTCGCGGAACAAGGGGGTCTGGCGTTCCGTTTTTGGACGAATGAGCGCCGCCGCCGGGGTCGGCGTTTCAATCTTGAGGACCGGGTCCCGGGTCATTCGGACGCGCTCCAGATTGACCGCCGCATCACGACGGTTACCGGCCTCAAGGCCGGCGCGGCGGTCCTGGCGGTCCTGCCAACGCAGAACAATGTACTGGCCCAGATGCTCAAGGCGGGTGCCAAGATATTCGCAGACCCGGAACCAGGACAAACCACTGAACAGGGACAGACCAATCGCCAGAGCGGCCACCAGGATCAGGGTGGCGCCATCAAACCCCAGGCCTTCACGCAAAAGCCGCTCAAGGCTCTGGCCCAGCGTGCCGCCGGCCCGGTGCGGCAGATTGGTGGCTAGTGTATGGAGGCGCATGGCCTCAAGACTGGCGCTGGATAACAGGGTTAGCAGGAATCCTGACAGGATGAGGATGCCGTGCGGATGGGTAGGTTCCTCGTCGGGCAAGGCGCGCATACGCTGCCATGACCACACCACGCCCAGTGCGGCCAGAACCATCCACCACCAGGCCGAGTGGCCAAAGAGATAATAGAAGAGGTCGGCCAGCCAGGCACCGAAGGCACCTCCCAGGTTCGAGGCCTCTTCGTTTTGTCCGCTGCGTGACCAACCGGGGTCATTCAATGTGTGTGTCACCAGCGCCATTAACAGATAGACCGCCGTGGTCAGCGACAATAACCACAGCGCCTCGCGCAAGACGCGCGTGCGCATCGGCGCACTCGCAGCACGGCGCACCCGGGTGTTTCGGGTCGGGGTGGCAAGTCGCTTGAAAAGGGCAGGAAGCATGGGTCGCCACTATAGAGGTAGTCGGTCTCGGGCGCTATGGTCCCGTATGAACGCTATAATGTATATTATGTTAAATATGCGGTGGAGATGATACGGTTTGCCAAGGCCTTGCGATCAGAGTGCCTCCCTTCCGGTGGCCTCGGGCATAATGCGGTCATCCAAGCCCATTACCTCTCGGAGTTCACTCATGTCGAAGCACAGCCGTCTGCTCATTCTCGGATCCGGTCCTGCCGGTTATAGCGCCGCCATCTATGCCGCCCGCGCCAATCTGAAGCCGGTCATCATTACGGGCATGCAACAAGGCGGACAGCTCACTACCACGACCGAGGTCGATAACTGGCCGGCGGATGTTGATGGGGTTCAGGGGCCGGCACTGATGGAGCGCTTCCAGCGCCATGCCGAGCGCTTCGGCACTGAGATCCTGTTTGACCACATTCATACCGTCCACCTGAATGAGCGCCCCTTTACCCTCATCGGCGATGCCGATACCTATACCTGTGACGCGCTGATCATTGCGACCGGCGCCTCGGCGATGTATCTGGGCCTGCCTTCAGAGGAGAAATTCATGGGGCGCGGCGTCTCCGGATGCGCCACCTGTGATGGTTTCTTCTACAGAAATCAGGAAGTCGCCGTCATTGGCGGCGGCAATACGGCCGTTGAGGAGGCCATCTACCTCTCCAACATCGCCAGCAAGGTCACCCTGGTGCACCGCCGCGATACCTTCAAGGCCGAGCGCATTATGGTTGATCACTTAATGGAGCGCGTAAAGGAAGGAAAAATTGTCCTTGAATTGAATAGCAATCTGGACGAGGTTCTGGGCGACGCCAGCGGCGTGACCGGGATGCGCCTACGCCACAATGATGGCACCACCAAGGATCTGGCGGTGTCGGGCATCTTCATCGCCATCGGCCACAAACCCAATACTGATATCTTTGCCGGCCAACTGGAACTCGACCACGGTTACA
>Ga0194126_10012519_pt1 | contig 10734 bp, 8 predicted proteins | sample TA2KigC150mmetaG_FD_148641 | JGI IMG/M metagenome (GOLD analysis project Ga0194126, IMG submission 148641) | Freshwater microbial communities from Lake Tanganyika, Tanzania - TA2015035 Kigoma Deep Cast 150m | ecosystem: Environmental > Aquatic > Freshwater > Lake | place: Tanzania: Lake...
GACGCTGGTACATCGTCTGCGATTGGCCCGACGCCGGAAGACCCCGCAGGATACCCGACATAAACTCCAACTGCTGATACGGGAACTGCTGCTTGTTGATGAAGTCCTGATACTGCTGATTAAGCAGCTCTTGCTGCAGCGCCTGCATCTGACCGCCAGCACCCAACTGAGCCTGACCAATACCCATCTGCTGCTGGTACTGCTGCATACCCAATCCGCCCAACTGGCCCGCTGCAGCCAACTGCTGCTGAAGGCCTTGCAATCCTAGGTTAGCCCCGAACTGGCGTGACTGCTCAGCAAGGTTCGCCCCCGCCAAGCCATACTGCGCCATCTGCCCAGCGTTCTGTTGATTGAATTGGTTAAGCGCCTGCATCTGTTGCAACGCTTGGGCCTGAGCCTGAAGTTGAGCGGCTTGGTTAGTCTGACCTGCCTGCATCGCCTGTTGAGCCGCAAACTGCGCTTGGTTGATCTGAGCCTGCAGATTCTGCTGCCCCACCTGCATACCCATCTGCTGATTAGCCAACGCAGCCTGAAGGCCCGACTGAGTACCCAACTGCTGAACCTGAAGCGCGGCCTGTTGATTGGCCTGTTCCGCCGTCATGCCTGCGGCTTGGTTAGCCTTGGCAATCTCAGCACGAAGTTGTTCTGTCGAGAGTTGGCCCTGCTGATTGAGTCGAGCAATCTCAAGCGCCTGCTGCGATGACAAGCCCTGTGTCTGCAACTGTGCCGCAAGGTTTTGCTGACCGACCGTAAGCCCCGCAGCCTGATTGAGTCGTTGCGCTTCCAGTTGCTGCTGCGCCATCAATTGCTGTCTTTGCTGCTCAGCACCGACGTTGAATGCACCAACCTGATACCCCATCTGCTGATTCGCCAACGCAGCCCGCATCGCCTGCTCGGCAGAAAGCCCCTGCGTCTGCAACGCTGCAGCAAGGTTCTGGGTCTCCGCTTGTTGCATGGCTTGTTGGTTAGCCAGAGCCGCTTGCATCTGCGCCGCACGATCCACACCGAACTGTTGCTGGGCCTGCTGATACGCAGACTGGAGCCCTGTGGCTTCAATATCTCCCAACCGTTCAGCCAACCCCCGCTGAGCCTCAGCCTGAAGTAGTGCTTCTCGTGTACCGCCCTTCGCTCCTGCACGCGCCGCAGCAGCCCCCATACCCGGTAACTGCCGACGATAATCTTCAATCGCCGCACGTCTTTGTTGTTCAACAACCCCCCGCATGTAGGGCGACATGTATTCCTGCATCGCCCCAAGGCCAAACCGCTCCGCTCCCACACGCTCAGGGGCCGCCATGCGATATTGCTGAAGTTGCTGCGCAGTGACTTCTCGTGGAGCCACCATGCCAAGACGTTCAAGTTCAGCCGCACGCACCTGCTGAGAGGGCGTCATCTGGAATTGCTGAAGTGCAGGCCCCGATACCGCTTGATACGCCGCCGGACCCGCTATCTGTTGTGGGGCCCCCATGCGATATTGCTCAAGCGCACCGATACCGACACGTTCAGCCGGACCCATTTGAAAGCCCGTCGCAGACGGGGCCGCGACATCGCGGTAACTAACCCCCATCTCACGCGCCGCAGGGCTTTGATAGAACTGACGTTCCGCAGCGGGGGTGTACCGACTCAACTCTCCTGCACGAAGACCTGCAAGGCCCGCCAAACCGGTGGCTTGACGGATTTGATCTGCCACCTGCATCCCAGCAATGTCACGGAATGCCTGCGTCTGCAGAGGATTAAACTCCGCAACGCGTTGCCCGCCGTATTGTTGATAGCCACCCTTCTCAAGATCAGTCAAGGCTTGGGCTTGACCAACTAGTTTGAGCATCGCCTCCTTAAGCCAACTCGGGATATTGGTAGTAACTTGTTCAGCAGGTGTAGACATGATTGCTCCCGATTAGGCAGGCAAGAATTTGTCCATCTTCACGGCAGGGGCTTGTTTGGATTTGCCCGTACGTGCGTGACGAACTTGCGCCATCATTGCGTAGAGTTTCTTGGCCCCTGCATTGGTGGAGCCATTGCCGAGATGCGATACCACATCGGCAGGCACGACAAACTCGCCATCCGCTAATGCAGCACGTTGTACTCCTCTGCCGCGAATCACAGCCGGGATATCGTCAGACATACCATCGCCGGGGCCGTTCAGAAGTTTGCCACCAGCCGCGTATTCACCAACTTCCGGGCCTATTACCCCGCCGTAGGCTTTACCAACTTTTTTACCCTTCATAGCTTCTCTGTCGGCGTCCGCAGCGGCTGCTTCTTCCGGAGTAAGTTCTTGAACACCTACCGTATATTTAGGCGCGTATCCATAATCCGCTGCAAAATAATAATTAAAAGGATTTGGAGCCGTAACTCCACGCCGCTGCATAGCTTCAAGAAGCTCAGGATCTTCGGGCGCAAAAGGATTATTTGGTCCAACAATAACATCACCAAACCCGGTATCAGGTAAAGACCCCGAAGGGGCGGTCTTCACCGTAGGCTTTGTCGGAGTCGATTGAGGAACTTTTTGTCTCGCTATAGCCTTTTGAATTTTTTGTCCTGCATATTGAGCCGCGCCAACTATCGGACCTTTTGGCAACATACTTATTATGCCCGGTAACGTTGACCCGCGACGTTTAAGCATTTTTCTAGCTGTAGAATAGAACTCTTTGGAAAAGTTTGGTTGAGTGGGAGCACTGTTAGGCTCCCCACCTTCCGAAAACCCGAAGTTATAGTCTTCACCGACTGCAGCGCCGTAAGGATTGGGCGGTACCAACGAGGCAATACCACCAGCCTGCATGGCTTTGATAGATCCGCCCCGCACAAATCCTAAATCTGCAGCTTCTTCAGGGGTATAAATTTTGTCGATATAAGGCGCACGCGCCCTTGGCCCCTCCATCATTTGATCCATATAAAACTGATCAAGGAAATTTTGCAGCGAGTTGTCTGCGTAACTTGTCGGCCCACCAAATCCACCACCGCCACCGCCGCCACCGCCTTCTGCAGGAGGATTTTGCGCAACAGGCGGCGTCTCGCTCTCTGCTTCATTCTTGGCTTTGTTGACCAGCGCGTTGTAACTCTCTTCAATGAAGTCCGGAATCGCGCCTTTAAACGCAGCCTTCAGCAACTTGGAGATGTCTAAGTCACCAGCTTTGATCTGCGCTTTGATTTCCTGATACAGGCTCAACCCTGCGCCCGTCACGCCACCGGTGCTTTTAAGATAGTCCACTACGGAATCAATGCCCGTTCTGGCGCGGTCAATAATAGTCGGCTTACCGAGGGCTGCGTCAACCAAAGCGGGTGTACCGGGATCTGGTTGCACCGGGAAAGTTTGTTGAATGAAAGGGTTGGTGCCCGTAAAGGGTTCACCGCCTGCACCAATACCCGGCTGATATCCCGGCGGAAGTCCTGAATCGCCGCCACCCCCCGGTCCACCATAGACCGGGCTACCCAAAATCGGCCCGCCCATAATCGGGCCACCGCGATCTCGGTCATCAGGAGGTTCCCTATCACGGCCACCCGGAGGCGGCGGAGGCGGAGGCGGAGGCGGCGGAGGCGGCGGAGGCGGCGGAGGCGGCGCCGCAATAGGTTTCTTGGCCTGTTCATTAAGCTTGGCTAAGTAGTCAAGCACCGGCTGAACGTCACGCGGTGGAGGCGGAGGCCCATAAAGCATCTGTTCAAAACGTGCCTTGGCTTCTTCAGCCGAAGCGGGGCCAGCCGAGAACGGCGAGACCAATGTGCTGCCCGGTTCTGCAGGGCGATAAACCCGGTCGTCAACTTCACCACCCTCAGCAAACGGCGTTGACATGCCGTAATCATCTATATATTCGTCGTAAGGATTCATCCCCTGCGCCAAAGGCCGCTGGAAATCTACTGAAATAGCCGTACCTCCCGTCGCAAATCCGGGCGGTTTCGGAGCCAATGCACGCGGATTAACCGGAACCAGACCTTGCGGCGTACGCTTGTAGTAACTTCCCGGCAAAAAGAACGGCTGATCTGCGGCAGTTCCATATAGCGGATTACGCTCGCCCGGCATGTAAACGAGGTCATCGCCTTCCATCTCAGCCAACGAAAGCATTTTATATTCCGGCGTGAAAGCATCGGCTACGCCAGCAAACGTGGCATAACGAGAAATCGGACCGCCTAGAGCCGTCATGAACGCTTCGCGCCCTGCCGGAGAACTTACAACCTGTTTTGCACCACTTAACAAACCCTTGACACCCATGTCGGCACCAATGGCTGCACGGCCCGCTGCCAGATCGGCTGCAGTGGGAGTTCCTTTAAATATATTCGCGGACTTAAAGAAATTGAGACCGTCCGAAGTCGCAGCAGGAGGTGCTGCTTGCACCCCACCAGAAACAAATGCCGGCGGCATTGACTGCGTAACCGCTTCTGGGGTCGCACCCACCTGTGCTTTAGCCGCCTCAATCGCCCGATTAGTTTTAGCAAGTTCATCCGCAGATGGTCTAACCGGAGCAGGGACATTAGCCGCTTGGAAAGCCTGCGCAAGGTTCGCCCCGCTATACGCACCGAGGCCCGCCATCAGGCCTTTCTTCAAGTCCCCTTCAATCAGCGCGGTAGCGCCACCGACCAGAAGCCCCGTGCCTATGGTTCCTGCTGCAGCCCCTGATAGGTTAAAGAAATTGCCCACCGCCGAACCCACCCCCGGTAAGACGGTATTCAACACTGCTCCTGCGATCATTGGCAGGAGTTTCTTTAAGAAGTTGGCTTCGTATAGACCCGTCTCAGGATTAATGCTCAGGCTACCGCCATGGGCCAAGGCAAGGGCTTGAAGGCCATGCACCTCTCCGGGGGTCATGTGAACCAGCATGGAGTCCCCGTTCCGGCCACGAGAGGCTAACAGGGAAGCAAGACCGGATTCGGGGGCGTAGGTTTCCATAAATGCTCCAGATCTTATCACTCGTTTGCCTCGTAGTTCGATACCCACGTGGCGGTCAGGATGATGGACGGTATACCGGGGTAATTACTGGCAGGGGCTTCTGCCAACGCGATCACGTCCGTCAAATTAGATTGCCAAGCCAACTCAAAATAGTCCCCGGCTTCAATAACCAATAAGAAGTTCCACGCGGCTACTACCTCGTCCGTAGAACCTTGGATCGAAACCTTGGTCGCACTGTCCGGCACATTGACGCCATTAATGCGGGGCCAGATATAAACCAAGCCCTTGCCACCTGCCGTCTTGTCCAACTGCGCCGAGAACTGAATGTTATATAGCCCGGTGTTGGTAAAGAAAATCTTGGATGTCGGCGTGCCACGGCTAATCTGAAACTCAGACACAACTGAGTTATACGTGAAGAGGTTAACCGTATCAGCGACCGGGTTGGTCTGCGTTGTTGTGTCGTAGTACGAAGCGTGCGCCAAGGGCGAGTTCAACCGGTTTGAGACCTGATTGAAATACAGACGCAGGACATTATTAAACTGCTCAGTGCCACGCTGGTTATACTCTCTCAGAGCGACCGGAAGATTGGGTGGGACAACGCCGCGTGGATAAGCCATTAACGACGACCATCCTGCCTAATGTCAAGACGCAAGGCACCCATCTGCCACGAGACACCCAACCCGCTAGACCCGACACGCACCGCCATCTGACGGCCTCGCACCCGAGTGAATAACTGCTCGGTATATAACTCGTAAGGCAATACCGCTGTCGCGTTCACTTGCTCCACATCAGGTGTGCCATACGCCGAGCCGGGGTAGTTGCGTGGGTAGACCGAAATAGTCAGCGACGGATTAGATACCGTTGAACCCAAGAACTTGATGTCCGGAATGATGCGCGAGACGAAGCCAAAGTTATGCCCATCCCCAATGTCAAAGTCGGACGACTCAATGAAGCAGTCAATGGGCTGCGGGGTTCCCGTCGAGACATCATCCCAACCAACCTCGTGGAACAACACCTGATTGGGTGCCGTAAGTGTGACTGGGGCATAGATAGCATGAGAGGCAGCTACCGTCCCGTTCGCGCCACGTACACATCCTGTGAGGTTGTTGCTGGACACGCCCGTATATGTGATTTGCTCAGAGCCGATCTGCACCGTACCCGAACGCGGATAAGACGACGTATTGATGACCGTAAGTGTGGTCGCTGTCTCGTTGACCGCCATGTCCAGATACGAACTCTGGATGCTAAAGGCCATTTGCGGATTATCACGAATGGTCTGCGGACAGAACGCCGTACGGGTCAGGTTGCCGTATGACCACGAATTCTCAAGGTAGTTATAGATCACGAACTGATCATTCAACGTGCTGCTCGTGCCCGGATAGAACCACCAGATCTCACTGTACGGCTCGTTGTTGCCGCACATAACTTGGTCGATCTGATCCTTGTTAAGCGTGCTGTACACGTGCTGTCGGATCGTGCAGGGGAGCGTGTTGACGCGACCGTCGTAGACGTAGAACTTATCCGTTCCCATCCAGTAGACGGCATTGTTGACGTTGATGACCGCATTCTGCGAAGCGATGGAGATGTCCTGATCCAGCAAAGTGAAGCCGAACACGAACGGAGGCCCAAGGTACTGCATGGAGTAGACGGACGTATCCGTCCAGATGATGATTTCTTGACGCGCACTCGTTGCCGCAACAATCTTGGAACCACTGGCAAGGCGCTGCTCACCTGACTGGTTCGTAACTTCAGGCACCCACTCGTACGGATCATCGGCATCTGACCAACGCACAAGAAGCGGGTCGAACGTCGTAGAGAAGTTAGTGGGGTCGTACGGATTAGCCCCCATGCAGATCGTGAAGTCATCGATCGGTGAGTCGATCACCAAGTTGGTCTCGTTCGGGACGTGCCGCCCTGCGTAACTGAAGGACACCGCTGTTGCAGTGAGAGACGAAGTGGTTGCTGTTGAGATCGTAACCGACGTGCTGCCATCCCATGCCGCCGTGACAAAAGTCCCCGACACCACTCCACTACCCGACACCACCGCGCCTGTATTGATCCCCGTCGCATCGGCAACGACGAGCGTGACCGAACCTGAAGCGGCTGTGGCCGTGGTAGTAGTTTTAACGACCGAGTTGGCTTTGGCTTCAAGCGTTGTCGCTCTTGCCCATGTGGACGTATCGGCTGTCCAGTAATAAATCTCGCCTTCGTTTTCAGCAAAGATGAGGTCATCGCCATAGTTAAACTGCGACCAGAGTCGCAGCGGAATACCCGCCGGGATGTTAGATCCCCAACCGCCCTCGCCCCACGGAGGCCCGCCCCAACCCACACCGGTCGTGTAGACCGCGTTACCGGCATCAATGTCGTACTGACCAATGACAAGCGAACCGCCACCAATCACCGAAGATGTCGCAACACTTGGCGCAAACACCACAAACGAATTAGCACCCGTGACTGAGATGACTTCAAACTGCCCGTTCATCACGAGGCTCATCCCACCCCCTGTCAGCGGCGTGGCCCCCGAGAATGTGACAAACGTACCCAGCGTTACATCATGCCCGGTCGAAGTCACCTCAACTAACTGACTACCACTTGTCGTACGGAACGGGTTGTCCGAGATCGTCCCAGAAAAAGCAAGCGGCGTGATGTCGTTGTAGATACCACCGGATTCCACGTAGAACTTCTGATTAGTCCCGACGCCAAGCAGGTTCAGCCCATTACGCAGGGCGTAGTTCCACAAGCTGCGGCAAACCCCTTTGAACGTATACAAAGCCGAGCCGATGTTGACCCAGCCACCGATCTTTTGGGCGAAGCCACCACGGAAACGCACCTTGTCTACGGTGAAAAAGCCACCCTCGTTTGCGTAGTTCGTGGTTTCTCTATTTACGCCGGGACGAAATTCAACTTTTTGGAGGGGCACCGGTCACTCTCCGCCATTCAGGTTTATCTACGCCACGACTGAAATGCGGCGTATCGACAAGTTTAACCCCGTTCCCTCCCCATGAATTTAGCGGATGCAGTGATTCCCAATAGGCACCAAGTGGCGCAAGGACTTGTTTGTCGTAAGTCAGTTTGCCGTTCAGAAAGAAGTTTAAATCTACCGCCCTGCGTTGCAGGTGCAGACTATTCATCGTGCGGCTACGCCCCGTCTTGACGTAAATCTCTTGCTGCTCAGGGGTGCGATACAACTCCCCGGCTGTGACCTGAAAGCCAAGTTCGGTCGCCTTGTTAATGAGGCGGGTGACATCTAGCAGGAAGTCTGCTTGGTTCTGCACGTTACTCACTTCATCGCCTCCCGCAGTTGATCAGACTTCTCTTTACTGCCCTGTGAGGAACCGAAGTAGTACGAGACGATCTGCGTGGAGATGGCTGAGAGAACACCAAGGATGTAGATCAGGATGTCCTTGCGGCTGGACTCTACCGGAGTGTTGTCAAACATCACGATGCCAAAGAGAACGAAAGTGAGAAGCAGGATAGAGAGGGCGAGGATAGGGGTGACAATCTTGTTGATGAGCGGGGCTTTGTCGGAAGTGGCGATCTGAACTTCACGATCCCGTGCAGAGTCTACGTCCTTTAAACGCATATCCAGTTCTTGAAGATCCAACTTGTTCTCTTCAATCTTGAGGCGAAGCAGTTCTTCTTCATGTTCCATCTCTGCCGTTTTGAGGCGAATGATCTCGTCCGGAGACATGTCCGGTTTTAGTTCAACGCCCAGTTTTTTCTCAACGTAATCCTTACCCTTTGCCATGACGGCGTTGGCAACGAGATTTAAACCGTTACCAAGTAGGGGGGTCAGGATCGCGCCAAGTGCAGCGGGGATGGGCATCACTTCTTCCTCTGAATCACATCCAAGTTGTTATTGATCACCCACAGATACGCCGCGCACATCAACCCCGTCAGCCAGTACATATCTGCCCACCACAAAGCCCAGACCCCGGCTAACTTGATGATGACCATGACTACCAGCGGCTCAGCATATTCAAACGCTTTTGCCAGCACCGGGTTCATTTCCCGATGGCCCATCTTGAGTGCCGTCAGCGTCGTCCAGATGTCTAACACCTGAAGCACTGCGAAGATCAGCAAGAAGACGGTGTTGGCGGTCACTACGCAACCCACGGCAACGGCGGCGACACAATCGGCGGGTTAATCTGGTTTTGGATCTGCTGCTCTACAGCGGCTTCGTTTGCGTCCTTGTCCACACCGTTCGCCCAGCACCAGCCCAGCACTTGCTCTTGAGTCAGATCGGGGTAGGGCGTGAAGGTCGGGCCTTGGGTAACAGAAAATCCACAGGTACTGTAAGTTCTTCCAGAATACTCTCCGTCCACACCGACACATTGCCAATGCGCCGTGACTACATAGTCAGCACCTTCAGGAGCCTGCGGAAGGCAATCCAGTTGCAAGATGTTCCAAGTGATTACAGTACTCATTGTTTAGATACCTCTTCAGATTTGGGCAGGTGCGGTTCCACCTGTGCCTTGAGTTTTTCAAACAGCGGCCACGCGCCTTGGCTCGTCGGGAGTGACCCGACAAGGTTTGTCAGAGCCACGGCCTCAGATAGGGTGAGTGACACGTTCAGTTCAACGTCGGACATTATTTAGTCTCCAATTCTGCTACGCGCTTACGCAAAGACTGCACTTCCTTAATCAGCATCGGAACCAGTTTGCTGTAGTCCACGCCCCATGATCGCTTTAATTTTTCAACGTCATCTGGGTCACCGGGAGAAACCGCTTCTGGTGCAACTTCGTGTAAGTCTTGAGCCACCACGCCATAACGAACATGACCGCCTTCTTTCCAGTCATGTTTGACAATTTCAATCGCGTCAATAACCGACCCTGCGTCATCAGCAGGAAAAATGTTTTCTTTTAGGCGACGGTCAGAAGTGGTGTTGTAGGCCACAGCATTGGTTTGTGCAACTCTAGTAACTGAACCGATACCGTTTCCGTTTTCATTTACCCATTGTGCAAATACTGCGTTCGTTGTGTTGGTAGTTGTGTCAACACTTAGGCCAACCCCATTATTAACAAGAGTGGCTGTTGGATTAAAACTAACAGAAAGTTGTGCAAAAGCATTTGGGTTGGTTCTATTGATACCAACCGCTCCCCCACTCGTGATGCGTGCGCGTTCGGTGTTGTTGGTAGAGAATGCTAGATGCGCGTTAAAGAAATTGTTGATGTTGGAAGAGCCTTCAGAGTTGTTATAACTTAAACGCAAACCTTCTGTTGTCGATGCTCCACCGCCGATTAAAAGATAACCAACACCTGCATTGCTAATAGCAAACCTTCCCAATTCACCTGCCTCTGCTCTTACATCAACACGGGATAAAGGGCTTGTAGTACCAACCCCCAAATTCCCATCTTTTGTCAACGCCATCAAAGTTGACGAGTTGTACTGAAACATCAACTCATCGTTAGCGTTTGAGAATGTGCCTTGGACAATCCAGTTGTTTGTATCGGCAGTCAGTTTCAAGTACGGGTTATTTCCCGCGCCAGAAGTTTTAATTTCTGCATACGGATTGCCGCTAGTGTTAACGAAGATATTTCCCGCAACTTCTAACTTCTGACCCGGACTGCTCGTCCCGATGCCGAGGTTGCCGGAGGAGTTAAGGCGCATATAGTCCGTTAGCACAGCACCCGGTGTCGTGGTGCTAAAAATCATTGCAGTTTCGTTTGCATCTGTCCCTTCTTCCAAAGTTCTTATTGAAGTAAATACTTCACGGACAGAATTGGTAACACCAAGTCGCAATGCGCTACTAGTAGCAACCCCGGTGTTATTGGTGTTAGTGGAAGTGATACCAACAAAATCTGTCGTGCTACCCTTGACTTCCAACTTATACGCCGGACTGCTCGTCCCGATGCCGACAT
>Ga0194126_10012520_pt1 | contig 10733 bp, 6 predicted proteins | sample TA2KigC150mmetaG_FD_148641 | JGI IMG/M metagenome (GOLD analysis project Ga0194126, IMG submission 148641) | Freshwater microbial communities from Lake Tanganyika, Tanzania - TA2015035 Kigoma Deep Cast 150m | ecosystem: Environmental > Aquatic > Freshwater > Lake | place: Tanzania: Lake...
GCCGCCGATGTTGATGCCGCAGTGGCAGACAAAGACCCCCGTCCGCGGGCCGACCCCCCGAAGGTCGCTCTCCATGGGGAGCTCCTCCGCCGTGGTCAGCGTGCCCCGGCGGGAGGCAAGGATGCCCTCCGCGCAGGCGGCTGCGCCGCTCGCCTCCATGACCGTCTCGGGGATGTCCTTCGGACCGCCGAAGGCGCCGCAGACAAAGACCCCTTCCCGCGAGGTTTGGACGGGATTTTCCCTGAGCGTCATGCAGAAGCCGTGCTCCTCGAGTTCGATGCCCAGGCTCTCCGCCAGGCGGGCCGCCTCCTTCGGCGGCGTAAGGCCCACCGACAGGACCACCATGTCGAACTCCTCTTCGATCAAGCTCCCGTCTTCCCGGACGTACTTGAGAAGGAGGTTCTTCGTCTGCTGGAGCTCCTTGACGGTCGAGGGTATCGAGCGGATGTAGCGGATCCCGTACTCCTCCTTGGCGCGGTTGACGAAACGGTCGAAATCCTTTCCGTGGGCCCGGATGTCCATGAAGAAGATCGTCGGCTCCAACCCCTTGGCGTGCTCCTTGCCGATGATCGCCTCTTTGGTCGCGTACATGCAGCAGACCGACGAGCACCAGCTGTTGTCGCAGGAGGTGTCGCGCGACCCCACGCACTGGATGAAGGCGATCTTCTTCGGCTCCTTCCCGTCGGAGATCCGCTGGACATGGCCGAAATAGGGACCCGACGCCGAGAGGATCCGTTCGAACTGGATGCTCGTCACCACGTTCGGGTAGAGGCCGTAACCGTATTCGCCCCGGAGGCGCGGATCGAACACCTCGAAGCCAGGCGCGGCGATGATGGCGCCGACCTCGATCGTCTCCTCGGCAAGGGTCATCTCGTGGTCGATCGCGTTCGCGAGGCAGGCCTCGACGCACTGGTAGCACTCGGAGCAGATGCCGCAGGAGAGGCAGCGGTTCGCCTCCCGCACCGCCTCCTCCTCGGAGAGCCCGAGCCCCACTTCCCGGAAGTGGCCCTTCCTCGCTTCCGCCTCCAGCAGGGGATACTTGACCCTGGGGACTTTGGCCAACATCGAGACATCGGCCGTGTCGGCGAGGTTTTTGGTCCAGTCCTTCGCCCTCCCCGCCGCCACATCCTCGCCCTTCAGGAAGCGGTCGATGGAGACGGCCGCCTCCTTCCCTGCGTAAACGGCCTTGACGACCGTGGCCGGCCCGGTCACATTGTCGCCGCCGGCGAACACCCCGGGAACGCTTGTTGCAAACGTCACGGGATCCACATCGAAGGTGTTCCACCTGTTGATGGCGATCCCGCTCTCCTTCGGTACGAACGCCAGATCGGCCGCCTGGCCGATCGCCGGCACGACGGCATCCAGCGGGATGGTAAATTCGGACCCTTTTATCGGGACAGGACGACGGCGTCCGCTGGCATCGGGCTCGCCGAGCTCCATCCTGAGGCACTCGATCCCCGTGACCTTCCCGCCCTCACCGAGGACGCGGACCGGCGCCACCAGGAATTCCATCTTGATCCCCTCTTCGAGCGCCTCCTCGATCTCCTCTGGAGAGGCGGGCATCTCGGCCCGGGAGCGGCGGTAGAGGATGAAAACATCCTTGGAACCGGTCCGGACGGCGGTCCGGACGGCATCCATCGCCACGTTGCCCCCGCCGATGACGGCCACCCGGTTGCCGAGGAACACCTTCTCGCCGAGATTGATCCGTCGGAGGTAATCGACGCCGTGGACCACGCCCTGGAGCTCCTCGCCGGGGACGTCGAGCTTGCTCGAAAGGACCGTTCCACAGGCGATGAAGAGGGCGGCGTAGTCCTTCCGGAGTTTTTCTAAAGCGATGTCTTTACCGATCGTGGTATTCAAGCGGATCTTGACGCCGAGATCCTCGATCACCTTGATCTCGGCCCGAAGGACATCCTTGGGAAGGCGGTATTCGGGAATGCCGACGGCGAGCCAGCCTCCGGCCACGGGAAGGGCTTCGAAGACGTCGATATCGTAGCCTTCGATCGCCAGATAGTACGCCGCGGTCAGCCCGGCGGGACCGGCGCCGACGACGGCGACCTTTTTCCCCTTCTTCTGCTTGATTGCGGGGACAAAGCGGGTCTCGTCCTTGAGATCGAGGTCGGCAACGAAGCGCTTGAGGTGCATGATGTCGATCGGCTCGTCGACCTCGCCCCGCTTGCAGGCCTCCTCGCAGGGGTGGTTGCAGACGCGTCCGCAGACGATCGGAAAAGGGTTGTCTTTTTTGATGAGCTTCAGGGCTTCCTTGAACTTCCCCGCGGCGATCAGGGCCACGTATCCCTGGACGCTGATGTGGGTGGGGCAGGCCGCCTTGCAGGGGGAGGTCCCCAGCTTGTCGATCGCGAAACCGGAGGGGATGGCCTGGGGAAAGTGGCGGTAAGCGGCTTTGCGGGCATCGAGAGTTTCGTTGAAATCCGAGGGAACGGAAACGGGGCAGACCTTGGCGCAGTCCCCGCACCCGGTGCACTTGTCGAGATCGACGAAGCGGGGCGCTTTCGTGAGTCGAACGTGGAATCGACCCGCCTCGCCCTCGACGGTCTCCACGGTGCGCCCGGTCATGATCTCCACATTCGGATGGCGGCCGACCTCGACCAGCTTGGGGGAAAGGATACAGGCGGAACAGTCGTTCGTGGGAAAGGTCTTGTCCAACTGGGCCATGACCCCGCCGATGCTGATCCCCCTCTCCACGAGAAAGACCTTCATCCCGGAATTGGCGAGATCGAGCGAGGCCTGGATCCCCGCAATCCCCGACCCCACCACCATGACCGCCCCGACTCTATCGCTCTGATTCAGCACCCGCTCACCCCTTATTTCGGATTCGATTGATGGTCATTAGGAACATAGCTATATTGTCGCTAATATACAGCCCGTCGGTACGTGCGGATAGCACGAATCAAACTTGGAGTCAAGGGCGATTGAGGTGCTGCCGGATCGCTTAAGGATTCATCTGTGCAAGGGTGTCATTAACGCGACGGAGGAGTGCAGGGATCTCTCGCTGTCCCCGCAGGAAATAGCGCGCCCGGCTTTTGGTCCCCGTCCCAACGCGCACGGTGAAGAACTGGTTCCCATCCAGATGAAAGACATCCTCATCGGTCTGGTCATCACCCACAAAAAAACCCTTCGTACATCCGGCCCGACGCATCAGTTGCAGGAGCGCCGACCCCTTGTGGGGCGCTTCCTTCGGCAGCAGATTTTCGACATACTTTCCGCCAACGACCCTGGGTTGGGGAACGAGCCGGCCGATGGCTTTACGCACAAGAGATCGAGCCGCCGGCCTGTTTCGAGCGCCGCGATAGTGGACCGACACCGATGCGCCCTTGTTCTCGACCATAATACCGGCGCCGCCCATATCGTCAATCATTTCATGCAACTGCCTCTCCCAGTCGTTTCCCAGGATTTTAAAATCCTCCTCGCGCCGTTCCCATCCGGGAAGCCCCTCCGCTCCGTGATTTCCCACAAGGTACAGGGGTACGATACCGAGATGCTGCAGCGCGTCCATTCGGGATCGGCCGGTGATGATCGCGATTGCCGCCCGATTTTTCAGTTCGGCGAGAGCCCGCTGAATAACCTGCGGCACCAGGATGTCCCCCGGATCGGAGACGATGGGGGCGAGGGTCCCATCGAGATCAAAGGCGAAGAGGGTTAAAGGATCGATGAAATCGTGCAAGGCCGCAAGTCCGTCGTCGCTGAACAGATAGGTCATGGTCGCCCTCCCCTTCATAACAGGCGACCGATCCGGACTGAAAGTTTCTCCCGCTGCCGGATACGCGCAGCATCGATCAGCATCCTCCCGGCCCAGCGATACACATTGAAGTCTCTCACCATGGCGCGCATGCTGAGCATCCTTTCCCGCTGTTCAAAATCGGGCATCGTCAGGGCCTGGAACAACGCCTCCGCCGTCTGCTCGATGTGATAGGGATTGACGATCAGGGCCTCGTGCAGTTCATGAGCCGCACCGGTAAACTGACTGAGCACCAGAACGCCCCTTTCATCGTCCCGGGATGCCACGTATTCCTTGGCGACAAGGTTCATGCCGTCATGGAGGCTCGTCACCATGCAAACATCGGCGGCGCGGTAGAAGCGGTTAATCGCTTCGGGTTCATGGTGCTCGACCTTGAGACAGACCGGTTGATAGGAACCGCGGGAAAACCGCTCGTTGATCCGCTCGGCCAGGGAGCGTACCCGCGTATCCAGGGTCTTGTAGTCTTCGAGCACGGAGCGGGAGGGGGCGGCGATCTGGATGAATGTAAAGCGGCCGATCATTTCGGGATGCAGCTCCAGCATGCACTCGATGGCTCGCAGACGCTCGAGTATGCCTTTCGTATAATCCATGCGGTCCACTCCGAGTCCGATCAGGCAATCCTTGGCCAGGTTCAGGGCCTGCTGCACCTCCGATCGGCACTCCCCAACCGGAGACTGAGTCTGCTGCCAGGGGGAGGGCCATTGAATGGAGATGGGGTAACTCTCCACCAGGGTCAGCATGCTGCTGTGGAAAACGGTCGAAGATTCATGCTCGATGCGGGTTTCGAGGTAACGGTCGACGGTTTCCAGGAAGTTTTTACAGTGATAACGCGTATGGAAGCCGAGGATGGTGCTGCCGAGCATCCCCCGGAGCAGTTCCTCACGCCAGGGGCAGATGCCGAAGGATTCGGGGTTGGGCCAGGGAATGTGCCAGAAGGTGATAAGCGTAGCCCGCGGCAGCAGCCTGCGGACCATGGTCGGTAGAAGGGCAAAATGATAGTCCTGAACGAGAACCACGGGGTCGTCGCTTTTGGCCTCCTCGACCACGGCATCGGCAAAGCGCTGGTTCACCGCCACATACCGATGCCAATCGCCGGTGCGGAAAACGGGTCGCACATGGGCGATGTGGCACAGAGGCCACAGACCTTCATTGGCGAACCCGTAATAATAGCCGTCCTCTTCCTCTTTGTTGAGCCAGATGCGCCGCAGCGTATAATCGGCATGTCCGGGAGGGATCGACACCCGGTCGTGCCGGTCCACGACCTCGCGATCGGCGGTACCCCCGCCGTGGGCAATCCATGTTCCCGAGCAGGCGCGCATCACCGGCTCGACCGCCGTGACCATACCGCTGGCCGGCCGTTTCACTTCGGTACCCGTCTCGCCTCTCATGTGGATGTAGGGTTCCCGATTGGAGACGACCAGCACCTGGTCGCCTGACAGCTGCTTGTGCAGAAGGCCCCGCAAGGTATCGGGCGTCCATGAGATGGTGGCATCGTCGGCGAAGCGCCGTTCTTCATCAAAGGTCCGCAACAGGGTGCGCAGATCGCCTACGAGAGGTTCCAGTTCGGAGTTCGCGGGTCTCGAAAAGGGGCGGAGGATCCCTTCGCCGCGCAGCATCGCCCTGACGCCATCCATCCAGCCGCGCCAGCTCAGGTGGGCCACCAAGACGGTGATCAGGGAAGTCACCACGCCGAGAACGACAAAAAGGAGGATGATATATTTTCTCGTATCGGTGCTTCTCCGCTCGACGTAACTCATGTCATGGATCAGTATCAGGGTGCCGGCCGGCATACCCTCATAGAGCATGGGACTGGCAGCAACATGGAACAACCCCTGGGGCAACTTCAGCAGAAGGCCGGTATCATCCGTCGATGGACCGGGCGAGGCACAGCTGAGGTCTTTCGGAAATGTCGGCGTGCGATGGAGCATGCTCCCGCCCTCGTCGCAATAACCCAGGGCAAAGAGCCGCTCATCCCGGAGCACGCGTGAGAACAGGGTGTTGATTTTGGATTTGTTCCCCTGATACAGAAGATCGGTCAGGGGCTCCTGAAGGGTGCCGGCGATGAGTTTCGAACGGATGTCCATGTCGCGGACAGACCAGCGGAGGTAAAGCCTGTCCACCAGCGGCACGACTGAAACAGCCAGTATCGCCAGTGCGATGGCGAGAGGAACGATGAACCGCAGCGAGAGCCGCAGCGATCGGAACATTTGTTTTTTCTGTGGTTTCATGACATCCCTACGTCATATCCGTCAGAACGCGCTGTCCCAGGGCCTGCTGAGCCGGACGGCCGCGTTGATCAATCCCACCATACTGTAGGTCTGAACAAAATTGCCCCATTGCTCGCCCGTTCGGGGGTTGATATGTTCGGCAAGAAGCCCGTGGCGGTTACGTCTGGCAATCAGATTCTCGAACAGACGACGGGCTTCCTCGATGCGCCCGAGCGCCGCCAGGGCATAGATGTACCAGAAGGTGCAGACCACGAAGGCGTTCTGGGGCACGCCGAAGTCGTCGGCCTCGATATAGCGGTACACGTAGTCGCCCTGTTTGAGCTCTCTTTCGACCGCCGCCACCGTCTTTGAAAAACGGGGATCGGCGGCTGCCAGGAAACCGATATCGTGCAATAGCAATACACTCGCATCGAGAGCTTCTCCCTCAAAGTCAGCGACAAAGGTCTGTTTCTTCTCGTTCCACGCCCGCTTACAAATGACGGTGTGGATGCGGATCGCCTGCTCGCTCCAGTAGACGCAGCGTTCCGAAAGACCCAGTTCCGCTGCGATTTTTGCCAGACGGTCACAGGCCGCCCAGCACATCACGGCGGAGAAGGTGTGGACGCGCAGCCTCCCCCTGAGTTCCCACAGCCCGGCGTCCGGTTGATCATGGACGGCGATGGCCGTTTCTCCCAGCGATTCCAGCCTGCGGAAGAGCGTCTCGTCTCCCCGGCGCACCAGACGACGGTCGAAAAAGACGTGGGCGACGGCCAGGATCGCCGACCCGTACACGTCATGCTGCACCTGTGCATGGGCCTGGTTGCCGATCCGCACCGGTCTCATACCCCGGTATCCGGGGAGGGAGTCGATCTCTCGTTCGTCCAGCCGCGCCCTGCCGTCGATGCCGTACACCGGCTGGATGCGTCCGTTGGGAGCGCCGGCCACCACGTTGACGAGGAAGCCCAGATACTTCTCCATGGTCTGGGTCGTGCTGAGGCGATTGAGGGCGTTGACCACAAAATAGGCATCCCGGAGCCAACAGTAACGGTAGTCCCAATTGCGCACCGAACCCGGCGCCTCGGGTATGGAAGTGGTCATGGCGGCGACAATGGCGCCGGTATCTTCGTAGGTGTTGAGCTTCAAGGTGATGGCGGAGCGGATGACTGCGTCCTGCCATTCGAAGGGAATGCCGATCTCCCGGACCCATTCATGCCAATAGGCCAGGGTCTCATCGAGAAAACGACGGGCCAGCTCGCCGATGGTATCGGGAATGGTTTCATCGGATCCGAAGATCAGCGTGCTCCGGTCTTCCAGGAAGAACGCCGTCTCCTCGAGAATCGCCGTCATGGATATATCTGTGGTCAGCCGCAGGACCCAATCCGGCGCCACGTAGCGGATGTGATGGCTGCCGTAGGTCACCGAGCAGCGGTGGCGGCCATAGTCATATGCCGGTCTGATGCGCAGGCGAATGCGGGGCGCGCCATTCACCCGCCTGATCTGCCGGATCAACATCATGGGGATGAACATGCGCCCGTATTGGTGAAAGCGGGGGCAGAAATCCGTCACCTCTACAACGGCGCCCCGGGTGTCGGTCATCCGCGTGATGAGAACCGCCGAGTTCGTAAGGTAGCACTGCTCCGATGCAGCCGGATCGACGAGCTCAACGGCGCAATAACCGAAGTCTTCACCGGCAAGATGTTCCTTGAGCAGGGAGCAGAAAGCAGGATCGCCATCAAAACGGGGCAGGCAACTCCAGACAATCTCGCCGCTGTCATTGATCAGCGCCCCGATGCGACCGTTGCCGATCAAAGCCAGGTCAACGGAACTGATCATAGAATCGAAACCTCGTCATTAAAATATCCGGGGTGCGAGACCTTCTATGGGGATGCATTGACACGGGAATCCGAATCCCTTTATTCCGGTCACAGCGGTGCATTCTGCGAATGATGAAATGACCTTTAGACCCTGCTGCCGTTACATGAGCTGTCCTCCGAATGACCGGCAGTCTGAGAACGATACGGAATGTTTATAACAACAGAATGATGTTTCTGCAACTCTAATGATAGACGATTCATCACCGTCCAGTTATGAATTGCGGGTAAACACTATACCTGAAAAAATATGATAGTCACAACAGCACCCAAAACACCAATAATCCCAATGATGATCTGCATAAATGTACCTATCATGTCCAATACCATAACTGCGACCGCGAAACTCCTATCCTCCGCACTTTTTAAGAAGGGCTCCAACGAATATTGATACAACTAAAGCCATTCCAACACTTCCTAAGGTGATTCGTATATATTTCTTAATCTTGCTTTCCTCCTTCGGCGGAGACGTATTTATTACGTCCTGTAATGTTTCCATCTGTTCTTTCATGCGACACCTCCAAACAATTATCAGATATATGGGGTCAGAAAGCTTGTCCTACTGTAAATAAGTAATCGTTTACATACTTAATATTAAATTCTAAGGTTTTTGTCAAGAAAATTTGTGAAAAGAGAGGATATGTTTTCTCGCTGGGAACGACATTAATGCAACAAGGGTTTCTGAAGCACGCGCGGGAATATGCGAAGCAACACATCCCGTGATGATAAAATTGTCTCTAAAGGTGAATTTAGTAAAAGATTTTAGCGACTGGATATGTCGTCGCGGTAGATTTTCCAGAGGGATTTGTATTTCTCGGTCAACTTAAAGCTGCAACCGCCAAGAGCCCATATGTTCACCAGCCCTTGAATGAGGGCAAAGAGAAGTGTCGCCGCGGCATCCAGATCAATATCCTTGCGGATAGCGCCATCTCGGACCCCATCGCTTAGAAGTTCCTTCAGAAGGAAAATGTATTTACCGATCGTCTGAGAAGCCTGCTTGTTCAATTCTGGATCGCCGAGGCTGATGATTTCAGCAATGACATGAAAAGAGAATCCTTTGCGTTGATCGATTGCGGAAAAGTGATTCCCGATGATTTCCTCGATTGCGCTAAGCGTTATCGTACCAGAACTCGCCCGTTTGTCTGAGATGTCGTGAAGAAGGATTCCCTCGATATGGATGAGCAGAAATGATAGAATACTTTTTTTACTCCTGAAATGACGGTAGATGGCCCCTTCGGTGATGCCGACCTCCTTGGCGATCCTCCTGACGGTGAGGTGTTCACTGCCAGATTTGAAGATCAAAGTTGCCACGGCGTCGATGATCTGCTTCTGCCTTAACTCCGTCTTTATTCTCTCTGTAACCATCGTTTCAGATACCTGGGAGAGTTCGCATGTTCGGCTGCGGGTCACGTGGCCTGAAAGCAATGACGATCTCGACGAGCCGGCAGTACGAATCTATTGTAAATATTACTGTGCGATGATGCAAATATTTATGTCGGAAGTTTAATGGATCGTAGGGGAAAAATCAAATTTTTTTCTCTGACAGAAATTAGAAATCCTTCGGCCGGCTTCACGCATAAAACATCGCACCCCATCGAGAGAAGGCTATCCGCTTGCGGATTTTCATTAACATCAGGGCATGTTTCTAGCGAGAATATTTGCAGCTCCGATCGCGACCCTCAGGACCGTTTTGGCCGTTATCGGATAACTATCATGCCGCTTCATCGAGACTATCTTCGGCATCCGGAACCGCCTTCGCCCGGCGAGCAGATGTCAGAATCCCCCCCTCGGCGAAGAGGAACACAATGCCGATAAGGCAGACAATCACGGCAACAAATACCACCGGTAATGATATGAATATCGGCAGGTCCATCATCTTAATTGCCCACAACTTGGAGATTCCGGCACAAACCGGCCACCGATTCCGATTCAAACCGGCCACCGATTCCGATTCAAACCGGCCACCGATTCCGATTCAAATCGGCCGGGCATTCCGGAGCAAATCGGCCGGGCATTCCGGAGCAAATCGGCCACCCTTTAGAAGGGCGAAGTGACGCTGGATAATTAAACCCAAAGCCGTTAAAGCTTCTAAAAAAATGGAGGCTTGTAATGGCGAATAGGAGATTATCCATGCGCAAAATAAATGAAGTATTGAGACTGAAGTTGGAGAAAGGGATCTCCGAACGTCAGATTGCCAAGAGTTGCGGCATTTCCCGGAGCACTGTCAAAGGTTATCTGGATCGAGCCCAACTCAAAGGGCTTACCTGGCCCCTGTCCGAGGATCTTGACGATTCCGCTATGGAACACCTTCTGTTTCCTCCGGCCGCACAGATAGACGCCGATAAGCGGTTTATGCCTTCCATGGAGTACCTCCACCAGGAACTGAAAAAGAAAAGGGTGACCCTCCAACTTCTCTGGCATGAATACAAAAAAGTAAATACCGATGGATACCAATACAGCCAATTCTGTGAGCGTTATCGCCAGTGGACAGGCAAGCTGGATGTCTGCCTCCGGCAGACCTACCGGGCCGGAGAAAAACTCTTCGTCGACTATGCCGGCCAGACCATCCCGGTAACGGATTCTTCTTCCGGTAAAACCAGAGAGGCATATCTATTCGTGGCCACCCTGGGCGCCAGCAATTACACCTTTGCCTGGGCCAGTTTCTCTCAGGATCTGCCCTCCTGGATCGGCGCCCATGTTCGTGCCCTGGAGTTTTTCGGCGCTGTTCCGGAGATCATCACACCCGATAATCTGTTATCTGGTGTCACCAAACCCTGCTATTACGAACCGGACATCAATCCGACGTATTTGGATTTTTCTCTCTACTACAACACGGTGATTATCCCCGCACGGAGCAAAAAACCGAAAGACAAGGCGAAGGTTGAGACAGCGGTA
>Ga0194126_10012530_pt1 | contig 10728 bp, 9 predicted proteins | sample TA2KigC150mmetaG_FD_148641 | JGI IMG/M metagenome (GOLD analysis project Ga0194126, IMG submission 148641) | Freshwater microbial communities from Lake Tanganyika, Tanzania - TA2015035 Kigoma Deep Cast 150m | ecosystem: Environmental > Aquatic > Freshwater > Lake | place: Tanzania: Lake...
ACGGCTCGCGTCGAAGAGGAGGCGGAAGCCGGGGTGTGGGAAACGCTGCTGCACATCGTCGCGAGCAGCTTTCTGAATCCCGGCCGCGGGGACATCTTCGGACGCTACTTCCGAGAGGCGCTGCGCCACGCGGCCACCCCCCAACGCCGGGCCGCGCTGGCCCGCGCGCTGGCCTGGGCAACGCGCTCGCGGTTCAAGAGCGCGGTCCGGCGCATCGTCGCCAGGCTGCCGTCGCGAAGACCCCGCCAGGATCAGGCTGGCATCCATGGCTGAGAGCAACGCGCGCGTCACCGCGCGGCTGGCGGTGCGCAACACCATCTGGCTGTCGCTCCTTTCGTATGCCGGCCAGTTCGTCAGCTTCGGGGCCACGATCATCCTGGCGCGCAAGTTGGGGCCAGAGCCGTTTGGCCTGATCACAATCGCAGCCTTTTGGAGCGTCCTATTGGGACTGCGCGCCAAGTCCGGTTTGAGCAACGCAGCCATCCGCCAGCCCCGGCTCGATGGCGAGCTGCTCGGCACAGCCTATCGCCTGGATCTGATCCTGGCGGCCGCCTCGATGATCCTCAGCATCGCGGTCGCGCTGATCCTGCCGCGGCTGGGCTATCCGCCGCAGGTGACGTGGATCGTCACCGTATACGTCGTGTTGGATAACGTCACCGCCGTCATCGGGCCACTGGGGTTGGCGCTCGAAAAGGAGCTGCAGCTCAGCCGGCTGAACGTGATATACGTGGCTTCGACCATCGCGGCCTACGCCGCGGCGATCGGCCTGGCATACGCGGGGGCCGGGGTGTGGAGTCTGCTGTCTAGCAACCTGTTCACGACTTGCGCAGCCGTGGCCGGCATCTATCTGCTCGCGCGCAGACGCCTGCCGTGGGTCTTTCAGATGGAGTGGCGCTTCGACAAGGAGCTGGCCCGGCATCTGCTTCGGCAAGGACTTCCCATGGGCCTGGCCAACGCCGCTGCCGCCTCGATCACCGGCCAGTGGGACAACTTCCTGATCGGAACCTATGGGGGCGCGAAGGAGCTGGGCTTCTACGATCGCGCCTATCGCTATGCCCAATGGCCGAACACGCTGCTGACCGGTGCGTTGCAGCGCGTCGGGTATGTCACGTTTGCCAGGCTGCAAGATGACGTGCCGCGGCTGGCCCACTCTGTGCGCCTCTACATGTGGGTCGTCACTTCGCTGGGCACGCCGATGGCTCTGGCGCTGATCTTCGGCGCGCGCGATGTGATCCACATCCTCCTGGACACGGCCTGGAGTCGCAGCGCCGATTTTCTGAGCATCCTGGCGGCCTTCTCGATCATCTCGCCGTTCATCAACCTGAGCGTGTCGGCGGCCTATGCGATGGGCAAAGTCCGCCAGGCGGTGGTGATCACGCTCGCACAGGCGGTCGTCATGCTGGCCGTGGCTACGCCCCTGACGCTGCGCTGGGGCGTGAGCGGCGCGCTTGCCGGCCTGGGGGTCGCTATCCTGCTCGGCTTCGGGCTGAGCGCGCACTACATCTTCACGCACCTGCCGCTGTCCGCCAGGGAGACGTTCGGCAAGCCCTTGATCGCGGCCGCGGTCGCGTGCGCGGCGACATGGCTGGCCTCCCAGACGCCTGGCTGGCACGAGCTATCCGCAGCCCCGCGCCTGATCGCGATTACGCTGGCGTCGGCCGGGACCTATCTGCTCTGCGTGTTCGCGCTCAACCCATCCGAGGTGATCGAACGAGTGCGCTACGTGGCCAGGGCGTTCCGGCCGCCGCCCGCGCAGGAGCCTGCTGCATGAAAACCGTCGCCCTGGTCAGCCCCGATAGCAGCGGGCATCATCAGACCTATCTCAGGCGCTACGCGCTCACTCTGCTGCAGCTCGGCCACGCGGTTGCGGCGTTCACGCCCGCACCCGACGACTTGGTCGCGTGGATCGGCCGCGCGTGTCCCGACCGGGCCGATCGGCTGCGGGCCGCGGCCTTGCACTACGTCCAACGGTGGCGAGCGCCGGGGCCGCTCGCCATCTTCTTCGGCAAGGCGGCGTGGGTGCGCTTCATCGCCAAGACCATCAACGCGACAGGTATTCGACCCGATCTGGTCTTCCATACCTGGCTGGACAACTGCCTGACCCCCGGCCTGACCGCCGGCCTGACCGATCTGCTCTTTCCCTACCCGTGGTCTGGCCTCTACTTCCATCCCTGGTATCTGCGCCAGAGACTGCCGTATGCCTGGTTGCGCCGCGGACCGCTGAGCAACCACGACGCGCTGCGCTCGCGGCGCTGCCCGGCCGTCGCCCTGCTGGACGAAGGGGTTGCGGGCCGGCTGCAAAGCTTGCTGGGGAAGAAGCCGGTGCTCGTCTTCCCCGACATCGCCGATGACTCGCCGCCCGATCCGGCGTTCGAGCCGGCGGCCGAAATCATCGAGCGCGGCGGGACCAGAAAAGTGGTCGGACTGCTGGGCGTCCTCTCCAGGCGCAAGGGGATGCTGACGCTGATCGAGATGGCGCAACGCGCGGCGAGGGAGAGCTGGTTCTTCGTCTTCGCCGGCGTCCTGGATCAGAACTCCTTTTCGGCCGCAGAGCGCCGGGCCATCGCGGAGTTCGTGCGCAGCAAGCCGGAGAACTGCTTCTTCTATCTCCAGCGCATCCCCGATGAGCCGCAGTTCAACGCCCTGGTGAATGCGTGCGACGTGCTGTTCGCCGTCTATCGCAACTTCCTGAGCAGCAGCAACCTGCTGACGAAGGCCGCACTCTTCCACAAGCCGATCATGGTGAGCAACAGGCATTGCATGGGCGAACGAGTGGCCGCGTTTGGTCTGGGCGCAACCGCGGCCGAAGAGAGCGTGGAGCAGTGCCTGGACGCGCTCTATCGCCTGGGCGATCGGCTGGATCAGACCGGTGGGTTGGCGACCACGCGTTTCGAGGATTACCGGCGGCTACATTCGATCGAGCGGCTGCACGCCGCGTTTGGCGAGCTCCTGGCCGCGGCCGGCTTGTAGAACAGAGGTGACAATGCCCATTCCCATCTCCGCGGTCGTCATGACCAAGAACGAAGAGGACAACCTGCCCGATTGCCTGGCCAGCCTGGCCTGGGCCGATGAGGTGGTGGTGGTGGATTCGTTCAGCACCGATGCCACCGTAGCCATCGCCCAGGACGCCGGCGCGCGGGTCATCTTGCACCCGTTCGCCAACTATGCTGCGCAGCGCAACTTCGCGCAGACCCAGGCTCAGCATGATTGGATCCTCTTCATTGACGCAGACGAACGCGTGTCGGCCGAGTTGCGAGATGAGATCATGGCGTTAGCTCGCGGCGACAGACTGGCGGAGAACAACGCCTATCATTTCCAGCGCGTGCACCTCTTTTCCGGCCGCTGGTTTCCCAATCTGACCACGCGGCGCATGACGCCCCGCCTGGCCGCGTCGATCCGCCGGCTGGAGGTGCCGCGGCTGTTCGATCGGCGGCTCGCGGTGTGGCAGCGCGCGCTCCACGAAGAGGTACAAACGCCGGAGCCGCACGGCGTCCTCGAGGGCGTAATCTACCACTACGCCAACACAAATCTCTCACTGACCTACGAGTCGTTCAACGCGTTCACCGATCTCGAGGCCGCCTATCTGCACCGCTCGCGGCGAACGCGCGTTAGCCTGCTGGAGGCGTTCTGGCGCGGGCTGCGAGCTTTCGCGTACACCTACGTCGCCCATGGGCTGTGGCGAGGCGGAGCGCAAGGCGTGCTGTTCGCCGCGCTGCGAGGCTTCACCAAGTTCGTGAACTACACCAAGCTCGACGAGCGCATCCGCATCGAGAACGACATCGGCGTCTGGACCGAGGCTGATCGCAAGCTGCTGAGCAGATACCGCACCAGCGATCACGAAGCGCAGCCATGACACGCGTTCTGTTCATCGCCCGTTATCGGAATGCGTTGATGGAGCGCAAGCTCGAGCTCATGGCGCAGGAGCCGGATTTGGCGCTCTGGCTCTTGCGGCCAGGCGCCTGGCGCGATGAATACGGCGCGATCGCCATCCAGACCCGCGGGCAGGGCTATCGCACGTCGGCCGTGCGCATGTTGGGCAAGGTAAACGACCCCCATCGCGCGCTCTACGGCACGCTCACCTTCGCCCTGCCCACGGCCCGCCCCGCCATCATCCACGTCGAAGAGGAGCCGGATAGCCTGGCCACACTGCAAGTCATCCTGGCACGGCGGCTGCTCGCGCCGAACGCGCTCCTCATCCTGCACACCTGGCAGAACATCAACCGGCGTAAGGGTCCGGCCGTGCGCTGGCTCACGCGCCTCGCCCTGCGCCAGGCGAACGCCATCCTGTGCGCCAACCAGGAGGGCGTGACCGTGCTGCGAGAGATGACGTATGCCGGGCCGACGGCCGTGATCCCGCCGTTGGGGGTGGATCTGTCCCTATTCCGACCTGAGGCTCCGCGAGCGCCGTCTGAGACGCTCAACATCGTCTACGCCGGACGCCTGGCCCCCGAAAAAGGGCTCGATACCTTGATCTGCGCCCTTCGCCGGCTTGGCCCGCAGGCGCGGCTGCGGCTGATCGGCGCTGGCCCGCACTGCGCCGCGCTGGCAGCCGAGGCGGCTTCCCTCGGCGTGCAGGACCAGGTCGAGTTCAGCGCGGCTGTGTCCGCCGACCAGATGCCGCGTTGCCTGGCCGGGGCCGATGTCCTGGCGCTGCCCTCGCGCACGACGCCGGTGTGGAAGGAGCAGTTCGGCCGCGTGCTGGTGGAAGCCATGGCCTGCGGGACGCCGGTCGTCGGCTCCGATTCGGGCGCGATCCCGGAGGTGATCGGTGACGCTGGCCTGATCTTCGCCGAAGGGGACGCCGAGGCGCTGGCCGCCTGCCTGCGCCGCCTGGCTGAGTCGCCGGAGCTGCGCCGCGAGCTGGGGGAGCGTGGCCGCCGTCGCGTGGCGGAACACTATACGGTCGAGCGAATCGCCCGGCAGACCGTCGAGCTGTGGCGCGGCCTGCTCGCGGCGCGCGCGCAAGAGCGCGGCGACCCGCGCGCCGCGGCCAAATGAGGTTGCTCTTCCGCCATGCCCACCCTTACATCCTCCACCGACCGCCATTGCGAGCGCAGTTTGCAGAGCCCCGGCCTGAGCACCACGCGGCCCGATGACAGATGTCCAGTGTGCGGCGATGAACGATATACGCCCGTCATTGTCCAGTACGGCTATCGTTACGTGCGCTGCGCGAGCTGCCGCGCGGTCTTCGTGAGTCCTATGCCGGCAGAGGCCGCGCTGGCGGCCCACTACCAGGCGGCCGGCTACTTCTCCGGCGATGAAGCGTTGGGCTACCGCTGCTACGCCGACATGCACAAGGCGCTGGCCCCCCACTTCCGGCGTCGCCTGACGGTGTTGGGTAGGGCATTGGGCCAGCCTGGGCGTCTGCTGGACTTCGGATGCGCGGACGGCTTCTTCCTGCAATGCGCGCGAGGGCTGGGCTGGCAGATCGCGGGGATCGAGCTCGCGCGCCAGATGGCCGACCATGCATCGCAAAGGCTGGGCATCGCGATAGCCTCCTCTCTGGAGGCCGCCGCGGAGCGCGATCTCGACGCCATCACGCTGTGGGAAGTGGTCGAGCATCTGCCGCAGCCGCTGGCGATTCTGGAGCGCCTGGCCGATCGTTTGCGGTCGGGCGGCGCGCTGATGCTGTCCACGCCGAACGCGGGCCACTGGCAGGCAGTTCAGGAGCCGACGACCTGGCCAGGCTATCGGCCGCCTTCGCACCTGGCGCTGCACACGGCCGGCTCGCTTGGCCGCGCGCTGGCCGCGGCCGGTCTCGAGCGGATCACGGTGCGCGGAGCGGCGCCGCTCCCGCATCTGCCGGGATGGCTGCGCCGGGCGAGTGCGCCACTGGAACGGAGCCTTGCGGATGGCCAGGCGCGGCCCTGGCCCATCGCGCTGGCGGCCTGGCGCGCGATCAGGCTGTTCGGCTGGGCCTGGCATCGCGTGGCGCACCCGTACGAAGAGTTCTTTGCGACCCTCGAAGCCCTGGCGTTTCGGCCGCGGGGAGGGGTTTGAGGAGAATCCTCGGATGCGCATCTGCATTGACGTGTCGGCCTCGGTCCATGGCCGCGCCGGAATCGGCCGCTACACAGAAGAGTTGACCGCGGCGCTGGCAGCGGCGGCGCCCGAGCACGACTTCATGGCCTTCTACAACCGCCCAGCCGACGCTGCGCCAGCGGCCGCGCTGGCTCGCCTCCCGCGGCTCACCGTACCCTGGGGCGACAAGCCGTGGCGGTTGCGCGTGCTGCTGGCGCACCTGCTGCGGCGTCGCCAGGATGATCTGTTTCCCGGCGTGGATCTGTTCCATGGAACCGATCACCTGCTGCCGCGACTGGGGGGCATCCCGTCCGTTTTCACGCTCTACGATCTGACCTACCTGCTGACCGCGCAGGCCCACACGACCCTCAACCGCCTGTACCTGACGTTGATGATGCCCCGGTTTCTCGCCGCGGCTCGCAGTGTGATCGTGATCTCGCAATCTACCCGGAGGGACATGCTTGAGCGTTACCGGGTAGATGAGCGCAAGGTTCACGTGGTCCGCGGCGGCGTCAGCCGGCGCTTCTGCCCAGCGCCGGCTGACGAAATCGCAGCCGTGCGGCGGAAATGCGGTCTGCCCGAGCGTTTCATCCTGGCCGTCGGCACCATCGAGCCGCGCAAGAACTACGCAACCTTGCTGATGGCCTATCGTACACTGCGCGAACGCGGCGAGACTGTCGGGATGGTGATCGCCGGCAAGCAAGGTTGGCGCGCGGAGGCATTCTTCCGCCAGTTGCACGATCTGGGCCTGGAAGAGCAGGTGCGTCTCCTGGGCCGCGTGGCCGACGCCGACCTGCCGGCTCTTTACAGCGCGGCCGAGGTCTTTGCGTTCCCGTCGCTCTACGAGGGATTCGGTCTGCCGCCGCTGGAAGCGATGGCGTGCGGCACGGCCGTCGTCGCCAGCAACACTTCATCTCTGCCAGAGGTCGTCGGCGATGCAGGCCTGCTGGTCGAGCCGCGCGACGCCGGCGGGCTGGCGATGGCGCTCGAGCGCGTATTGACCGACGCAGGGCTGGCGGCCGATCTGCGGGACCGCGGGCAGGCGCAGGCGCAGCGGTTCACCTGGGAGGCCGCGGCGCGGGCGACATTGCAGGTCTATCAGTTGTAGGAATTGCGCAGTAGAAACCGATTTGCCACGGATTACACCGATTTCCACTGAAGCGCGGGTGCGTTGACGCGACGCGCGTGTCGTGCTATCATGATGGCATCCATGATGGCATCGCAGGAGCAGGCTCATGATCCGCATACAGGTTCAGTTTACCGAGAACCAGGTACGCGCCTTGAAAGAGCTGGCGCACCAGGAGCGCGTCTCCATCGCTGAACTGGCGCGGCGGGCGGTGGATTTCTGGCTGCAAGGCCAATCCAGCGCGTCCAACGCCGAGACGTCGCGACCGTCGGTGTCAAACGCCGACGGGTTGCATCCAGATCAGGCCGCCCTGTCGGAAGCGCGGACAGAGTACCTGGTCGCGCCCCGGCGCTCGCCTGTCGCGCCGCCGTTCGCTCCGTTTCCCCGGCTGCCGGCTCCCCCGCCGGCTCACCTTCGCCCGCCCCCGCTCGAACCCGGCGACCGGCTGACCGCGCGCGAATTCGAACGTCGCTATGAGGCGATGCCCCACATCAAGAAAGCGGAATTGATCGAAGGAGTCGTCTATATGTCTTCGCCTGTGCGCGTCAGTCATTCGGTGTCCCACGGCGTTGTGATGAGTTGGCTGGGACAGTACGCTGCCAGCACGCCCGGTCTCCAACTGGCCGACAATGCCACGCTCCGGCTCGACCCCGACAACGTCGTGCAGCCCGATGCGCTGCTGCGGCTGGACGCTGCGCGCGGTGGGCGCTCGCGGGTATCTTCGGACGATTACTTCGAGGGCACCCCCGAGTTGATTGTCGAAGTCGCGACCAGCAGTGCGGCCTACGATTTGCACGAAAAGCGGCGGATCTACCGGCGCAACGGCGTGCAAGAATACCTGGTCTGGCAGGTGTTGGAGGGGCGATTGGATTGGTGGGAGTTGGTCGAGGGGGAATATGTCGCCATTCCGACCGACTCGGATGGCCTCATGCGCAGCCGCGTCTTCCCTGGCCTGTGGCTCGACCCGCAGGCCATTCTGGCCGGAAACCTATCGGTCGTCCTGGCGCGGCTGCATGAAGGTCTGGCGACTGCAGAACATGTGCGACTCGTGCAGCATTTGTCCGCGGCTACGAAATAGACGGGGGATTATGCAATGACCCTCTACTTCGACATCTCCGCAGCCGTCCATCATCGCGCTGGCTTGGGCCGCTATGCCGAAAGCCTGGCCCGCGCCCTCCTCGCAACCAATTTACCAGTTTCCCAATCTACCAGTCTCTCTTTCTTCTACAACCGCGAGGCCGGCATCGAGCCTCTGTCTGGATTGGAGACGGTTCCCTCACACACCGTCTCCTTGGGCTACAAGCCGTGGCGGATGCTGGTCTGGGCCGGGCAGTTAGCGCGCGTAGGCTTCAACCGCCTCGTGCCCGGCGCGACGCTCTTCCACGCGACCGAGCACCTGCTGTTGCCGCTGCGCGGCGTCCCCACCGTGCTCACCGTCCACGACCTGATCTTCCGGCGCTATCCCCAGCACCACAAGCCGCTCAACCGCTGGTATCTCAACGCGACGCTGCCGCTCTTCTGCCGCCGGGCCGATCACATCATCGCCGTCTCGGAGCAGACGAAGCGTGACGTGATCGCAGCATATGGCATCTCGCCGGCGAAGATCACGGTGATCTATGAGGCGGCGGACGAACGCTTCCGGCCGCAGCCGCCGGCGATCGTGGCCGAAGTGCGCGGCCGCTACCGCTTGCCCGAACGCTACCTCCTGTCGGTCGGCACGATCGAGCCGCGCAAGAACCTGGGTCGCGTGCTGACGGCGTTCGAGCGGCTGCACGCCGAGCGTCTGACCGACGCCTGGGTGATCGTCGGCAAGCGCGGCTGGCTCTACGACGACTTCTTCGCCCAGTTGGAGAACTCGCCTGCCAAACACGCGGTCATCTTCCCCGGCTGGGTGGCGGACGCCGACCTGCCGGCGATCTACGCGGGAGCGCAGGCGCTGGCCTTCCCCAGCGAGTTCGAGGGGTTTGGCCTGCCCGCGCTGGAAGCGATGGCGTGCGGGACGGCGGTGGTCTGCTCGAACACGTCGAGCCTGCCGGAAGTGACCTCACCCCCCGGCCCGTGCGGCGGGGAGACCTCACCCCCGCTCCCCCTCTCCTGCGAGGAGAGGGGGAGCGGGGCGGCCGCGCTGCTGGTGGATCCGCTCGATGTGGATGCGCTGGCTGCGGCGATCGGCCGCGTGATGCGCGATGAGGCGCTGCGGGTGGAGATGCGCCAGCGGGGCCTGCAGCAGGCTGCGCGCTTCACCTGGGCGCAGACCGCGCAGCGCACACTGGCGGTCTATCGGGCGCAGGCCCATTGACCCGCGGCCGTAGACGTGGTATCATAAGGTCAGTGTGACGGAGGCAGAGGAGGTGTTGCGATGGAAGTGATTTCCGTGCTGGAGAAACCGGTCGTCGAGTGGGACTGGCGCCAACGGCTGATCGAGATCATCCTGGCCGCGCCCGAGCCGCCAACGAAGCGCAAGATGACCTACGAGGAGTTCCTGGCCTGGGCCGACGAGGATACCCTGGCCGAGTGGGTGGATGGGGAGGTGGTCATGCACAGTCCGGCAAGCAATGAACATCAGGATATCAGCGGATTCCTGGAGGCCCTTCTGCGCCCGTTCGTCGAGGAGCGCAAGCTGGGCATCGTGCGGAGCGCGCCGTTCCAGATGAAACTGCCGGGCTCGGGCCGCGAGCCGGATCTGATCTTCGTAGCGGCCCAACACGTAGATCGCCTGCGCCGCACCTATCTCGATGGCCCGGCCGACCTAGTCGTGGAGGTGCTGTCGCCGGAGAGCGCCGGTCGTGATCGGGGCGAGAAGTTCTACGAATACGCCCGCGGCGGCGTGCCTGAATACTGGCTGATTGATCCTGATGCGCAATGGGCGGAGTTCTACCGGCTGGGCGAGTTCGGGCTGTATGAATCGGTGCTCACGGGTCGAGAAGGGCAATACTGTTCTGCAGCCGTCCCCGACTTCTGGCTGCGCGTCGAGTGGCTATGGCGGCCGCCGCGCGTCCTCGATGCCTTGCGCGAGCTTCAGATTGTTGGCTGATGCGTGGGTGGATGGACAGGAGGTGATTCGATGGAAGCGGTTTCTGTGCTGGAAAAGCCGGCCGCCGAGTGGGATTGGCGGCAACGGCTGATCGAGGCTATCCTCGCCGCGCCCGAGCCGCCAGCGAAGCGCAAGATGACCTACGAGGAGTTCCTGGCCTGGGCCGACGAGGATACCCTGGCCGAATGGGTGGATGGGGAGGTAGTGATGACCAGTCCGGCCTCACAGAAGCATCAGCTGATCGCGAACTTCCTGGAAAGACTTCTGGGACTCTATGTAGAACAACAGGGGCTGGGGATGGTGCTCAGCGCGCCGTTCCAGATGAAACTGCCAGGCTCGGGCCGCGAGCCGGATCTGATCTTCGTGGCGGCCCAACACGTAGATCGCCTGCGCCGCACCTATCTCGATGGCCCGGCCGATCTGGTCGTGGAGGTGCTGTCGCCGGAGAGCGCCGGTCGTGATCGGGGCGAGAAGTTCTACGAATACGCCCGCGGCGGCGTGCCTGAATACTGGCTGATTGATCCTGATGCGCAATGGGCGGAGTTCT
>Ga0194126_10012538_pt1 | contig 10724 bp, 9 predicted proteins | sample TA2KigC150mmetaG_FD_148641 | JGI IMG/M metagenome (GOLD analysis project Ga0194126, IMG submission 148641) | Freshwater microbial communities from Lake Tanganyika, Tanzania - TA2015035 Kigoma Deep Cast 150m | ecosystem: Environmental > Aquatic > Freshwater > Lake | place: Tanzania: Lake...
AAGCCTGCCGCCTTCCATACCCATGATCAAAGGCAGGTGCGCAAAATCAGGCAGCTTAAAACCTAATGCCTGATAAAGCATTACCTGCTTGGGGGTATTGGAGATATGGTCATCGCCGCGGATGATATGAGTTATCTCCATGGAAGCATCATCAACGACACAGGCAAAATTATAAGTAGCAGTGCCGTCGGATTTAATCAAAACCTGGTCTTTGATCACGGATGAATCAAACTGTATTTGTCCGCGGATCAGGTCATTAACTAATATTTGCTGCGGGTTTACCTTGAATATTATCGCCTCTTTGCCCTCCGGAGATTTTTCTATGTATGCCTTGCCTTCTTTCAGCAGTTTTTCCGCATACTGGCGGTAAAGCTCAAACCTTTGGCTCTGATAATAAATTTCATCCCAATCAAACCCCAGCCATTTTAAACTGAATAAGATTTCATCTACATATTCCTGCTTGGAGCGGGCCTTATCGGTATCTTCGATCCTTAAAACAAACTTTCCCTGTTTTGATTCCTTAAAAAGCCAGTTAAATAATGCTGTGCGCCCCCCTCCGATATGCAGGTAACCTGTGGGGCTTGGCGCAAAACGAACTCTAACCATTAGCGGACTTTGCTCCTTCCTGTAATGCTTTTATATTGATCTCAACCAATGCTTTTTTATCAGCCGGCGCCATTTCGTTAATGGCCTCCTGCGCTGCCCTGATGGGGATAACTGTTTTTTTTGCTAAATATGCCCCTAATGCCACCATATTGGCCACTTTATTATTCCCCAGGCCCTCTGCAATTTCCGTGCAAGGGCATTCCAGAATATCTACTTTGGCTTTCTTAAATTGATGGATGAGAGAACTATTGAGGATCAATAACCCTTTATTTTTTATCCTGTTCTGGAATTTTATTATAGAAAGCGCGTTCATGGCAATAAGAGTGTCTGCCTTATCTATTAAAGGCGAGCCGATTTCCGTATCCGAAATGATTACCGCGCAATGAGCAGCTCCGCCGCGCACCTCAGCGCCATAGGCAGGCAGCCAGGTCACAAATTTATTTTCTCTCATCGCAGTTTCCGCTATGACTTTGCCTAAAAGCATTATGCCCTGCCCGCCGCTGCCGGCGATGATGATCTTTTCCGTCATTATTTTATTCTCCCTAACGGGAATTCTTTTGCCATCACTTCTTTGATCCATTCCAGCGACTTTTGCGGAGACATCCCCCAATAAGTAGGGCAGGGAGATAGGATCTCAACCAGGGAAAAACCAATATTGTTAATCTGGTTTAAAAAGGCGGTTTTTATTGCCTGCTTTGCTTTAATAATCTCCTGGGGCGAATGGAATGAAACCCGCTCAATATATTTTACAGCAGGCAAAAGCGCCAGCATTTCAGAAATCTTTAGGGGAAAACCGTGCGATAAAACATCCCTCCCTGCCGGGGTAGTCGCGGTTTTCTGGCCTGCCAATGTTGTAGGCGCCATCTGGCCGCCGGTCATGCCGTAAACCGCGTTATTTATAAAGATCACGGTAAGATTTTCGCCGCGGTTAGCAGCATGTATGGTCTCATTTGTGCCTATGGCTGCTAAATCGCCGTCTCCCTGATAAGTAAAAACGATATTTTCCGGCCTGACTCTTTTTATGGCTGTTGCCACCGCCAATGCCCTGCCATGCGCTGCTTCGGAACAATCAAAATTCCAGTATTCATAAGCAATGACCGCACAACCCACGGGAGCCAACCCGATCACCTTTTCCCTGATACCCAACTCATCGACGATCTCGGCAATAATGCGGTGAGCCGTGCCATGGCCGCATCCTGCGCAGTAATGAGTCGAATTGTCCCTTAATGAAACAGGGTGAGAATAGATTTTATCCATTTACTCTCCGTATTATATCTTCCTCTGACGGCACGCCGCCTCCGGCGCGGCCGAGAAAATCTACTTTGGCTTTACCAACAGCCAATTGCACGTCCTCAAGCATCTGTCCATAAGACATCTCAACTGCCAGGTATCTGGTGTTAGAAGTCAGGTGTTTGGTAAATGCCTTTTCCGGAAAAGGCCAAAGGGTAATAGGCCGGATCAAACCGACTTTTTTCCCCTTACCCCGCAAAGCATGTACCGCGCTCCGGGCAATGCGCGCCATTGAACCGTATGCGACAATAATAGTTTTTGCGTCCTTTAAAAATATTTCTTCCCAACGCTGCTCTTTTTGCCTGATAAGGGCATATTTTTTCTGTAAATTTAAATTGAACTTTTCCAACTCGTTTGTGTCCATATAAAAAGATTTTATGACATTGGGGCTTCTTCCGGCGCACCCTGTCAGCGCCCATGGCTTCTTATTTTCGGCTGACGGCTGAAAGCTGACGGCTGAAAGCTGAAGCGGCTCCATCATCTGGCCCAACATCCCGTCTCCCAGCACCATAACAGGAGCCCTGTATTTATCTGCCAAGTCAAAAGACAAGAACATCTGGTCATAGGCCTCCTGCACGCTGGCAGGCGCCAGCACTATCAAATGATAATCGCCATGCCCTCCTCCGCGGGTGGCCTGAAAATAATCCGACTGCGCCGGAGTGATATTGCCCAACCCCGGGCCGGCACGCATCACGTTTACGATTACTGCGGGAAGCTCTGCTCCGGCAATATAAGAAATCCCCTCCTGTTTTAAACTTATCCCCGGGCTCGAAGAAGAAGTCATTGCGCGTGCGCCTGCGGCAGATGCCCCATAGACCATATTGATTGCCGCCAACTCTGATTCCGCCTGAATAAAAATCCCCGGTTTTCCAGGCATATGAACTGCCATATAAGCGGTCAGTTCGTTCTGGGGGGTGATCGGATAGCCCGCGTAAAACGTACATCCTGCGTCGATCGCTCCCTGCGCAACTGCCTCATTCCCGGTCATCAGGATTTTTTTCTTCATATTATTTATACACCTCAATACAACAATCCGGGCAGATAACCGCGCACATCATACAGCCGAGGCATTCAGCATTTTCCCGGAACTCAACCGCTTTTGCGCCTTTTGAATTTAACGATTTACCCTGTTTAATAGAGCCCTTCGGGCAGACGTTTACGCACAAAAGACACCCTTTACATTTTTCACGGTTTATTGTGATCTTAGCCATTATTTTTAAGCACTGCGCTGATTTTCTTAGCGATGCCTTCTTTTGTCAGGCCGTACTTTTCCAAAAGGACTTCCCGTTTTCCGCAGCAGATAAATTCGGAAGGAAGCCCTAATCTTACAACCGGCTTATTAATCGCTTCCATTACAGCGCTGCCGAACCCTCCGTCCAAAACCCCCTCTTCTGCGGTAAAAATAAAATCAAATTCTGCCCCTATCTCTTGAAGTAATTTTTCATCCAGCGGTTTTACAAAACGCGCATTAATAAGAGTGCCGGATAACCCCTTTGCCTCTAATAACTCTACCGCGTCCAAAGACGGCCCGACCATGCTTCCGAAGGCAATTAATGCAAAATCCTTGCCGCCCTTTAATTTCTCGGCTTTCCCCAATTCCAGATGATAAAAAGGAAGCCGGATGAGCGGCGTAGATGATTTTGGATATCTTATCGCAACTGGGCGGCCCAAGCCAAAAGAAAACTCCAGCATTTCTTCCAGTTCATCCGCATCTTTCGGGGACATGATTGTCAAATTTGGTATAGAGCGCAAATAGGCAATATCAAAAATACCCTGGTGGGTTGCGCCATCTTCTCCGACGATGCCTGCCCTGTCCAGGCAAATAACCACAGGCAGTTCCTGCAAGGCGATCTCTTCCGCGATCTGGTCATAAGACCTTTGCAGGAATGTCGAATATATGGCGATCACAGGTTTTAAACCGGCCTTTGCAAGGCCGGCGGCAAAACAAACGGCGTGTTCTTCGGCGATTCCGACATCAAAAAATCTTGCAGGATACAAGTCCCTGAATTTATCAAGCCCGGTGCCCTCAGGCATTGCTGCAGTTATAGCGATTATTTTTTTGTCTACGGCAGACAGCCCGGCTAATTTTTCGCTGAATACCTCGGTGTATGTTTTCTTTGCGTCTTTGTTGGCAAAAGTTTCCCCGGTTTTTATGTCAAATGGGCCTATGCCGTGGAATTTTACCGGGTTATTTTCTGCGGGCGGGTAACCTTTGCCTTTTTTAGTCACCGCATGCAATACCAGCGGGCCTTTAATATTGATTATTTTCCTTATCACAGGGATCAGGTCATTCAAATTGTGCCCGTCAAAAGGGCCGAAATAACGGAACCCCAGTTCTTCAAAAAACATGCCCGGGATAAATAAACCTTTAAGCCCCTCTTCAAACCTGTTGGCCAGTTTTATCACCCGGCTGCCTTTAGGCATCCTGGATTTCACAAAATTTTCCAAAGAATCTTTAAACCGGTTATAGATAGGCAGAGAGATGAATTTATTAAGGTATGTGCTTAAGGCGCCTACATTGGGCGCTATACTCAATTCATTTGTATTTAATACAACGAGCATGTCTTTCTTAAGGTGCCCGGCGTTATTTAAACCTTCAAAGCAAAGCCCGCCGCTTAAAGAACCGTCTCCTATTACGGCGACAACTTTATAATTCTCCTGCTGCAGGTCTCTTGAAACAGCCAGGCCCAATGCAAGGGAAACTGCGGTTGAGCTGTGGCCGGTGGTAAAAGTATCATAAACCGATTCGTCTTTTGAGGGGAAACCCGTCAACCCCTGGTATTGACGCAGCGTCGGAAAAGAATCTTTGCGTTCTGTAAGGATTTTATGGGCATATGCCTGGTGGCCGACATCCCATACGATCTTATCAAGCGGGGTATTCAGGCAATAATGCAGCGCAACGGTAATCTCTACCGCCCCCAGGCTTGAAGCAAGGTGGCCTCCGGTCCGGGAAACCGTATCGATCATTGCCTCGCGGATTTCTGCGGCGACCTTAGGCAGCCCTTCCAGGGGGATTTTTCTTAAATCTGCGGGTGAATTGATCTTTTCCAAAAACATTACTTCTCTTCCCCTTCTTCTTCCGAGAATTTCTCTAAAGAGGCCTTGCCGTCCTTTTTCATAAGGACCTCGACTTTACGCTGTGCATCGTTGAGCGAGGCCGAGCAGATCTGGGCAAGCTTTACTCCTTCCTCGTATTTCTTAAGCGAATCCATCAATGTAAGCTTGCCGCTACCCAGTTCTTCGACAATTTTTTGCAGCTTCTTTAAATCATCTTCGAACGACTGTTTATCTTTCACCCCGCCCTTCCTTTCTTAACAAATATCCATCAAAACCCCATCCTTCCTGTTTTTAGGAAGGGCGGGGTTCATCCCGCTATCCTCAGCAAACCTACGAGGTTAAGCTATCATCAATTATCTTATCTACCGTGCTTAAAAAAGAACCCTTCTCCAGCTTTGTGCTAACCGCATCTCCCGGCTTAAGGCCGGTTGCATCCCTGATAATCTCTCCTCCGGGCAGAAGCGTACTTAAGCTATACCCGCGTGATAAAACTTTTAATGGGCTAAGCGCATCTAATTTCTCGATTACGACAGAGGCCTTTTCTTTGGTAATATTAAGAATATGCCTGATATTATTTGCCAGGCCGGAATTTAATTCGTCCAATAACTGCGCTTTTTCCGATAACCTGTCCTGAGGGCTTTTCAGCATATGGCGGAGGGCGATTATTCTCTTGCCCAAATTATGCAGAGAGCCGGAAATTTCCCCGGACATCTCATAGCGCATGCCATCAAGCTCTCTTAATAAAGCGTTCTTCTTATCAACGATTATTTTTGCCGCAGCCGAAGGCGTCTCTACAAATACGTCCGCGGCTAAATCAGAAAGCGTGAAATTGATCTGGTGCCCGACCGCTGAAATTGTCGGCACCCTGGAATTAAAAATCGCGCGCGCCACAATCTCTTCGTTAAAAGACCAGAGGTCTTCAATGCTCCCTCCCCCGCGCGAGATAATAACGGCGTCTATCTCTTTAAGCTGATTCAGGTCGTTTATGCCGGATGCGATTTCCTGCGCAGCCATTTCTCCCTGCACCCGCACCGGCCTTATTATTATATCCACACAGGGAGCTCCCTTTTTTAAAATTTGTAAAATATCACGGACCGCAGCTCCTGCAATTGAAGTGACTATCCCTATTTTAAACGGCATCAAAGGAAGTTCTCTTTTGCGCGCAGCATCAAAAAGCCCTTCTTTCATCAACTTATTCTTAAGCTGTTCAAAAGCCAGCTGTTGCGCGCCTATCCCTTTAGGTTCGATCTTTTCGACGATTAGCTGATAGGCGCCCCGCGGAGGATACACATCGATCTTGCCGAAACAGACCACTTTTTGCCCGTCTTCAAGCTTAAACTTCAAATCGCGGTTTGCCCTGGAAAACATCGCCGCCTGCAGTACTGCATGCTCGTCTTTTAAACTGAAATAAAAATGGCCCGAAGAAGCTGCTTTAAAATTGGAAATCTCGCCCTCCACCCAGGCCTCGGCAAAGGTATTTTCAAGGACTATCTTTATATCGCCTGTAATCTCTGATACGCTTAAAATACGGCGGCCCTTTTCCAGGCCTTGCAAATGGGGCATTAATTTTCCTTTTGCTTGGTTTCGGTTTTAGTTTCAGCCGGGGGTGCAGGGGAAATTTGAGGCTGTGTTTTCTCTGAAGTTGTAATCGCAACAGCAGGTTCCGGCGCAACAGGTTTAACTTTTAAAACGATAAGCGCAACTGAATACGGCTTTAAACTAATTACTTCTTCGTATGGCCCGGAGGCAAACACCTCTTTTTCTTCTACGGGCAGGAATTTACAGTCTGCGCTGCAGGAATCATCAACAACAAATTTCTGGTAAACATAATGATTCTTCAGCCCTTTCAGATTGATTTTGATGTTACGGCTATTCTTCTTAAATTTTCCCGACGCAACATTCAGATCATAGGCCTTTTTTATCAGGTTTTTCAGCCTTTTTGTTGTGCGCAGCGTTGAAATGTCCAGCTCATTGCGCAGGATTTTCTGCAGTTGCCCCTTTTTGATCAGGTTAATGACAAACCTTCTTTCCGCTTCTCCGACGCGCGAGATATTCCTGGATAGGTAATTAAGCGCTATTCCAGGGTCGATATAATTGTAAACAATCAATGCATAAAAATCTTTGCCTTTGGAGGCGATAATACCGGCAAACTCATCTTCTATCCGGCTTGAAAAATACATATTCCTGCCGAGAGACGCAAGCATCCTGAAAATATTATAGCTTGCTTTCGGCGTTTCTTTGCGGATACCGACATTCCTGATCACATTCTCTTTTTCGTTGGAAAAATCCTCGAGAGAAAAATACAGCTGATAATTAATCCCTGCATCATACATGTTCTTAAGGCGGCTGGGGATATAGCTAGCGGAAATATAGGCCTTCTCCGCCCTTTCCGGAGCGGTATTTAATCCGGAATCGAAATTCCACTCATCAATAATAAGCGGCATATCGCGGTTAAAATGGAAGTATGACAGCCAGTCCCTGATTAAAGCAACGGCGGCTTTATTATACCTTGTGACTTCCTTGTCAATTTTTGGGTCGCTGGAATAAGAATGCCAGCTGATAAAATCAAGGGGCAGGCGGTAACCGTAGCAGAATTGGATCAATTCGTAAATTAAACTGCGCTCAGGAGTGATAATGGTATTGCCGTCTAAATTCTGGAACCACCAACTTACGCTTGGGGCCCCAACAGGAATATTAATCCTGTATTCTGTTTCTAATTCCTTTATGCTTTCTGCTACTGCCCGGTACATATTAAGATATTCCTGCCTTCTGCCCAGAAAAAAATCATCCAAATCAGGCGCGTTCCAGACCTCATACCAGATGTTATACCTTTTTTCACAGCTTAAGGACTTAATATGGGATTTAACAAGCGCTTTAAAATCCGAGAAGTTAAAAAAAGGGCTTTTCTTGTCGAGTATTTTTCCCATGCCCGCAGGCATGCCATAGATATCCAGGATTACGGTACCTCCCGAATCAGAGATCTTCTTAATGATGTCTTCGTAATTGGCTAAGAGCTTGTCTTGTTTTTCTTTTTCATTTGCAAACTGCTGGATCGCCCAAAGATTATATTGCAGGCGGTACATACCGCTGAACCCTATGTCTTTATGCCATGCTTCCAGCGCTTCATGCGATGAAAGCTCCTGCGGCCAGGCGGGATCAGATGATATGCCTCTGCCGCTTAAATCGATATTCGGCTTAAATATATTGGGTGTATTAATGGTATTTGAGTTGACATCAAGGGAAAACAGAAGGTCGTCGCCTTGCTGCGAGCGGGCAGTTGGCAACAGGCAATATGCAGCGAATAAGCAAAAAACAAAACAAAAGGATAACTTTTTCAACAGATTAGTACCCATTTTTCAAAGCTTTTTCTGGACCCTTATAATGGAGCGCGATTTACCGGTTGCCTCATCGATATCCACAACCGCTCCGTGAAGCTGTACATCACTGTCTGCTACTTCAAAACGCAGAGGTATGGCGGTAATAAACCTTTCTAAAACATCCTCTATCCTTCTGCCGATAACAGAAAAATATGGGCCGGTCATCCCCACATCAGTAATATAAGCTGTCCCCTGGGGTAAAATTTTCTCATCGGCGGTCTGAATATGCGTATGCGTGCCGAAAACCGCGCTTACTTTCCCGTCAAGGAACCATCCCAGGGCGATCTTTTCTGAAGTTGCCTCTGCATGCACATCAACAATGATTGTCTTTGTTTGCCCGGATATTTTTTCCAGTTCCTGGCGGATAGCCCTGAACGGGCATTCAAGCGCTTCCATAAAAACCCTGCCCTGGATGTTGACCACAGCTATTTTTTTCCCGTCGCCAGCCGTGTAAATATTGGCGCCTCTGCCGGGCGCGCCCGGGGGGAAATTGAGCGGCCTTAAAATACGGCTTTCCTCATTTATAACTTCGAAAATGTCCCTTTTTTTCCAGATATGGTCTCCGGAAGTAAGCACGGATATCCCCGAATCAAATAACTCATTGGCGATTCTCGGGGTGATACCCGATCCTCCGGCGGCATTTTCCGCATTAGCAACAACAAAATCAAGCTTGTATTCAGCTTTTAATGAAGGCAGGAGATCTCTTACTGCCTGCCTTCCGGGATTCCCGACTATATCGCCTATAAATAAAATATTCATGCTTATTTGGCGTATTCTATCGCCCTTGTTTCTCTGATCACTGTCACCTTGATCTGGCCCGGATACTCCATGCCTTCTTCGATTTTTTTCCGGATATCCCTGGCCAAATTTATTGCCTCGGGGTCGTTAATTTTTTCCGGCTGCACAATAACGCGTATCTCGCGGCCCGCCTGTATAGCATATGTTTTTTCAACGCCCTTAAATTGGTTAGCGATTGATTCCAATTTCTCCAACCGCTTGATATAGGTTTCCAGTGTTTCTCTGCGCGCCCCGGGCCTGGCGGCACTAATAGCGTCCGCGGCTATCGCAAGGCATGCGTAAAAACTCTTTGCTTCGATCTCTTCGTGATGGGCCTCAACCGCCTCCTGCACTTCGCGGGATTCATTGAATTTTTTCAAAAGGTCAGAGCCGATTTTGGCATGCGTACCCTCGACCTGATGGTCGATTGCTTTACCGATGTCATGCAAAAGCCCGATCCTGCGGGCCAATTTAAAATCAAGCCCTAATTCCGAAGCCATGACGCCCAAAAGGAAAGAAACCTCTTTGGAATGCTGCAAGGCATTTTGGCCGAAACTGGTGCGGTATTTAAGGCGGCCCAATAATTTTATTAATTCCGGATTAAGGCCGTTTACGCCGCTATCAAAAGCCGCGCGTTCGCCTTCTTCGCGGATCTTTTCATCCATCTCTTTTTTGGATTTTTCAACCACTTCTTCAATCCTGCCGGGATGGATCCTCCCGTCTGAGATCAGTTTTTCCAGCGACATACGGGCAATTTCCCGGCGCACTGTATCAAAACAGGACAAGGTAACCGCCTCAGGAGTATCATCGATAATGACATCCACGCCCGTTGCCATTTCAAACGCCCGGATATTCCTTCCTTCACGGCCGATAACCCTGCCTTTCATTTCATCGCTAGGCAGCATAACTACGCTTACTGTTGACTCGACCGCATGGTCTGCGGCACATCTTTGTATCGAAAGGGATATTATTTCCTTTGCCTTTTTATCGGCGGCGACCTTGAGCTCCTCTTCTTCTTTCTTGATCAATGCCGCTTTTTCATTGCTTAATTCTTCATTCAACCGGTTTAAGAGGATATGCTTTGCTTCTTCTGCGGATAGAGAAGAGATCTTCTGTAATCTTTCTTTTTCTTCGGCAACCAGGGCATTAAGCTGGCTGTCTTTTGCCTTGATGAGGTCTTCCTGTTTCTTTAAATTATCCTGCCTGGAGGTAATTTCTTTTTCTTTAGTTTCCAAAAGGTCCAGGCGGCGGTCGATATTTTCTTCTTTTTGCCCCAGGCGTTTCTCAAGGTTGGTAATTTCCTGGCGCCTGTCCTGGGTCTGGCGCTCAAAATCCTGGCGCATGCGGTAAAGCAGGTCTTTGCCCTCTAATTCAACTTCCCGTTTTCTGTCCTGGGATTCTTTCTTTGCCTGTTCGAGAATAAACTTCGCCTGCGTTTCCGCATCCTGGACTTTTTTCTCAGCAATATACCTTCTTAACAGGTATCCGGCAATAAGCGCGGCCAGCGAAGCAACAATGGATATAATAATAGTGTAATGCATTTTATCTATAACCCTCCTTCTTGTAGGGGGGCTTTTACGGGCTAAGATTTTTAAAAAGGCAAATAGATAATTTTAA
>Ga0194126_10012549_pt1 | contig 10718 bp, 9 predicted proteins | sample TA2KigC150mmetaG_FD_148641 | JGI IMG/M metagenome (GOLD analysis project Ga0194126, IMG submission 148641) | Freshwater microbial communities from Lake Tanganyika, Tanzania - TA2015035 Kigoma Deep Cast 150m | ecosystem: Environmental > Aquatic > Freshwater > Lake | place: Tanzania: Lake...
TGAAACAGGTTTTGCCCGCTGCTGTCGCTTCTGAAGAGCTCTTCATTGCGGATTAGCAAGTTGAGCAAGGCTTTAAAATCGCCCTCTACATCGATGATTTGCTCCAGGTAGGCCTCACCAAAACTTGTTTCCGGGGTGCTGAACAATGCGCGGATGTTTGGTTGTTCGTTAAATATGATCCTGAAAAGCGCTTCGCTCCCCTCAGAGCAGCCGAACAGTTCATTCTCGCCATCCCAGTAGGTCACAGCAAAGGGAGCGTCTCTCATACTGCGAAATACCGCCCTCAATAGTTCCTTTTGCACCTCGTAACCCCCCTTTTACCTTCCGTTGCCAATCAAGTCGCTTTTTTACAGCATAAGCGCTGTCTATATTATGAAGCAATTCTTTAAATATTTCAACTATATTCCGCGCACCATTGGCAAAACAAAAAGAGGTTGGAAGAATATGTTTCTCCCAAACTCATTTTTTACGGTCGGAGCGAGAGGATTTGAAACTCCGGCCTCTTATTCCTCAATAAGTTGATGTGTTAATTTAAGTAATGCTAAATTTTAATATAATTAAGTATAATTCATTCTAATCTTCAGCCATAGTTTATTTGCCGGTTATTATAAATTTATAGAATTAGTTGTTTGCAATGGAGCTTGAATTTAAAAAACGGATATATCCTTCATCAGCATTAAGCTCTATACGATCGCCATCTCGTACCTGCTCGTAAAAAAATCGATCCACCTTATCAACAAGGGGTACTTCCATAATTATCGCGCTGGCTACCAAAACTGTCTCCGGATATTCAATAATCATAGCACTGGGTCCGGTTCCTTGCATCGCCAATTGGTATAAACCATCAGCCTGGACAACCGAGCTCCCTTTTCCGCTGGGGAATATTAAAACTTTCCCCGCGATGCTCTGACCCTCCAGTGAATGGTCTTTTTCGATAACAACGCCGTCTTCCGGGTTTACCAGATAAAAACAAATATCATCTTGCGAGATCAAAACTTCGCCTTCAGCTTGTCCTTCCGCAATCTTGTGGCAGTTTATTCGATGGGAATCTATTTTCATGAGTCTATCTCCCCCTTTACCGCTGCGCCTACACAGTCGGGTATGTTCCTGATTAAAAACTGAAGACCCCTCCTCTTTGTATAGTATGCACACTTTGGAGAATCGGTTATGCCAACTTTACCTTTCAAGTGATGCCAGCAGGGCTGGTCAATACAGGTATCGCTGACGACATGCCCGCCTGCCTTTGCTATAACATCCAGGTAGCCCATTCTTTCTGCCAGTTCCTTGGTGGTAAAAGATGTACATACCCAGAATTCGGTCTTAAATTTTTGCCCCTCGGCAAGACGGGCTATTTCTTTCACCTGCCTGATGCTCAGGTGTGGACAACCAAGCATGACAAAATCTATTCTTCTTGCGTTTTCAGATAATTTTTGACGCATTTCAAGAAGGTCGTCACCAGTGACCACAACGACCTTTGAAGGTTCTCCGCCGTTGAAAGCGTCTTTAAGCGTAGGTGCTTCCGGGGTAAAACCGACAATATGATACATTGAAACTGCCCCTGCGGTATTAAGCTGGGCCCCAAGGTTCATCAGCGACTCAGGTGTGATTTGAGAGGGCAGCCCGGAAAATACCGGGGTTCCGTGTCCCGCTTTCAGAGGAACACAGTAACCGAGCAGGTTGTAATCAAAATCATCTTTCATCTCTGCTTTAACCTCAACAAGGTAGTCACCCATGCGATTCTCGCTCAGCAAGAACCCGTATTCGGGGGTTCTGCCGGCAACTGCAGCGCATAGTGCGCTTTGAGCTGCTTCCCTGTTGGTTCTTGCCCCGTATACAGAGTTAATAAATGGTGTAGCACTTGACTCCGAGAAGGCCGTAATCTCTCCAAAGCGGGGAATATTATTTTCAAGGTAAGGCGTACAGTTGTAAGTTAAGGTGGCCCCTAACCTTCTGTAAGCTTCACGTGTTCTCTTGATAATCCGTTCGTCCTCCGGTGAAATGGTTGTCACTTCCTGAAAATATTCTAAATTAAAGCCGGGGTTGACTGTCGGTGGGACCAGGCACTTTGCCCCACCGCTGACTAGCTTTTCGGCAAACCACAAATCAGCTTCCTGATTGCTTAAAGCCACATGGGCTCTGCTAATAGGAACCATCTTTTCTGCTTCAAAAGCCTCACCTATAGCAACAAGCACCTTCATCGCCACTGCAACGCCTTCGCCGTAGCATCCTTCAACCATTGCTGTTTCTGCTTTAGTTAATCGCATCTACTAACCCCCTAACCCTACAAACTATTACTATTGATAATACTCTGCTCAGACCTGTCAAAATGTTCCACTAGCAGTTTGTTTAGATTATCAAGGTCTTTAATTTTCAGCAGGGCAATAATCTCCAGGTGCTGCTTGATCGTTTCATCTGCATTGCCAAGAGCTTTTGCCGCCATTAATTGGTACCTTAATATTTGCTGTTTTAGGATTTGCAAAAAAAGTTTCAGTCTCTCGTTATCGCACTGGTCAACAAGTAGAGAGTGCAGCTGGCTGTCATAACTGCTGATCAGTAACCAGTCTACATCTCCCTTATTCTGCAGCAAAGCGCTGAGCTTAAGCCACTTACTTTCCAGCTCATCCAAATGCTTCAGCGTAATTCTTTCTAAAGAGGTTTTTAAAGCGAGACATTCCAGACTTTTTCTTATTTCATATATATCTTTTAAATCCTTGACCGAGACAGGAGAGACGCTGACACCCTTGCCTGGAATGATGCAGACTAAACCCTCGTTGGCAAGCTTTTTAAGTGCTTCCCTGACCGGGGTTCGACTCATGTTAAGAGCTTTAGCAAGGGAATTCTCGCTTAAAAACTCTCCCGGGCTGAAGCGCAAATTAATAATTGCATCCTTGATTTCTTCATATGCTTCCAGGTACATGTTACTTTTATTGCGCAAATATAAAAGTTCGTTGCTGTTAAGTTTGCTCAAGTCAAACGCCTCCTGTCTTGGTTCGCCTCTGTTGAAGTTGGTTGTCATACTTTATAATGCAGGTTTCATGCAACACCTGCCCCGGATAACTTTCCAAGGCAGGTGTTGAAGTAGTAATTACCAGAGATGGGAAAGTCTGTTTTCCCACAGTTTGGGGTCGTCTACATCTACTTCCTGGGGAACAAGCGGCGCCTGCAGTTCAATATGCAATCCTTCGTCTGCAAATTCATTCTCCTTGACAACAGCAGGTGACCAGAGAGCACCTTCTTCTTCAATGACATCTCCCAGCTGGGGTAGATCGGCTCCGGTGATAATATCGTAGAGCAGCTGAACAGCCATCTGGGCTGGAACATAAGCAGGCATGGCGACAATACCCAAAACCTCATCATTCCTGATCAACTCCTGGCCCTCAGGCCCCATCCAGATCCCAGTTATTCCGTAGTCTTTGGGATCACGGTTGGCAGCCTTGATTGCTTCCACAACACCTGGGCCCATAATGTCAGGCGTCTGCACATAAATTCCGAGAACTTCTTCTCCATGCCTGGTTAGCAAATCAGCCGTCCTTTCATGGGAATCCACATTATTCCACTTGCCTTCGCCCTGGACAATCTCGAGCTGTGGATAGGCCTGCAAAACCGAATTAAAGCCTTCGCTGGCCGTGCGGGTAAACATATCCCTGAGATCACCGGTTATTTCAATAACTACCCCTTCAGGAACTTCCCCGCCGTTCCGCTCCTTGATCCCTTCGACAAAAGCCTCGGCTGCTTTCGCGCTTTGAATTGCAATATCAGCCGAGATGAAATAGTGAACCTTTCCACCTTCGGGACAGGTATCCAGCGCTACGATCGGTATGCCTGCTTCATTTAACTTTTCAACCCCTGGCACAATGGCCTTGAGATCAACCGCGCCAGCCATGATAAAACCGTCAATCTCTTCGACGATGAAAGTATCCATCAGGTTCAGGATTGTCATAGAATCGCCTTCACCGTCCCTGACAACAAGGGTAATGCCAAGCTCATCAGCCTTTTCCTGGGCAGCAAACCTAAAAGCCTCTATAAAGGGAACACCGGGATACTTAATGATCATCCCGAATGTTAAACCCTCACCTGCAGCACCCTCAGTTTCCTCGGAGCTGTCCTCAGGACCTTCATCCGGCCCTTCAACTGTACTTTCACAACCAATTACAAGTAACAGCGCTAAAACCAAAAAGCAAAAAAACGGCAGTATTGTCTTTCTTTTGAGCTTCACTTGAGATTCCTCCTTTTTTTTCTTAAAAACTTAAAAACTTCAGTAGCCCCGCAACCACCACCCCCGTTCAATTGGACTGTATCTTTGCATAATGATCAAGCCGTCTGTTGCTGCACGGCCTGGTTTTTGGCTTCGCCTGTTTTGAGTTTTTGAACCTGTTCTACATGAAGCAGGTGACTTCTCCACCTAAATCGACCCAGATCTAAAAGGAGGGCGATAAAGATTAAACCACCCTTTAAAGCGTATATCAGGCTTGGTCCGACACCGAGCATATTCAGTGAGTTGCTAAACATCCCCAGCAGGATAGCACCCCCAAGCATGCCGATAGGCGTACCTGTTCCGCCCTGTAAACTCGCCCCCCCCATCAGAGCCCCGGCAAAAGCCAGGAGTACCATCCCTTCACCGAGAGCGTTAGAAACCGACCCCTGGCGTCCGGCTGCAATCAAACCGCCCACAGCAGCTAGCACTCCTGCTATAACGAAGGCATAAATGGTGATTTTGGTTGTGTTTACCCCGGAAACATAGCTTGCCTTAGGGTTTCCCCCGGTGGCAACAAAGTTGCGGCCAAACGGAGTGTGCTGTAAGACAAAATGCAACACCACAAAGATAATTAAAACAATAGGGATAGAAACGGGAATGTTGCCCGGCAGCCTTCCCGCACCGGCCAAGCGGTAGATAGGGTCAAGTGGGAACAGGGAAAATGGAAACAGGTATAAAAGTGCACCCCTGATCATGATCATGGTGGCAAGGGTCTGCAACAGGGGGTTGATGTTAAGTTTGGCGATACACACTCCATTAAAGAGACCGACCATTCCGCCAATAACCAGTGTCAGCACGATAGCGGAAACCGGGTCAATTGAATCGGGAAAAACGCGCATCGTCAGCAGCATGGCGATCCCGGGGGCAAAACCCAGAGTTGACTCTATCGACAAATCCAACTTGCCATTAATCAAAACCAGGCCCTGCCCTAAAACAAGCATGCTCATAATTGCGGAGTGGTAGAGAATATTGATGATATTTTCATATGATGCAAACCTTGGGGTGACGAACAAATTGATAAGGAAAAAGAAAAAGACTAAAACCCATATCAGGTTGTTAATCAAAAACATTTGAAGTTTAATACTTCTGGCCAAAAGTTTCACACCCTTCCGACGGCTTTATCCCTTCTGTAACTCCTATATATACGCCCTGGATAGCTTTATAAAGCGTTTCTTCATCAAACTCGGCTCTCATGTATTCACCCACCAGCCTGCCCCGGTAAAGAACCAAGATCCGATCACACACTTCGATCAGCTCATCTAGACCTGGGGCGGTCACAATTACCGCAGCATCTTTAGCCAGCTCTTCTCTGATAATTTTCAGCAGTTTTTCCTTGGTAGCTACGTCAATTCCCTTGGTGGGCTCATCCAAAAGATAGAGAATAGGCTGTGTTGAAAGCACCTTGGCAATAACAACTTTTTGCCGGTTTCCCCCGCTTAACTCCTTCACTGCCTGGTTTTCACTGGCATACATTATTTCCAACTGCTCCTTAAGCTCGTTTACGAGGGCATCTTCTTTTTTCCTATTTATAAAGAAGCGGCCGGCTACCCTTTCAAGTGCGCTGATGACTAGATTGATCTTGATGCTCAAGTTGCTGATTAAACCCTCCTCGTCACGTTCTTCAGGCAGGTAAGCAACCCCCTTTTGCAGGGCCCGAGAGGGATGGTTGATATTAAAAGGCTCCCCATTAAGCAGTATCTGTCCACTATCAGGTGGATGCATTCCGTAAATCGTCTTCAATATTTCTGTTCTGCCGCTTCCCATCAAGCCGGCAAGGCCCAGTATTTCATTTTTTCCGACAGAAAAACTGATCTCGCTGAAACAGTTATGCTTGCTAATCATATCAATCTTAATTACTGGGATCACGGAAGTAGGATTTTCCTTAGTATTTTTCGCACTGCCCTTAGCCTGCCGAGCCACAGCGCTAACCCTGGTGGTTATGGGGTGACCAACAATTAAACTTGACAGGCTGGCCTTATTAACATCTTCATTTTTTACGGTGTCGACTGTCATGCCATCACGCAATACAGTCATGCGGTCACATACGGTAAGCAGTTCATCGATCCTGTGGGAAATATATAGCAGGGTACACCCTTCGCACTTTCTTTCATTGATGATACTATAAAACTTCATTTCTTCATTCTCGGACATAGATGCTGATGCTTCGTCAAGGATGATAATATCCGATTTCTCAACGTAACTAGCTTTTAAAATCATCAGTATCTGCTGAACACCGATTCCGAGATCCTTCACTTTCGAACGAGGATCTAAATCGAGATTACCTTTCTTAAGGATCACGGCAGTTTCTTCGTAAAGACGGTTCCAGTCTAAAACCATATTGCCGACAATCGTTTTATATTCCGGCATAAACAGATTCTCGGCAATCGTCCCTTCTAAAAATAACTGCGGCTCCTGGGGTACTATGGCGATATTTTCTCTTTTAGCCACTATTCGCGAAAGCTCGTTGTAGCTATTGTTTCTGATATAAATTTTACCCGATGAAGGCTTGATTAAACCGGCTATTATTCCGACGAGCGTCGTTTTTCCTGCGCCGTTTCTGCCGATTATCCCGTGTACTTCACCTTTTTGAATCTCAAGATTTACATCCTGTAAAGCAACGGTTCCGGGATATATTTTTGATATATTTGATAACCTCAATATGATTTCTTCTGCCTGTTGACCAGGCTGGTCTAACTGCATTAAACCTCTTTCCAAGGCTTCACAACTCCTTTATCTTGATACCGATGAAGGGCCCGGATGCTACTTTCTCAGGTCTGATGAAAGTTTGTGGGCAAAAAGACCTTCACTTTGGGCCAGGGGGGAACATAACCGGGCAAGCTTTTTTGCCCCTTCTTGGCTTACTTTCTGATAGGACAGGACTTTAATAAAAGAGCCAGTCCAGAGGCCTCCCGTAAAGCGGGCGCACCTGTTTGTCGGCAGGGTATGATTGGGTCCAGAACAGTAATCACCGAAAGCAACCGGGGCGCTGTGGCCTATAAACAGGGAGCCGTAGTTATACAGCCTGGCAGCGATAGTGCCCTCATCTTCAACCATCACCTGTAGGTGCTCGGGAGCTCTCTCGTTGGCCACGTCGACAGCCACGTCGATGTTTTTGGTGACGATTATTTCACCAAATCTTTTCCAGCTGATATTCGCTACCTCAGCGGTTTCTACAGCGACGATAACCTTTTCAACATCTTGAAGAACTTTTAGTGCAAAGCTTTCATCATCGGTAACGAGAATGGCCACAGCATCGGGATCGTGTTCGCACTTTGCGATCAGGTCAACTGCTACCGCGCCACTGTCTGCAGTTTTGTCAGCAATAATTAGCACCTCGCTCGGGCCGGCTAATAGGTCTATCCCGATTTCGCCTCCCAACTGCCTCTTAGCTTCTACAACGTACCTGTTGCCCGGGCCAACAATCATATTGGTCGGTTTTAGAGAGTTAGTGCCATACCTATAGGCTGCGATAGCTTGGGCTCCTCCCATGGCATATATTTCATCGACCCCGGCCAAATTCATGGCGACCAGCACCAGGGGGTGGACAGAGCCGTAATCCGCTGAAGGTGGGGCGCAGGCGGCCACGCGTTTCACCCCCGCTACTTTGGCTGGAATGATCGACATCAGCGCTGATGATGGTAGCGGGTAGCGGCCGGCTGGCACATAACAGCCGACGCTATCTACTGGAACAAGCTTGTGACCGAGGATCACCCCTTTTGTGCTTTCATACTCAATCGGCTTAAGGGCTGAAAGTTGTGCGGATGCAAATCTCTCAATATTTTTGGCAGCCAACTTTACCGTGTTGACAATATCCCGGTCAACCTTTTCATAAGCCGCCATTATCGTTTCTCGATCAACAATAACACTATCCAGCTTTACACCGTCATATTTTGCTGTTAGCTCCAGCAAAGCACTATCGCCATCTCGCTTAACCCGCTCAATTACTTCTTTCACAACAGTTTCTGTCTCCAGGTGTCGGCTAAAACTCTCTTCTCCCCCAGCTTCAGGTTTTTTGATCCACTTCATCTTTGTGCCTCCCTCAGAACATTCAGCCAGCTATCGCTACTCTCAAAAACTGCGCGTTTATCGGTCCGGCGACAGCAGTACTTTAAGCACTTTTTTTTCATTAGTCAGCTGCTCAAAGGCTTCGCCTGCCTCTTTCATGGAAATAACACTGTGCATGCGCGACAGGTCAAGCTGATTACTTTGCAGTAGGTATAAGGCATCAGCTATATCCTGGTAGTGGCAGCCGTGAATGCCGGTCAGATTGATCTCTTTAGAAACGATTAGGTTAGGGTTAAATTGAAAATCGTCTTCATATATCCCCGCCAAGACAATTTTCCCTGCTGGTCTGACCCAGTCAAGGGCATCTACAAAAGCAGCTCCCGATCCGGCTGCTTCGACTACAATATCGACTTGGCCGCAGAGGGAATAATCTTCGCCGGTTTTGGTGACACCATTTTTCAGGGCCAGTTTTAAGCGATCAGCAGAGAGATCGATCAAAAAAATCTCTTCTGCCCTGTAAATTTTTTGCGCAATCAGGGCAGTAAGCACGCCGATAGTTCCTGCGCCAATTACACCAATAGTCTTTCCTGTTGCAAAACCGCTGATTTTGGCAATCTGCAGTCCTACCGCCAGCGGTTCGGCCAAGGCGGCCTCCTGCAGATCAATTTCACCCGGAACCGACAGCAGTTTTGCTGCTTTAAGCTGAAGATAGGTAGCAAAGCTTCCCGGCTGGACTTCTCCTATAAAACCAAGCTGGTTACAGAGGCCGTTTCTGCCTGCAAGACACAATGCGCAGTGCCCGCAAAAAACCCGTGGATCAGCGACAACCCTGTCGCCGGGTGCAAAATCCTTTACCTGTGAACCTACTTTTTCAACTACCCCGGAAAATTCGTGGCCTAATGTTTGGGGGAGGTCTGTTATAAACATCCCTTTTTTATAGATATGAAGATCCGAACCGCATATGCCGGCGTAAGCGACCTTCACCAAAACCTCATCCGGCCCTACCCCGGGGATATCAACTTTCTCTATTCTTAAATCCTTTGGCCCATAAAACCTCACGGCATCCATAACAGGCATTCAGCAGCATACCCCCTTTGACTTGAATGTGTTTGATGACCTAACCGGCTAACCATCCTCCGTCTACATAGAGTATTTGTCCCGAAATATAATCCGAACCCGATGAGGCAAGAAAAATCAGAGTGGCGCCTAGATCATCATCTGTTCCGATCCGGCCGGCTGGTATTCTATTTTCGATCCACCTACGGTGCTCAGGGTCTTCAAAAAAAGGAGCGGTCATGTCGGTATGATAGTAGCCGGGCCCTATCGCGTTCACCTGTATATTAAAGGGCGCCAGCTCAAGGGCTAAGGCCTTTGTAAACTGTAAAACGCCACCCTTTGAAGCACTGTATACGGTAGCTTTGGCAATGCCAATTTGACTTGCCAGCGATCCGATATTAATTATCTTGCCACCCTTCTGTTTGATCATGTGCTTTGCCACAGCCTGTGAAGCAAAAAACAAACCCTTCAGGTTAGTGTTCATGATTTTATCATAATCGCTTTCTGTAACGTCGACAAAAGATTTCGGTATTTCAGTTCCAGCGTTGTTAACCAAAATGTCAATTTTTCCGTAGCGATCAAAGATTAGGTCGATTTTGTTTTCTAAAGCCTTGGTGCTGGTAATGTCAACAGCTAACGCTTCAGCAGTTCCGCCTTCGTTTTCTATTTCTAGTTGGACTGCTTTTAACTGCTCGTAATTTCGTGCAACCAGTATGATAGTCGCTCCTGCTGAAGACAATGCCTTTGCGAATCCGCGCCCCAGCCCTTTGCTCGCCCCTGTGACTATCGCCACTTTGCCGGTAAGACAAAAAGAAGCTACTACTCCCATTTCAAACCTCCCGCGCCAGATTTATAAACCGAATTCATCGACTGCTTACCTGTATCCAAGTAATATACAAGTTGTATTCAACTTGAATTTTACCAATAATGTAACATCTTCTGACTGTTTTGTCCACCATAAAAATTCGCATCATAAAAATTTACTTCTTAGACACCATGGCCAGCAAGATTCTGAACTGCTGCGTATAGCAGAATTACCCGAATTTTAAAATAATCTAGCCAATCTGGATTAAGAATATTACACAATGCCAAAATTTGTCGAAGGAATCAGATGGACTCCGGAGGAGTTTCATCATGAGCTGCCCCAATAATGCGTAGTTCCATTATGCTATAAAAATAGCTGTTTGAAAGCACTCTTTTCTTTACCTATAAATACAGGAATGCAGTCAGGTGAAGTATTAACAATAAAGTGGCAAGAAATTAATTTTGATGACAAAAGCACAGAGGGACGTCAGACTGTGTGATAACCCATATTTTATCACAACTTATGGTACACAAAAACTAACAAATATGGTATGATCTATCTAAGATAAACATAGTCAGCGAGGTGGATTATGCCCTA
>Ga0194126_10012558_pt1 | contig 10713 bp, 11 predicted proteins | sample TA2KigC150mmetaG_FD_148641 | JGI IMG/M metagenome (GOLD analysis project Ga0194126, IMG submission 148641) | Freshwater microbial communities from Lake Tanganyika, Tanzania - TA2015035 Kigoma Deep Cast 150m | ecosystem: Environmental > Aquatic > Freshwater > Lake | place: Tanzania: Lake...
CAGTCTTTTCTGCTTATATAAAGCTGTTAAGCCTTTATGAGTATGCTTTCCTGTCTTTTCAGACATTAAAAGATTATCCAGATTTATTTTCTTTCGAGAACTATCTTGTGGTTTAAAAGAGATACCTCTCTTATCTCTCCCTCAAAAACTTTCTGTTCGCCAAAGAGGTTTCTGAGATAAATCTTCTCTCCCTCAGGTCTCATGATATCCACGTTTTCCAGATACAGTTCTTCTTTCCCATCCTTGTAAATATATGCGTTCGCCTCACACATGCGATTCCTCCTTCTTTATCATGAGTTTTACAGCCTCAACTACTTTTTCTATCAAATGCGGAAGAGGCTCCTTTTCTACCCCTATCATATCTATGCCTTCCTGGTTCAAAGGGAGGAGAACCTTTTTTGCATTGGATTCGACAATTGCCTCTGCTATCTTTGGTGTCAGTTCTCCAAGCATCGCATTGGGGAGCACTATACTCAGAGACCCGATAATAATATCAGATCTGCGTGCATTCCAGATTATCGCATTTTCCCCTGTTGCACCCTTGTTTGCCCTTGATTTCATCATCGCTGCTGTTGCACTTGCATTGGTGCCGAGCGCAAGGATTTCGATAGTATCTCCAAATTCATCCCTGAGCCTTTTCACAATCAGGCTTCCAATTCCACCACCCTGGCCATCGACTACAGCAATTCTAAGCATAAAATAATTATAAAGACATTTTGATACTTCTTCAACTGCAAAACATCACACTCCAATCCGCTTCTTGACAAACAATTACAAAGTTTTTTAAAGTATACACCATTCTGATGGTTAATCGAGGAAAACATGTATGTGATATTGGGAAAAGAAAGGTTTAACGACTTCATCTCGAGACTTTCAGAGATGCGGAGGTTGTTTGCGCCAGCAGTATTGAAAGGTTACAATAATTTTGCCTTTGAAAAAGTTACATCGGGTAAAGAAATTGCGATTAAATATATCCCGACCATTCTACCACCGAAAAAATTCTTTATACCCCAACGTGAAACCCTTCTGGAATTTAATATCGCTCAAGGGATAGATGCTGAGGCTGTTGTGGAGTATGAACCCATGACAATCTTTGGGGTTCATACCTGTGATCTTGCAGGGATTCAGTGCCTGAATATGGTCTTTTCGGAACGTCCTAAAGATTACAATTACCTGACACGCGGAAGTAAAATAGTTCTGATCGGACTGGAATGCAATGAATACTGCGATGAATACGCAAGTTGTAATCTGGTAAACGCGACCTTTCCATGCGGGGGATATGATCTTTTCTTTACGGATCTGGGAGATTATTTTGTCATCCATGTGAATACCCGCTCAGGAGATGAAATCATAAAGGAGATAGGGTCTTTCGAAAAAGTTGACACATCCCATATTAATGAACTGGAAAAATTACGTGAAAAGAAGCGAAAGGTATTCGGTAATGAAGTCCCCATAGAAGGGAAACATATACCGGAACTGTTCGACAGGTCATTTGGGGCAAGTGTATGGAAAGACCTCGAGGAACGATGCTTGGCATGCGGAAACTGCACGAATGTATGTCCGACATGTTACTGTTTCGATATAAGAGACGAGGTTGAATTGAACCTTGAGAGCGGAATACGGTATCGTGTCTGGTATTCCTGCCAGCTTGAGCCATTTGCTAAAGTAGCCGGAGGCATCAATTTCAGAAAGGAGCGTTCTGCAAGACAGAAACACAGATATTACCGTAAATTCAGGTATCCTGTTGATAGATTCACTCGATTTTTCTGTACGGGGTGTGGCAGGTGTACACGTACATGCATGGCCGGTATAAGTCTTAAAGAGACCCTCAATGATCTAATAAAGGAGAGTGAAAGCTAAGCATGGAAAAGATGGTTATAAAAGATTCGAGCTATAGAATAAAAAAGGCCAAAATCCTGCATACAAAAAAAATGACAGAAAATGAGAAGTTTTTCGAGATTGTGCTTAAGAGCGGGGAGAGTCTTGACCATGAACCAGGACAGTTTGTTATGATTTCTCTCCTGGGAATAGGAGAAATCCCCATTTCTGTCTGTTCATCTCCTACCAGGCGTGATTCTTTTGATATCTGTGTCAGGGCAGTTGGAAAAGTTACCACTTGTATACATAAATTAGAGGCAGGAGATGAGGTTGGGATAAGAGGACCCTACGGAAAAGGCTTTCCTGTAAGTATCCTCGAAGGAAATAGTTTGCTGATTATAGCGGGCGGATTAGGTATTGCCCCTTTGCGGTCTTTGATTAATTATGTCCTTGCCAACCGTCGTGATTTCGGAATGGTTCATATATTACTTGGCTGCAAGGAGCCCAAAGAGTTGCTCTTTAGCGAGGAACTTGAACAATGGAATGAGCGCACCGATCTCTATTATGCGTGCACTGTAGATCGTGCGGCCCCTGATTGGGCAGGAAATGTCGGGCTTATCACAACGCTTATCCCGGGTGTTGATATCGAGCCGGTTAGGACGTTTGCTGCAGTAGTTGGGCCGCCTGTTATGTATAAATTCGTGATAAAAGAGCTTTTGGCCAAGGAGATTCCGGAACGTCAGATACTCTTATCCTTTGAACGTCATATGAAATGCGGCAACGGTAAATGCGGCCGCTGCCAGATTCAGAGTCTCTACTGCTGTCAGGATGGACCTGTTTTTAATTATGAACAAATCAAAAATATGAGTGAGGCTTTTTAATTATGGAAAAACCAAAGGTTGCTTTTTTCGATTTTGCATGCTGTGAAGGATGCCAGTTGCAGGTTGCAAACATAGGAGAAGGCCTATTAGATGTCCTCGGATCTATAGATGTGGTCGAATTCAGGGAGGTCATGTCCGAAAAATGGGATAAGGAACTGGACGTTGCCATAATTGAAGGCAGCATTACCAACCCTCATGCAGTCGAGAGAATAAAACAGATACGTGAGAGGGCAAAGGTTCTAATCGCTTATGGTTCCTGTGCAACTATCGGCGGCGTAAACGGAATGAAGAACAATTTCTCCTTTGATGATATCAGGAAATATGTATATGGAGACAGTTATCAATTCTTCCCGACGGAAATAACCAAAGCAGTTCACCAGGCAGTGAAGGTTGATTATTTCGTGAATGGTTGTCCCATATATATCCCTGAATTTATTACCGTTTTAAAGGCTGTTTTGCAAGGTATTCCTTATGATGTGCCGGATTATCCCGTTTGTGTTGAGTGCAAGTTGAATGAAAATGTTTGCATGTATGACAGAGAGGTGACCTGTCTTGGGACTGTAACAAAGGCTGGTTGTAATTCATGGTGCATAAATAACGGCAACATCTGTTACGGGTGTCGTGGTATGGTTAGCAATCCTAATGAAAAGGGTGCCCAGGATGTGTTGACAAAATATAAAATTCCTATGGACCTGGTTTTAAATAAAATGAACATGTATAACAAATGCAGGGAGATCTTCTAAGATGAAGAAAAATGTAAATATCAGTGTTGAATACTTAACAAGGGTTGAGGGACATGGAAATATTGTTATAAATGTAAAGGAGGGGAAATTAGATACGTGCCGTCTGGACATTGTCGAGGCACCCCGGTTTTTTGAAGGGATGTTACGGGGCCGCTCAATATTTGAAGCTCAACATATCACCAGCAGAATCTGCGGTATTTGCGCATGCGGGCATACCCTCGCTTCGATACAGGCAGCAGAAGATGCCCTCGGCATTACCCCAACAGAACAGACGATAAAACTGAGAAAACTCCTTCTGCACTATGAGATGCTTGACAGTCACATTTTACATATTTATCTCCTTGTAGCTCCCGACCTTCTGGGGGTTAAGAGCTTTGTGCCACTCATTGGCAGTCATAATGAGGTTGTGAGAAGGGCTTTAAGGATGAAAAAGACCTTCAACGACTTGTGTGATATTCTTGTTGGTCGTCATGTACATCCCATATCTGCTACTGTTGGAGGTTTCACTAAACTTCCTAATCCGAAAGACTTAGATGCCATGCTCGATATGTTAAAAGGGATGAGACCCGATATGGATGCAACGGTGGAATTAGTCACTTCGTTGAAATTTCCTGAATTTGAAAGGGATACGGAATATGTAGCACTTGTAAGCGACAGCAGCGAATATCCTTTTTTAATGGGCGCTATTGGTTCTACTGACGGTGTCAGGATGGATAAAAGGGATTATAAGAAAATTACAAATGAGTTCGTGGTCCCACACTCTTCAGCCAAACACGCAAAACTCTGTCGAGAATCATATGCCGTTGGTGCTCTGGCAAGATTTAATCTGAATTCTGAAAAGCTCCACCCAAAGGCCAAGGAAGTAGTCACTGCATTAGGATTAAAACCCAAATGCATCAATCCATATCTGAATACAGTTGCGCAATTAGTAGAGTGTGTACATTGCCTCGAAGATGCCATATCTATTCTGGAAGACTTAAAGGGTAATTTGAATTATAACGAGGAAATCGTGGTCGGGTTAAATGAGCATGGCAGGATTCCTGTCAGGGCGGGCAATGGAGTGGGGGCTGTCGAGGTTCCCAGAGGGATTCTATTCCATAACTATGAAATAGACGAAAAGGGAATTATCAGAGATGCTAATTGCATTATCCCTACAAGCCAGAATACCGGCAATATCGAGTATGATATGATGAAATTGGTCCCGGAGATTCTTGACAGAACTGGAGAGGAAATAACCCTTGCCATTGAAATGCTGGTCCGATCCTATGACCCGTGTATTTCCTGCTCAACACATTTTCTGGATATAAAGTTCATCAACGCATGAAATAAATAAGCTTTCTCCCTTCCTCCTCGAGTCTCGACCCTTTTGGAAAGAGTCTCGATATCACATGTAAAGTCTGCGGTTGCACAGCCTTTTTCAATTCTTGTAAACATCCATCTACCCGATGTTGAAGAAAACCTCATTCTTTGATATATTTTATAAAGATGTCAATAAAACTATAAAACAATTACAAACCACTATGGATTACACATTAGTAAAATATTTAAAGTCCAATCCCGTCCTTGCTCGCTATAATCTATCTGAACAAGAGATCAATGAGCTCTTCGATTACCTTAAAAAGCATTGTTTTTCCGTAACTGTTGAAGAGATAATCAGGATGGTAGAAGAGGTAATCGGGATCAATCCGACACTGGACTGGAAAGAGATACTTGAGACTGCTGCAAAAAAGATAGTTGAATTTCTCCATGCAGAAGCAGCTTCCATTCGCATATTCGATCCTGAGACAGAAAGGCTCGTTGCTTTTGGCTCATATCAATATTCAGAAACTGAAAGATTAAAAAGCATTCCTGTCGAGAAGTCTGTTGCAGGAAAGGTCATTAAAAGTGGGAAAAGCTATCTTGTTCCCAACATCCTGTTAGAACCAGATTACACAAACAAGGAGATTGTTAAAGAGTATGGGTTTAACTCTCTTATGGCAGTACCTATAAATATCCCGAGGTTTATCGAGAAAGAATCGGATATTCTTGGAACCATCCAAATTTATTACAAAGAGAACAACAAAAAATTTGACCCTCTCGAAGTAACTTACGCTGAGTTAATGGCCAGAAGGGTCAGCTATGTGCTTGCAAAAAAACGTATCCTTGACCTTCAAAAACTGAATATACAGAAAGAGAAGATCGTTGAGAAAATTTTTCTAAAACTCAGCCATCGGGAAGGAATCAAGATGAAAGACCTTTTCAAGATGTTGATTCCAGAAATAACTGATGTTATACAGATACAGAGCTGTTCGCTCTTCTCTGTCGCACAAGACAGGAAGCACTTTCAGGTTGAACTTGAATATCCTGCAGGAATGGAAAGCCATGAGATCGGACGTGCTCTCCCGATAAAAGATCACGCGCATATTGATACGTTAATCAATGGTACTGAAAAATACGGTGATTATGAATACGAAAGAATTGATTCCTCTTATATCCTTCTCAAGAATCCCTTGAAGAGCATGTTGTCTTGTAATGAACTGAAAAAGTTTGCATATGATCATAGTGTTCATTCTGTATTATTAATCCCGCTCAAAGCCAAGGACGAGATTAATTATTTTCTTATTTTTTATGCCACTGACCGTCGCCAATATTTCACAGAACAGGAGATCGAGCTCTTAAGCTTCTTAGGAAAAGAGATAATGAAGGTACTCAGGATTGAGAAACTGGATGACGTGTTACATGACTTTAAGAACCCGAGCATTGCTGTTGCAGGTTTCGCAAAAAGGGCAAAGAAACTTCTTGAAACAGAGAATATCGAAAGTGTCAGAGACAAGATAGCTGAATATCTCGATATCATTATGAACGAAACAATCAGAATGCAGGAGTTAGCTATCTTTCCAAATGTTGAGGGTCAAGAAAGGATTATTGACCTTACCGATGTTCTTAAAAGTCGTTTCAGGATTAATGAAGAAGCAATTAAAGAGCAGAGAAGAACTAATATCAAACTTATACAAGATGAGTTATCTTCAGGTTTATCAATCTATTGTTCTCCTTTTGCATTAGAGAGGGTTCTGGATAACCTTCTTACCAATGCGACGAGTGCTATACCCGCAAAGGGAGGAGATTTGTCCATAAAGAGTTACCAGAGTGGTCAGATGGCTTGCTTTGAGATACGCAATACTGGAAAAATTCCGGAAGAAAAAATCGAACAGATTAAACGTGGAGAAGTAAAAGGCCGCGGCCTTAATATCATCTACCGTTTTATACAAACCATGAATGGAAACCTTGAGGTTTTCACTGATGAAGATTCTACAACTTTCCGTGCGATGATTCCGCTTTATCAGTAAGAGCCTCTATAGGATATGAGGAAGAGATTTTTTATAAACCCTCTTCAGGAGGTAGCCTTTGGTTCGACATATATTAGTCGCCCTCGGTTGTAACCCAGATTCTGATATGGCCCTGACCTATGCAGATAGATTAGCCAATCGCATAGGGGCCTCTGTAGTCGCCCTTCATATTGCCCAAGAGGAACTTGTTCCGGCCTCTTGCGAGATAGTCAAAAGATATATCGAAATCGAAGCAGAAAAAACAAGAGAGAGGATAGGTAAGAAAATAGCCGAACTTCGGCAAAAGGATGATGTATGGGATCGAGTGATCTTCCAGATGACCAGAGGTGCCAATCCGGCTCGGGAGTTACTCCAAGAGACGGAGAAAGGTACACACGATCTTCTCATAATCGGCCACCGCGAACTGCCAAACATAAAAAAACTATTCCTGGGGAGTGTCTCCTCTCAGGTGGTAGAACATGCTAAAATTTCTGTTTTAGTTGTCAAGCAACTATTAGGACCATCCAAGATCCTCTTTTGCACGGATGGATCCATATATGCAGAGAGGGCTATTAGATTCGGAGGGGAGTTGATGGCAAGGCTTGGCTGTCCGTCCATAGTACTAAATGTCTCACCATGGCTTGACGATTACTGCGAGCGTGTAGCGCAGGGGATTGCTGAAAGAGGGACTAACATTTTGAATAATTTAGGCGTAGATGTAAAATCAAAGTTTAGACTTGGAAAAGATGTTGTCGGGGAGATATCGAAAGAGATAAAAGAAGGAAATTTTGACCTCGTGGTAGTTGGTTCAAGGGGAATTTCCGGGGTTACCAGATTATTACTGGGCAGTACTACCCTTAAACTCATAAATCAGATAAGGTGTTCTATTCTGATCTACAAACAGCCTGTTAGAGAAGATGCAACAACATGATACTCATAATCATAAGGCTCATTCCCATTATGATGCCAACGAGAATACTTCTTTCTTCACCGTAGCTATGAGCTATTGGTATTAACTCTCCTAAACTGATATAAACCATGGTTCCCGAAATGAGTGACAACCCAAGGTAAAGTATACTTTTAGTCAAGAAAGGGATCAATAGAACCGCTGCAAACAACGCCCCAATCGGCTCGATAAGACCAGAAAAAAGAGAGTATAAAAATGCCCGTTTTTGATCCTGTGTAATATAGAAAATAGACATCGAGAGAGAAAATCCTACTGCAATGTTGTGAAGAGCAATAGTTACAGCTATTACCACACCAATTTCCAATGAAATAATAGCAGCAAAAAATATTAGAAGGCCTTCTGGAATCTTGTGGAGAATAATGTCTATGGCCATAACCACATCTCGACCTGATAATTTAAGACCAAGGTTACTAACTTTTTTTTCTATTGCTGTCCGCTTTATCACTATATCAGAGAATAAAAAAGGAAAGACCATGCCAATAATAAGTGCCATTTTGGCCTTGTATGAACCAATAACAGCTATAGTTTCCGGCAGAACCTCAACGAGGGCAACTCCTATAATCCCTCCGGCAGAAACCCCGAGGGCAAAACCAACATATTTGTACTTAGGTCTTTTTGTAAAATGGGCAATGAGACCCCCTAATCCTGTAACCATTCCAGCCAGAAAACTTAAAAAAAGTGCTGTAAGTGCATGATGGCTTTCAAAACCCATCTATTGATCCTGCTCTATTAAGATTGTACGCTACTATTGTCCCGAAAATAACTTTTCAAATCCCCCCTCACCCCCCTTTTCTAAAGGGGGGCGTGGGGGGATTACTAATTCTCATGCTCCTTTGTGCCGACAGGTCGGCATGAACGTTTAGGTTAAATATAAATTAGCGGCTTATAAGACTGATGTAGTTTTCGACTAAACAATTCATTTAGGAGAAAAGCCACTATGAGGAAGATATTACAGACTGGAAGAAAAAGCAAGGTCAAAAAATAGATGTTAGAGAAGTAATAGGTTTACTATAATAATCCGGGGAGGCAGTCTTGAAAAAGGATATAGTCAAAATATTAGAAAAAAAGACTGTTTGGGAAGGCAAGTTCCTCCGGTGTGTCCTTACCACATATATTGATTCATATGGCATTGTAAGGCAATGGGAATCATTTGAGAGAGTTAATTGCAAGGGGATAGTTGCCATAGTACCAGTAACTGATGATAAAGAGGTGCTCCTGATAAGACAGTTCAGGCCTCCTGTCAATGGCTATGTCATCGAATTCCCCGCAGGTCTGAATGACAGAGGAGATACACTTGAAGAGGCTGCAAGGAGAGAACTCCTCGAAGAGACAGGATATTCAGCAAAGGAAATGATATTTCTCACAGAAGGGCCTATGTCATCAGGTGCGTCGGGCGAAATCCTGACGGTATTTCTTGCAAAAGGTATTGCCCTGAATCACCTGAATCAAGTTCAGGGTCAGGGTCAAGGCGTTGGGAAAAGGGATGAGACTGAAGATATAGAAGTCCTGAAAATTTTGATAAACGATCTCGATTTCAAATTGTCTGAATTTCGGGCAGAAGGAAACTATGTTGATTTAAAAATCTTTGGTCTTATCGAACTTGCAAGAAAATATTTAGCCTTTTGATTTTATCCTCATAAATCTTCTCTTCCCAACCTTAAATAAATAACTCCCCCTCGCCAGCTTTCCATCCGGGTCATTATGCCTTTCATCATCAATGGTAACCCCACCCTGTTTGATGAGCCTGATTGCCTCACCTGTGCTTGATGTTAAACCGGAAAGCTTCAAAATCTTTGGCACCCACATCTCATCATCTTCCCATTCGAATTCAACGACAGGGATTTCATCAGGCAGTCCTTTCTCTTTAAAGATATGCTCAAATTCTTCCTTTGCCTTGAGGGCTGCATCACTACCCCAGTATCTTTCAACAATCTCAAGTGCAAGGTTTTCTTTGACATGTTTTGGATGAACCTTATTCTGTTCCATTTTCTCTTTTAATAAATGGAGTCCTTCAAGTGAGATATGGCTCAGTAATTCATAATACCTGAGCATGAGTGTATCAGTGGTTGACATTATCTTGCCGTACATTTCTTTCGGTGACTCAGTGATGCCGATGTAATTCCCAAGGCTCTTTGACATCTTCTTGACTCCATCAAGACCCTCAAGTAATGGCATTAGAACGAGACACTGTGGTTCATATCCGTATTCTTTCTGGAGTTCTCTACCAACAATGAGGTTGAATTTCTGGTCTGTACCACCAAGTTCCACATCAGCCTGAAGTACTACCGAGTCATACCCCTGTATTAATGGATACATGAATTCATGGATGCTGATAGGATTCTGATTGACCCATCTCTGTTTGAAATCTTCCCTTTCGAACATCCGTGCAACAGTGTATCTGCTCGCAAGACGTATCATATCCTCTGCTGTCATGGCAGACATCCATTCTGAATTAAAGACAACCTTAGTCTTTTCAACATCGAGGATTTTAAATATTTGTTCCTTGTATGTTTTTGCATTTTCAAGGACTTCTTCTCTTGAGAGGGGTTTTCTCATCTCGCTCTTCCCACTTGGGTCGCCTATCATGCCAGTGAAATCGCCAATGAGAAATATCACCTCATGTCCGAGTTCCTGGAATTGACTCATCTTCTCAAGAAGGACTGTATGACCGAGATGGATGTCAGGTGTGGTAGGATCAAAACCGGCTTTAATCTTGAGCGGTTTTCCACCTTTCCATGAAGCTTCGAGCTTCTCAAGGAGCTCCCCATCGTTGATTACCTCAACAACGCCTCTCTTGATAATCTCAAGTTGCTTTTCGGGTTGTAGCATAGACAGTATATTAAAACCTGTGTATGACTGGCGTCAATTGCCAAAGCATACTTCACCTATTCCAATCAAAAGTGAGCTAATTTCTTAAGAACGTGACCTTTTAACTGGCTCGATGCTTCTAAAGAAATCCTGATCTTATTGGCTGGATAAATCTAAAGGAAAGTCTACTT
>Ga0194126_10012561_pt1 | contig 10709 bp, 10 predicted proteins | sample TA2KigC150mmetaG_FD_148641 | JGI IMG/M metagenome (GOLD analysis project Ga0194126, IMG submission 148641) | Freshwater microbial communities from Lake Tanganyika, Tanzania - TA2015035 Kigoma Deep Cast 150m | ecosystem: Environmental > Aquatic > Freshwater > Lake | place: Tanzania: Lake...
TAAAAATATCACCCAGTATGGCGCATTCATTGATTTGGGAGGTATTGACGGACTGTTGCACCTTACCGATATGTCCTGGGGAAAAATCAATCACCCCGCAGAAATGCTCAACATCGGCGATAAACTGAAAATCAAAGTCATCAACTATGATGCCGAAACCGGCAAGATATCACTTGGACTTAAACAACTCGTCCCGCATCCATGGGAACATATAGAAATCAAGTATCCTGAAGGAACCAGAGTCTCCGGTAAAGTGGTAAGTGTAAAATCATACGGCGCTTTTATCGAAATCGAACCAGGCGTGGAAGGCCTCGTACACATCTCCGAAATGTCCTGGACAAAGAAAATTACAGATGCCAGACGAGTGGTAAAAGTAAATGATACAATCAATGCCATTGTTTTGGAACTGAATAAAGAAAATAAGCGCATATCACTCGGTATGAAACAGATGGAAGCCAATCCCTGGCTTACTATCGAAGACCACTACCCCATCGGAACAGTAGTCAAACGTAAGATTAAAAGCATGACTAATTTTGGCGTCTTTGTGGAGATAGAAGACGGAATAGACGGTCTGATTCATATCTCGGATATCAGTTGGACAAAACGCATTTATCACCCCAAAGAAGTATATAAAAAGAACCAGGAAGTGGAAGCCATTGTTCTATCCATTGACCGTGCCTTGCACCGTGTTGCATTGGGAGTAAAACAACTAAAAAGTGACCCTTGGGAAACCTTGCCGGTCAAACTTCCCGTAAATACGGAAATCAAAGGCAAAATAAGCAAGCTCATCCCCAAAGGCGTTCTGATAGACGTCAATGTGGAAGAGTATGTAGTGGAGGGATTCGTCCCGATTTCCCATCTGGCAATCCCCAAACTTGAGCATTCTGAAGACGCTTTCCACATAGGAGAAGAACTGCCGCTCAAAGTGATAGAACTGGATACCGAAAACCGCCGCCTGATACTATCCGTAAAAGCGTTCTTCTTCTCACGTGACCCCAAACTGCAGGAAGAATATATCGCTCTACACGAGCAGTATATCCGTGACAGGATTATCCGTTTGCAGAAAAAGAAAGCGGATATCGACAACAAACAGCGCAACAAAGCTAAGGCAGAGGAAACAGAAGCCAAAGCTGAAGAACAGCACCTTGAAGTTGAAGACGTAACCAAGCCCGCAGTGGAAACCATTCCTGAAATGGAAACTGCTGTCGAGTCGCAGGCTCAAGTACTTGCCATTACTCCCGCACCGGAGCAGGAAGGTACATCAGAGCTGGAAGCTGCAGTGGAAACTGAACCCACACCGGAACCGGTAGTGGAAGATACTTTGGTTGCCGTTGAAGAAGCAACTTCCGAACCCAAACCGCAGATGGTTGAAGAACCTCAGCAGGAAGTAGTTATCGTAACTGAAGAGATAGCTGAACCCGAACAGACTGTTACGGAAGAACCTGTGAAGCCGGAGCCAAAGAAGAAAGCAGCACCAAAGAAAGCTGCTCCCAAAAAGGTAAAAGCTGATGATGCTGCTGAAGTAAAGGAAAAGAAAACCACCAAGGCAAAAACTTCTACCAAAAAAGAAACAGCAGAAAAACCCAAGAAAACCGTAAAAGCAAAAACAACAGCAGCAGAGAAAAAGCCCACCAAAGCCAAGTCTACTGCCAAAACCAAAAAGACTGATTCTGAATAGAAAATGTCTATAAACAACCAATCGTCCGAAATGACGGCTCGTATGAGCCGTCGTTTTTTCTTATATGCCGATTATCTGATTCCTGTTGCAGTCTTTGTTCTGACTCTATTCATCTTTCGCCTGACCAATCTGGATTTGAGCATCCAGAGGTTTTTTTACAGAGCTGATACCGGATGGTATCTCAGGGATTTACTGCTGTTCAGAGTCCTTTACAAGTATGGAAATCTGCCTGCATTAGCTATCTCCATAAGTGGCTTGATACTCGTCTGGCTAAGTTTTCAGAAAGAGCACTGGATAAAGTGGAGAAAGATTGGAGCTTATCTGGCACTGGTCATGATACTGGCACCCGGATTGATTATCAATGCTGTTCTCAAAGACCATTGGGGCAGACCAAGACCCCGCAACCTGACGGAGTTTGGAGGCGAACACAGTTATGAAAAACTGCTGACCATAGACAAAAGCAGTCCCGGCTATTCGTTTCCCTGCGGACACGCCTCCATGGGCTTTTACTTGTTTGTTCCGTGGTTTCTGCTCAGAAGAAGGAAAGCACAGCTTACAGCCGTCAGTTTATTGACCGGTATTGCCTTTGGAACTGCCATAGGCATTGCCAGAATTGCGCAGGGCGGTCACTTTGCCAGTGATGTCGCAATAGCCGGAGTCATTGTCTATCTGGCAGGCGCAGGGCTGTTTTATTTGCTTAAGCTGGATAAAGACCTCTGGTATCAGCAAAAGGAGGAGACGATTAACCCACGAAGGAAGCATCTTGCCTCGGTTGTTTCAACTGCCTTAATCATTTTAATCATTGCCGGTGTTGCTTTGGCAACGCCTTATTCCAAAAAGGGAAATCACCTTTCTGAGCTGTATTACAAGTCCGAGTATGAGACCACAAAACTGCATCTGAACATCAGCAATGCAGACCTCAAAGTCACTCCCACGCAGCCTCTGCAAATCAGTTACGAGACTCAGGGCTTCGGTTTTCCCAAGAGCAAGCTGCTTACCAAGTTTGATGAACAGGTCAGGTCTGACACTTTGTTTCTGGACTTCAGCCAGTCTAAAAAGGGCTTTTTCACCGAGCTTGACAACAAAGTAATCCTGTCCTACCCTTTTAGCGGAGCTTCCAAAGCAGATATAACTCTGAACAAGGGAAACGCCTCTCTGACCATTCCCGAGACCTTTGGAAAACTGAATCTCAGGATTATGATTCTGGACGGAAACCTTGACCTTGACCTGCCGCAGACCTTCAAGCCCGTAGTGGAGATGAAAGGCAGTTTCGATCTGAACGACAGGACTGGATTCAACTCCTCCGACGGAATCCTCATCAACTACAACTTCAAGCTTACCATAATAGTCGTAAAAGGCAATGTCACGTTACGCTGACCGATTTTCCTTTACACATAAATCAACAGCAGATATTTTGAACAAATAAAAACCTTTTTACAAGGAGAGACAATGAAAAAAGGCGTAGTCATACTATTAGTCATCGTCGTTCTGATAGTCATTCTTGCCGGTTGGGTAACCCGCAAATACAATATGATGCAAAAAGCCCGAATCGATGTGGAAAACCAGTTTGCGCAGGTTCAGGCCGCCTATCAGAGAAGGTTTGACCTGATTCCCAACCTCGTTAATACCGTCAAAGGTGCTGCTAATTTTGAAAAGTCCACTCTCACAGCAGTGATAGAAGCCCGAGCCAAGATGGGCGGAACAGTGCAACTGCCCAAAGAAGCAGTCACCGACCCCAATGCCTTTGCCAAACTGCAGCAGGCGCAGGATGGACTCGGTTCTGCTCTGCAACGGCTGATGATTGTCGTGGAGCGTTATCCCGAACTCAAAGCCAATCAGAACTACCTCAATCTGCAGGAGCAGCTGGAAGGAACGGAAAACCGCATCAATCAGGAACGCCGTATCTACAATGATACCGCAGCCACTTTCAATAAACTGATTGTGACCTTCCCCAATGTCTTCTTTGCCAGAATGTTCAATATCATTCCTGCCGAGTTGTTTAAAGCTGCGGAAACAGCAGAACAGGCACCTGTAGTTAATTTTGACTAAACACTGATATTTGATAAGTTAGAATACTACAGTTAAAACTCTATACAGCATAACCTCAGATAGCTGTCTGAGGTTTTTTCTTTCCGCTGCAGTTACCTTTCTTTCTCCTAATATATTGATTGACAGATAAAAGAACATTCGCATCATGGAAAAATCAGATTAAACCAAGGCAGGGGATTATGAAAAAGATTGTTTTTTTGCTTGTCATTGGCCTTTTTCTTCTCAGTTGTGGAGAAAAGCCCACTCAGGTCAAGGTCAGCGATGCCAATCAGGACGCTGTGGCCCATCTTGAACCTGATCCTGAGATTATGGGAAATACGGAGATATTTTTCATTCCGCAGACGATACAGGGTTCGGCAATCTGGGTCATCAATGGTCCTGCTGCCAATATCGGAATGGACATCCGCAACCGTGACAACAACGCTTTTATCTATTTTGCCGATAGTTATATCAGTTCCGGAGACAATGTCGCTCAGACCGGTACTCAGATTCCCTGGAACCAGTGGCTCAAAGTCCGTCTGGTTATCTACAAATCCGGTCTTTCAGGCTGGATTGTAAGCTTTCTCAACTCTTTGGGACTGGATTTCTTTGATTCGCTGGAAAGCTATATGATAGAAAAGATTTATGAGAATGAGCTTTATCTGAGCTCTACCGGTAAAAAGTTCAGCACTCCATACAAAGACATTACGGAGCAGTATCTAAGAACGAAAAGCAGTCTTAACAACTAAGCAACTCACTTGTTGTCATAACTTTCCAGACTGGAACAACCGTTATCGGCAGGTTTAACCCTGTGTTTAATATATAGAAAATCCTGCTTGAGTTGTTTTATATATTTCCTATCAACAGTGAATGAATTCACCGGCTATCGCTTTGGAAATCCCCATGGGATTAAAACAATTCAATGCACTTCAAACACTCTCCTAACTATCCTCTTTACTTCAACTTACCTTACTATCTATATTGTCCGATAAGAAGTGACACCCCAAATTGCAGAGAGTGACAGTGGGACAAACTGAGCTAAAGCTTTAATTGGTGGCGAGATGGATTGGACTGGCTTTAGACTTGTCCAACCGGTGGTTTGGACTTGTTTGGACTGTTTTGTGTCAGTTATGCTGCAAATTAGGACAAGGGTTGGACTCTATTTGGAAACCACCACATTTGCAGAGAAAGGCATCAGATCAGTAAAAGCGTAACTGAAGTGCAATTGTGCCGATCAGAGATGCGTCCGAGTTCCAATCCGAGTCTAAAACCAGAACCGGAAAGTCTATATTGAAGGGCTGCAGGATGACCTGCTGCCTTTGACGGTCGATCTGGATCTTCTTGAGGGTGATCCCGTCATTGGTTCGAACTGCCGCTACCTGGTTATTAGCAAGCTCCCAGATGGGGTTGGCTTTAATGACCACAATATCGGCATGTTGGATGATGGGCTCCATGCTTTTGCCATTCACCTGAAAGACGATATACTGCTGGGGATTGCCTTTTAAGTAAGTTCTGGGGATGTCGATCTGACCACTCATGCCATACTGGTCGATGATCTCTATGGGCTCTCCGGCAGCGATATCTCCCACTATCGACATGGTAATGGACTGGGAGTAGTCTATCTCAGTTGCATCTATTTTGCTCCTGTTGGGACTGATGATCTCGGGTTGGACTGGTTTGAGCTTATTACCTTTGATAAACTCCTCGAACTCATCCTTAATGTACATAGCTCCGTTTCCGGTTAACAACCAGTTAAGGTTTACCTTCTGTTTAGATAAGGCAACCAGGAACTCCGGGTCGGGATAACGCTCATTCTGCTTATACCTAATTAAAGAGGCACGGGAAATCTGATATTTTTCCGCAAACTCGTAATCCTTGACTCCCAGGGTCTTAATCAGGAAGGTAAGGCGGTCTCCTATGGTCTTTCTGCTCATCTTCACACTCCATATGGCAACATCATTCTTGACAGTATCTATTTGGCAAGAAAAATATCACCTGATCCTTAATAACACCACTTGATTGTGGTGTCAATGATAATATGTAAAGTGTGAACTTACTTGGCTTTGGGTCTGGTTTCGGCAAGTGTCAAAATAGTTGCCCAAGTTGGCAGAAAGGACTTCCCAAGCTTTGGCAAGGTGGTAAGTAGCACCCCCAATACTATATAAAGGGAGGTGCTTATGACAAGTACCATAAAATGCCTGATTCGGAAAGTCGGATTTAGTGGTTTTGGTAGTGTCCAACCGCAAATCTGGCAAACATGGGTTGGACAACCAGGGGATGAATGCTTTCTGCGACTTCCATCCGGTCAGTCTGTCCAAGCGGTTTTGGGGAAATTGCAGCTTTTGCTGATCTCGGGAGCGTATCCTTGTCCAAGTGGTTCACTATACTTAAAGGAACTGAAGATGGACGACAATGTAAACTTTATCTGGTTACCCATCGATAGGGTAGCCTCTTTAATGGAGGTCTCGGTCAAGACGATCAGGCGGATGATCAAGGCTAACCAACTTATCAGCCTGCTGCATCAGATACCCACTATGAAGGGTAAGTCCTATAAGACCTTCATCCTGGCAGATGATAATCTTGTCCAACGGGAATACTGGAGATTTAGGCAGACTTTGATCCAGCCCGATCTCTGGTATGAGGAGGAGATCATTCTAGGTGAACCCCAGGATGAGGATGACAGTAACCGGTTCAGGAGTGTGTTTCTGGTCTATCTGGATAATGACCTGCCACTCAAGACCGACAAGGAAAAGGTCAAGAAGGTAATCCGCAAGCATAACAGGAACAGTGCGAGGGGGCAACGTGTATCATTACGCAAAATATCCTGACCCCGAGTTCCTGGAGCTGTATAACCAGAAACTGAGAGAACTGCAGGAGCTGATCAAAAGTCAGGGTCTAGCCCTGCAGGTAGCCCCGGGCGGTAAATGCGAGCTGACCGATAGGAAGTTCCTGCTCAAGAAAGGTATCCTGAACGAGTCTGACCTGCCTGATCAGGATAGACTACAGAATTATAGAGCTGAATACAACCAAGCTTATAATGAAGCTGAAAGAGAAAGACTGGTAACTCAACGTAAAGAGGAGGGGACTGACTTCTCCACTATGGGAGAAGTCATCGAGATCATCCCGACTCCCAGTCCAACTGATATAGTAATCACACCCTATCCCGTTGACTTCTCAGATCTGACTCCCACTGAAGTAGAGAAGCTGAGTTGTAAGCGAGATGCCCAACTTTATGCCAGGTTCTGCACGGAAGTAATAGAGCGGCTCAATAACACCCCGTCCCGGACAGTGGAGTGGCAGAGGATAACCGAGGACTATAACCACAAACGCCTGGTACCTGAGCTCTATAAGCTGAAAGGCGAGAGAAAAGAGCGAGCCTTACGCATCTGGCTGGATGAGTATATCACCAGTAAGTATAATATGTATGCCCTGATCAATAAGAACAAGCATGCCAACCGGGGCAGGAAGGTGACCTACTTCGAACAGAACTTCCTGCTCAACAAGCTGCTCAATCCCAACCAGATCAAGATCGGCTCCGCCATCACCCAGCTCAAGAGCATGGCTAACCTTAAGCTCTGTGAGTCACCCAGTGATGAGCGGACCTTGAGACGCTGGTGCCAGGACTGGGCGGATAACCATCCTGCCGAATGGGCTCAAGCCCGGAAGGGCAGCAAGTATGTCTCGGAAAGGATCATCAAGTCCATAATCAGAGATGACAGCCAACTCAAGGTGGGAGATGTCTGGGTAGCGGATGGGCATGTCTTAGCCTTTGATATTATGAATCCCCTGACCGGTAAAGCCCAAAGGATGACCATGATCATGGTGATGGACTGGGCAAGCAGGTACCCGGTGGGAGCCTCCTTAGCCTTTACCGAGGACAGCCAGCATATCCTGGCAGCCTTCCGCAATGGCTTCCTGAATGCTTCCATCCTGACCAGAAACAACCCGACTGGGGATGGAGATACTCAGATTCAAGATAATGATAATAACTACGAAAACAACCATCTTAATAATGAATCCGATAATGAGCATCAGCCTGAATATCCTGCCTATCATCCTGACTATCCCTTGGCGGTACTGCCTAAGTATGTCTATCTGGATAACGGCAGGGCTTTCAAGTCCAAGCTGTTTAATGAGCGTTGGGAGGAGCATGACCTCTCCACTGAATTATGCGGGATCTTCCCCCGGCTCAATATCGGGGTAACCTTTGCTGAGAGTTATAATGCCAAAGCAAAGATCATCGAGCGGTTCTTCAAGACCTTCCAGGAGCAGTTCGAAAGATTTATCTCCTCCTACAGGGGTTCCTCCATACCTGATAAACCGGCTAACCTGATGCGCAATGAGGTCTGGGCTAAGAAGCTGTTCGAGCATAAGCCACCCACCATAGAAGAGACCATGCAGATGATCGCCTTCTATGTCAGGTATATGTATGGGGAGGCACCCCACAGTGCTCTCAAGCACCGAACTCCTTATCAGGTGTTCAGCAATGCGGTTGTCCAACCGGACAGGCAGATCGAAGCCCAACACCTCAACTTCCTGATGCTGGTTCTGGAGCGCAAGAGCATCCGCAGTGAGGGGATCAGGCTGAACCATATGCTCTACTGGGATGAGAAGCTGATCGACTATATAGGTAAGCCCTGTATCATCCGCTTCGATTTCAAGGATGCCAGATGGATCTTAGTCTATACCATGGAAGACAAGTTCATCTGTCAGGCAGAACTGAGAAGAGCCCAGCATCCCTTCATCAAGCTAGATATGACCAACCCCATCGCCCATAAAGACCTGGATCGGGAAAACAAGCAAATCAAGAAGATCAGGAAGAATATTGAGCAAAGCTCCAAGACGCTGATCTACAATAGCCAGGAAGCAGTGGACAGGCAGATCGCCAATCTAAATCAGATTGCTAACAGACAACAGGCAATCGACCAGAATGAACATCAGGGTCAGTTATTTGTCACTCCTCCCATGATCTCCCCACCACCTAAGAGCTCAAGCCAGGTAATCGAGGAACTGCAGCAGGCAGTGATGAAAGATATCCCTGATAGAGGAGAGTCAGATATAAGCATTGAATCCACAGAGTCAGATGAGAATAAAGCTCAATCAGTTAACGATAACGTAGATAAGATAGTGAAGCCTAATAAGTCAGATACAGATACAACTCAAACAACCACAGCAGATACTGATAATAATGAACCCAAAGAGGACGATCTGACCCCGGAAGGCTCCTTAGTTGAAACCCACACCTTCGACGAGATGCTGCATATTATAGGGCTCAAATAGGAGACAAGCATGAAACAGGGAGTATTAGTTAAGACCCAGAATGTAATAGCTGCCGATAAATGTATTGAATACCTGCTAAAACGACCCAAACTGGAGATGGTAGGGCTGGGACTGCTGTATGGCAGACCGGGCCTAGGCAAGACCCCTATGCCAACCGCATGGCTTTTAGCCGAGGTTATGTCTATCTGAGGCTGGAAGCCACCACCACACCCAAAGCCTTTGCCTCTAAACTGCTGTTAACCCTATATAAGCGATTCGGGATGGGAGAGTATATCCCTTATGGTACAGCCAATGACCTGTTCCTGATGTGCCTGTCCTTAATAGAAGACCATAAGGATACCATAATCGTCATAGATGAGATAGACTATGCCTTTAGGTATCCCCAGCTCTTGGGAGCGATCAGGGATATCGTGGATGAGACCACTGCCATAGTGATCCTGGTAGGCATGCAGAATGCTAAAGACAGGTTGAATCAGATCAATGAGTACTACTTTGACAGGTGCAACTTCTTCTATGAGTTCCAAGATGTCTCCAAGAAGGATATAGCCCAGTTATGTAACGAGATCTTAGAAATCAAGTTCAGTCCGGACGTGATCGACTACATCCACTTCCATTCCTGCGGTAACCTCAGAAAAGCCATGAAGCTGATCCACTCGGTAGAGGAGATTGGCATCATTAGGAAGTTGGACACAGTATCCCAAGCAGACCTGAAAGGATAAGCAGATGACAGATAATGAGCTGATCCTCAACTTCGTAAACCAATACAGCAAGCCATTCAATGCTGAGACCATTGCCAAGTTCACCAATATAGACATAATAACTATCAAGGAACAGCTAGCAAAACTAATAGAAGACCAGACAATAAAGCAGATCGAGGATAATCCGCCCATCTATGTCAAATCCAACCGCTTTCAGCCCAGAATTGGATATCAGCATTACAAAGGCTGGACTTTCAGCCTGGCTGATGCCCACAGGTTGCTGGATATCCTGGAGCAGGGCAGATACAAGTCCATTCGAGAGATAGCTCATGTCATCGGCAAATCAAGGCAGTGGGTCTATATCTATCTGGAAGCTTTAACCTCTATTGAAGTTGTAGATCTCAGGAACTTCACCTATGTGGTCATCTCCAAGAAGAATGTGCCCAAAATAGGAAGGCACGTAAAGAAAGGAATTCTCCATGATTTAAGGGCTCTGAATAGAATCGGTGCGATTAGACTGATTTCAGTGAAATAAAAGAATTGACGGATTTTCTTGCCTGTATAATCTGATTTTATTCCTCTTTTGTCCTGTTTAATTAGGTCGACTTTGCTTTATTAAATAGGATATACCTTGACCAAGCGATAAAAAGGAGCACCAAAATGGAAGATAGATGGTTATCCGTCGATGAAGTTAGTCAATATCTTGGTGTGACACGTGATACAATTTATAAGTGGCTCAGCGATAGAAATCTACCTGCTCATAAAATCGGACGACTCTGGAAGTTCAAAAAAGATGATATTGATATCTGGGTGAAAACCCAATCTACCAAAGAAGATAAAGCAGAGGGATAGGTCGTGATTGAGCAAAGATATAATTTGGGTTTTACCGGAGGGGCATTACTGTACAGAGACTCTGTCTTGCTCGCCAAGCTTTACCTTGATCTGAAAGATTGGGATAAAGTAAGAAAAACCATATTGGAACAGAATCTATTACAAATAAGAACTCTTGCTGCTCAGAGAAGAAT
>Ga0194126_10012570_pt1 | contig 10703 bp, 11 predicted proteins | sample TA2KigC150mmetaG_FD_148641 | JGI IMG/M metagenome (GOLD analysis project Ga0194126, IMG submission 148641) | Freshwater microbial communities from Lake Tanganyika, Tanzania - TA2015035 Kigoma Deep Cast 150m | ecosystem: Environmental > Aquatic > Freshwater > Lake | place: Tanzania: Lake...
CGCTCGAGAGGTGGAAATACCTAAGGAAGAGACGACGGGGCTGTATGCTGCAATAAGAATTGTCCGGTCGGCCGTTTATTTTCCCGCTTCGACTAAAGATCCATTGATGAATTTGTGGATGATGCTTGAGACATAAGTCTGATAGGGTAGGCCTTCATTAACCGCTTTTTTCTGAAGTTCAAGAAGGTCTCTTTCAGAAATTCGTATGTTAAGTCTCTTGTCTTTTCGCAGGGTATTGCGGGCGTACGCGACCAACTCTTTCTTTCTTTTCGCAAGGTTTGCAACAGGGACCCATTCATCATTCTCGAAGCTATCGAGTATTTCTTTTTCTTCTTTTGTTAATTTGGTCCTCATACTTTCTCTCCAAGATTTTTTTGTGTTGCCTTCCTGCTTGGAATAATGGTTTTCAGAAATAACTCTTCCTCATTGTGTGCATTATGGCAACACATTATTTATATATGGCTGGCCAACATAAAGTTAACCCACGCCGGAACAGCGTTGGGTGGAAGGATTGGTTAGCCATCTAAAATAGTCACCCTTGCCTAAGTCCTGACGAATGGTCCTTTCTTAAAGAAGCGGACTTCACTTTAGCCGCGCTCCACAAGATGGACAAGTGTCATGCCTTCGCTGAAATTATCTCGCAGTATCAGAATCGTCTATCATTTTCTCCGCCTAGCTCAACACATCTCCTTTCCCTGAAAAATTAAAAAAAGCAAGAATAGATCGTGAAATGAAGAATCAAGAGACTTCAGTTACTGGGTGTTTGCTGGTAATAAAGACGAAAAGCCAAATTGGCAAAATATGGGAAAATCGGCACAGCAAAAAAAGAATGCCGTTTGTAGAACTTGCATTCTCCGTAACATCACATGAAGTCCGCTTTTTGGGAAACCCGCACTCCGACATACCACACCCCTTCAAACCGGTGTGGGAAAATTCGCTAGACGGTCTTTCGCCTGAGCTGCCGAGGAACTGGCGGCTATGGTCTAAGGCACGCCGTCATTCGCCCTTGCACGGGCTTTAATGCGACTCTGACCGCGGAACCTTCGAATCAACACCACTCTTTGCGGCGGGAATGGGTTATTCGCGATACTTGAACGAAAGGTTTAGCCTTACCCTGAAGGCGGTTATCTTTCCCTTCTCGATGGTCACATCCTGCTTCACGACCTCCGCAATTCGCAGCTCTTCGAGGGTTTTTGAGGCAGTCGCCAGGGCCTTCTGCGTGGCGTCTTCCCACGATTTTGTACTTGTTCCGATAATTTCAACGATTTTATACACAGACATTTCGCTTCCTCCTTTTTTTAGTTGACCATAACGGTTTATGCCGACTCCGCACCACAAACACAAAACCCCGCATCCTTTTCGAGACACGGGGTCTGAGGTCATCGGTCCATGGCGCCCTCGCGGTTTGCGTTCAGGGATTCAAATGACAATAGCAATATCGATGTAACTTTTCTATTTACCTACGCGAATTAATCCCCGCTGTCAAGATCTTTGCTCAACAGACCCTTGCTTCTCCGCCAATGGACCCTCGCAATAAAATTTCCCGGTCTCCTCACCGCTGCCGACATTCCCGTAGCAGGCAATGGACTCGATCTCTTCGTCCCCCGTGTTCTCGATGATGTGGATGACGCCTTTGGGGATGAAGATGAAGGTTCCGGGTACCAGATCATACGACGTTTCTTCGCCTTCCACGCCGCAGCCGATGGTGTACTTGCCGCGGCCCTTGATGAAATACTGCCCCAGGTCGGCTTTGATATGGTAGTGGGCCCGGGAACGATGGCCGGGAGGGATACGGACGAAGCTCATCACCAGTGACTGGCTGCCGCAGGTATCAACGTCGATCCCGAACTGATGGGAGAGCTGTTTTTCGTAGCGAACGTTTTTTTCGACGTCATCCCGATACATGACGATGGCGCGATGTTTCTCTGGCATAGATAACCTCCTCACAATTTGGATTGTCTCTTTTACTAGCAGTCCCTTTTTAATCCCGCCTTTATCCGGGGTATGACTATCGGGAGAAGGACGGCCAGAAAGGCGATACCCCACATGACCATGCAAAGCGGCGATTCCCAGAGGCTTTCGACTCTGCCGCCGGAGATGATCAGCGTCTGCCTGAACGATCTTTCCATCACCGGTCCCAGGACAAGTCCTACCACGAGCGGGGCCGGCTGATACCCGTACTTGCGCATCACATACCCGATGACCCCCGCTGCCAGCATCACCCAGACATCGAAGAGGGCGCTGTTGTCCCCGTAAGTGCCGATCGTGCATAAAACGAGGATAACCGGCATCAGGTATCGGGAGGGAACCCGGACGAGCTTGGCAAAGATCCCGACCAGCGGGAGATTCAGGATCAGGAGCATGGCATTCCCCAAATAGAAACTACCGATGACACCCCAGAAGACGTCGGGGCGGTCTCGGAGGAGGAAAGGGCCCGGGGTGATTCCATGCAGCAGCATCCCTCCCAGAAGAACGGCCGTGGCCGGGGTAAAGGGTAGACCTAGCGAAAGAAGCGGGATCATCGCTCCGCCGGAGGCGGCATTATTGGCCGCTTCGGGACCTGCCACCCCTTCGATGGCCCCGTTGCCGAACTCCTCAGGATGCCTGGAGATCGACCGTTCCATCCCGTAAGAGGCAAAGGAGGCCATCGTGGCTGCGGGTCCCGGCAGGAGGCCGATCAGAAATCCGAGGAGCGAACCTCGCGCGATAGGGGCCGCCGAGCGCCGCAGCTCTTTCCTGTTGGGATAGAGTTCGCGAAATTTGACGGGAAGAATTTCCAACGGTTTTTCCCTGGCTGCCAGCACCTCGAAGACCTCGGCTATTCCGAACAGTCCCGTGGTGATTGCGATGAAGCTGATGCCGCCCTGGGCGGTTTCGATGCCGAATGAGAAGCGTTCCAGGCCGCCGATCGGATCCATGCCCACCGTCGAGAGGATCAGACCGGTCATCATCATAATCAGGGAACGGGCCTTGGATTTTCCGGTCATGCTGGAGAGGAGGACGATTCCCAGGACCGTGAGGGCGAAGTACTCGGCCGGGCCGAAGGCGAGGGCGGTTCTCGCCAGGAGAGGGGCGAAGAACTGCAGGGCGATGACGCTGACTGTCCCGGCGATGAATGATCCGATCGCGGCGATGGCCAGAGCCGCCCCGGCTCTTCCTTTTTTCGCCATCTTGTAGCCGTCGAGCGTGGTGACGACACTGGCCGGCTCCCCGGGGACGTTGACCAGGATCGAGGTCGTCGATCCCCCGTACATGGACCCGTAATAGATCCCCGCCAGCATGATCAGTCCGGCAGTGGGACCGAGCTTCAGGGTCAGGGGTATCACCAGGGCCATGGCCGCCGCGGGGCCGAGACCCGGCAGGACGCCGATCAACGTCCCTATCATCGCGCCGATAAAGCAAGAAATGAAGTTTGCCGGTTGAAACGCGATGAGCAGATAGGATAAAATGCCTTGCTCGGACACAGGACCTCCCTAAAAGAAGATGCCTTGTGGTAAGGACAGCTTGATCCAGCCCACGAAAAGATAATAGCAGAAGAGGCATACCCCCAACGATAGCGCGGTCGGCCGCAGCCAATCTTTTGTCTCCATGAGACGGCTGGAGAGGATGACGAGAAGGAAGGTAGAGACGAAAAACCCGATCCATTGCATGATGAGAATGTAAAGGACCAGCATGGCGGTCAGGATGAGAACTTTCGCCTCACCCTTGTTGTCATGAAAAAAAGTCTTCAAGGCGATCATCATCGATCCTTTGACCTTCGCATGGATCGGCGCCTTGGATGCTGTAACAGCGCGGATCAACTGCCAGGACGATAGGAGCAGCAACACCCCCCCCAGGAGCAGGGGAAAGACAGCGGGCCCCGGGCTTTCCCAGTCATCAAGGGGGTAACGGGTGGTATAGGTCAGGAAAGTCAAACTGAAGAGAACAAGCACAAGACTGCTGGAGATCTCTTTTCGCGGCGTCATGATTCTATATCCCTGAGAAATACATCACTAAAGGTGTTGTCCCCCTCCGGACACCGGGAGGGGGACAACAGGAAACCATCGCTATTTCAGGAGTCCGGCATCCTGCATAATATCTCTTGTTTCCTTGTCGACGCCGGCGACGAATTTCGCAAAAGCCGCCGGGGCAAGGTAGCGGGGCGTCGAGCCGAGTGACGACGCAAATTCGATCCATTCCTTGCTTTCAATGGCTTTCTTCACGAGGGGGCTCAATTTGTCGACGACCGCCTGGGGGGTTCCCTTGGGTGCGGCGATTCCCCGCCACTGATCGAACTCGAGATCGACACCCGATTCCATCATGGTCGGCGCATCGGGCCAGATATTGATCCGTTTCTCGCTGCTCACCGCCAGGATCCGCACCTCGCCGGCCTTGACCTGGTTGAAGACTTCCGCCGGGTGCTGGCTGGAAGAGTCGATCTTTCCTCCCATCAACGCCGCCATCGCAAGCCCCGTCCCGAAGGGGACGTGGATGATCTTGATCCCTGCCTTGGCGGCCATTGCCAGGGGCACCATGTGGGTGACACTGCCCATCCCCGAGTTACCCATGGTGACCTTACCGGGATTCGCTTTGGCGTGGGCGATGAACTCCTTGAAATTTTTCCAGGGGGCGGTTTTATTGACGGCGATAGAGACCGTTTCGATACCGACGCCGGCAATGGGTTCGAAGGCTTTGTAGTCATAGGCGATCTGTTTTCTTGCGGCCAGGGTGTTGATGGCGCCCGAATACCAGATGAGGGTATACCCGTCGGGTTTGGATCGGTTCACCTCGTTGTAGGCGATGGCGCCGCCGGCGCCAAGGACATTGCGGACCACCATCGGCTGTCCCAGATCACGGGAGATGATCTCCGTGAGTTTCCGGGCCTGGATGTCGGCCGCTGCGCCTGCCGCAAAGGGGTTGATCAACTCCACCTGCTTCGCGGGCCAGGGGTCGGCCGCCAGGGCGGGGCCTGCTCCCCATAAGATCAGAGCCGCCATGAGAAACAGGATGGCGAAGGCCGGGCTATTTTTAAAAATTCGATCATTTGTCTTCATTTTCATTCTCCCTTCATGATAGTTGAACTTCTTTCACGACTCCTCTTATACCATTGCCCAGGCTTCCTTGATCACCCGCTTGGTGTTGGCGATAATGGCTTCCGAGGTCTCCTCCGCCAGAAGTGGTCTCACCTCCGCGCTGAGGACCGGTCGTTTTACCGGATCGAGAAGTTTTAGGTCGAGCAGAAGCCGGAAATAATCTCTCACCTGCGGGGTGTCGACCTCACCGCCGGGCATGCCGAAGCGGGGCTGGAGATCGCCGTAACCCGGATGGCGCTTATCGCGGAAGGCGGCGCTCCCGATATGGAAGTGCATGGGGTACTTCTTGACCAGGGGGATCGCCTCTTCGGGGGTCGTTCGCAAAAGCGCGAAATGCGAGAGGTCCGCCAGGACACCAAAGTTTGGGAACTCCTTGTTCACCTCGGCGGCGACGTCCGCCGCATCCTGGAAGTCGCCGATCAGGAAGCATTTATCGACGTCCTTGTCGAAGATCTTCATGTAGATCCCCATGGGGCCCTGCTCGTTGGTGTACCGGCAGATCTCTTTGAGCGAGTCGATCAGGATCTTCTTGCCCTCCTCCTTTTTCTCCTCACCGGGATGCTTTCCCGAAAAGACGCGCATGCAGGAGGCGCCGAGTTGGAAGGCTTCATCGACACCGTGTTTCATCGCATTGATCGCCTTCTTCCGCTCCTTGGGATCGGGATCGTTGACATTGAGTTTGAGTGTGAACATCCGGGGCTGATTCGCATAGCAGATCTCCAAATGCGAGGTCTCCAGGAGCTTGGTCGCCTCGTGGCGCACCTTGGGATCCTTCATCCATCCGACCTCTACGGCGGTCCAGAAGTCATCCTCGACAATCTTCCGGAGCGTCTCCACAATCGCTCCCTCCCCGGTGGTGGCCTCGGGGTAGGCCTTGAAATGGACGATTCCGAGCTTCATATACTTGTAAATCGAAAAGTTTTCCATACTACCTCCATCATTTTTTATGACACCTTCACCACCACCTTGATCGCATCCTCGATCCGTTCGCGGACATACTTGAAGGCGGTCGGGAGCTCCTCCAGGGGGAAGGTATGGGTGTGCATCAATTTGGCGTTGAACTTCTTCTGGTTCATCATGGCCGCGGCACGGTGGGTGGCGCTCTTTCCCTCGCCGCGTATTCCGTACAGGTAGATGTTGTTCCGGACGATCTTCGCCAGGTCGACCAGCGCCGGCTCACCGGGGAAAGCGGCCAGGCAGATTCGTCCGCCCCGCTGTGTCATGTCCATGGCCTCGTTCAAGGCATCGGCCGCCCCGGAGCATTCCAGGACGTAATTTACACCCCTGCCCCCGGTGATCCTTTTTACCGCTTCCACGGCGTTTTCTTTCCGTATATTGACGACGTGGTCCGCACCGAGCTTCAGCCCCAGGTTCAGCCGCGAGTCGCGTGTACCGGTGAGGATGACCGGCTCAGCGCCGAGGGCCTTGCCGACCGCGACCCCCATCAGGCCGATGGGACCGGGACCTGTGACGACAAGGCTTTCCCCGGCGATCAGGCCGCCCAGGACGTCCAGGCCGTACATGGCGGTCCCGGCGGTGACGATCAGCGTGGCTTCTTCATCGCTCATCTCATCCGAGACATGGACCAGGGTGTTGATGTGGTTGACGGCGTACTGGGCGAAGCCGCCGTCGGTGGTGAAACCGTTGGCGCGATGACCCTTGTTGTGACCCTCGTAATTCAGGCCGTAGTTTAGGCAGGAGGTGTACATGCCCTGCCGGCACCGCTCGCAGCGGCCGCACCCGGCGTGGATCTCGACGGCTACGCGATCGCCGATCCTGTATTCGTCGACGCCCTCCCCGAGCTTGACGATGGTCCCCATGTACTCGTGACCCGGTGTAAAATTCTTGTTGAAGGGGGCGCCGCCCCGGACGATGGCGGGCAGCCCATGGGTGATGATCTCCACGTCGGTTCCGCAGATCGAAACCGCATCGATCCGCACCAGGACCTCGGCGGGACCGGGCTGCGGAACAGGTTTTTCCGCGAGCCGAAGCTTTTCGGGATCCTCAAGGACCCAGGCCTTCATGGTCTTGGGAACGGCAAGCGATTTGGTCTTCGTTGTACCGGTCATGGTGCTCCTCCTTACTTCTTGAGCTGACTGCAGATAAAGGCGATCTTCGCCGTGTCCTCGGTGAGGTCGGACAGGTAGAAGGCGGTCTTCAGGTCCTGGGCTATGGCCAGGATACCATGCTCCTCCATCAGGAGTACCTTGGCGGCCGGGTGTTTCAGGAGTCCCGCCTTGACGTACTGATAGAGTTCCGTCGAGCCGGACATGGCGCTCTCGATCCGGGGCACCTCTTTGAGGACCCCCTGTGCCGAAACCGTCACCATCGGCAGTTTCTCCAGGCAATTCGAATAGGCCGTCGCGTAAGGAGGGTGGACATGGGAGACGGCGCCCGCCTCGGGGCGGAGCTGATAGACCGCCAGGTGGAAGGCCGTCTCTTTGGAGGGCTTCAGGCCGCAAGGATTTTCGATGACGGTCCCGTCGATTTTCATCAGCAGGTTGATCTCGGGCTCGATATCCCCCAGGCAGATTCCCGTCGGTGTGATGAGTGCGGTATCGGTCCCCGGGATCCGGACGCTGATGTTTCCTCCGGTCCCGCTGACGAGCCCGCGGTTGAACGAGCGTTTGGAGAACTCGGCGAGCTCTTTTCGCAGGCGGATGATTTCCATTTCATTGCTCATGGTGATTTCGACTCCTTTTTTCTTCCATGTAAGTGATCAGTAGGTTGACACAGGCATCGACAAAAAGCGCGTCATTAATAGAGGCATCGATCTCCTCAACGGGGATTCCTGCCTTGAGATTTTCCTTTAAGGCTTCGATAAGCCTTTGGTTGCCCATCCCGTCGTACAGGACCCCTCCTGGGGCGCCATAGAGGGACCACCCTTTGAGCGGGATCATCACCGCCGTCGGTCCCGAAGCGATGTTCAGGCGCTCGGCCATGATCCGTCCCACCCGGGTCATTTCGTTCCGGGTGACCTTCACGTTGGCGTTGTAAGGGTTGTGCATGTAAATCCTTCGTTTCCGCAGTCCTACAGGGATCGATTCCCGGGGACCGAAACAGAGATACTCCAGGCCACCGGTTGAAATCACTTGAGGGATACCTTTTTTACCCGCTGCAGTCAGTCTACCCGGATTGACGGGCCGATAGGCGCCCGCGCCAACCACCTCCTCGGCAAGCTCGTGTGGGGTCAGGTCGAGGACCCCTTGGATCAGGCCCTCGGCGATCAGATCTTCCATCGCCGAGCCGCCGGCGCCCGAGGCATGAAAGGCGACGGCTTCATATCCCTTTGACCTGAATGCCTTCACCGCCCGGCTTGCACCCGGCTCGGTGTTTCCCAGCGCGGTTACGGCGACGGTCCTTTTACCCGGTTCCGCTGCAATCCCTTTCCCGTGCTGCGCCATCCCGACCACGGCGGCGACTGCATTGGCCAAGATGGGTCCCGTCACCGGATTTGCCCCCCCCAGGAAGTCGCCTACGGAAAAAACCATGGCAATGTCCCTGTCGCCCACGTAGGGGCGAATGTTTCCGGAGGCGATCGTGGAGACGATGTACTTGGGAAAACCGAAGGGAAGGACTCTCATCGCCATGGCTGAGACGGCCGTCCCCTGGTTTCCTCCCAGGCCGATGACCCCGTTGATCCTCTTTTCAGAATGGAGATGGGAAAGGAGCATACCGGCCCCCTTTCCCATCTCCGCCATGATCCGGTCCTTCTCTCCCGTGCGAACCAGAGCAGAGAGCTCCCATCCGGCCCTGCCGGCCACTTCCTCATTCGAAATCTCCGCAGGGATGGCGGCAGGACCCAGGGGGCCGATATCGATAACCGTCGCGTCATAGCCCAAGGTGCCGAGGAATTCTTTCATGGCGGCCACCTCGGCGCCTTTTGTATCGAGAGTCGCCAGTATGGCGATGTTCCCTTTCCGGGTCATTTCAACGTCCCCTTGAAGAGGCCTTAATGTATCACCCTTTCCAGAAGCGCCCCGGCCAGTCTCTCTTCTCCATGGGCACCTTGAAATCGAACTTCTTCACCTCTTCGAGGAAGGCGGCCAGATGGTTCCCGATCCGCTCGAAGACTGCGTATCCCTGCTCGGCGCTCGAACGCAGCGGGTTGCCGATAGTTGCGGTATCCGAGTATTCGTGGTGGAGCATCGGGACAAAGATGTTCTCTGAGCCCTGGAACTTGACCGTGTTGGTGCCGTCGGACTTGGTGAAGGCGGGGCCCATCCATTTGGGGGCGTGGGCGCGGTCCTGCTTGGCGCGCTCCATCTTGACCGCTCCGTCGTAGAGGCCCCTGTCCTTGAGGTAGGCCATCGTCGTGGAGGTTTCCAGTTCGCCTGCGTGCCAGCCGGGTGTCTCCTCCGGGGGGCCCGTCATCAGGTCGGCGACGACGGCGCAATCACGTTCCGTCGGGGTCTTGTAGTAGGCGCAGAAGCAGCCTGTCTCGGCCCGCAAGGTGCGCAGCGCGTCGCCCTGGGAGCCCATGTTGGTTCCGTGGTGGGAGACGAAGACCAGCTTATTGAATCCCGAGAAGATGAGGCTGCGACCGATGGAATAGAGGACCTGGCGAAAGATCTCGGGGGGGAAGGTGATGGTGCCGGTTCCCCAGCCGGGCTCGCCCATGTGGTGCGAGGAATTTCCGAAGGGGAGTAACGGTGTATAGAGCACCTTCGCCTTCTTGGCCGCGTACTCGACGCTGCCCATGGTGGTGTAGGAGTCGACGCCGAGGGGGACATGGTGACCGTGTTTCTCCATGCTGCCGACAGGGATCAGGATCGTGTCGTTGCCGGCTTTGATGGACGCGGCGACATCGGTCCAGGGGATTTCGTTGAGATCGTAATGTTCTGTCATTGTGTTTCTCCTTTCGTGGGTGTTTGGTTGTGCAGTTCGCTGCGGGTCAATGGTAAACCTTTTCCATACAGCATAACGGCGGGAACCCCGTTTGTCAACCCTTTTTTTATCCCGCTCAGGCGGTCGATCCCCGTACGATGAGTTTCGTGTTGAAAAGTCGCAACTTGTCAATCAGTTCTCCGGAGAGAAGGTCGATCAGCATCCGCATGGAAGCGACGCCGATATCGTACATCGGGATCTCGACCGTCGTCAAGGGGGGATCGAAATAGGATCCTGGAGGGACGTTGTCGAACCCTACCACAGACAGATCCTTCGGGACATTCAGGGTCAATTCCCGGGCCGCCTTGATCGTTCCGAAAGCCATCTGGTCGTTGGCGCACAGGATCGCCGTCGGCCGCTCCGGTCTCGCCAGGAGCTCCTGCGCCAGATCGTAACCGCTCTCGGGATTCCAGGTTCCCCGCTTCACGAGCCGCTCGTCGAATGTAATGCCGTTCTGGGCCAGCGCGTTCCGGTATCCCGTCAAGCGATCCACAGCCGTCGTGGAGCCTTCCGGTCCGCCGATGCACCCGATCCGCCGATGGCCTAGGCCGATCAGGTGTTGAACCGCCTGCGTGGTCCCACCCATATTGTCGACCATAACCGCCGGGAAGTCAACCTCGTGGCGGCCCACCACGACGACCCTCTCCTTGAGCTCTTTCAGGATGGAGAGGGTTTCATAGCCGTTGATGATCCCTCCGCAGAATATCACGCCGTCGACCGATTTTTCGCGGAGAAGATAGATGT
>Ga0194126_10012581_pt1 | contig 10693 bp, 9 predicted proteins | sample TA2KigC150mmetaG_FD_148641 | JGI IMG/M metagenome (GOLD analysis project Ga0194126, IMG submission 148641) | Freshwater microbial communities from Lake Tanganyika, Tanzania - TA2015035 Kigoma Deep Cast 150m | ecosystem: Environmental > Aquatic > Freshwater > Lake | place: Tanzania: Lake...
TCAATAATGTAGACCTGACACCAGGGCCTTGACTCTCTGGGTTTTCCAATTTTTTTTATATTGGATCAGAGAAATCTTTGAGAAACTCCCGATCTGATTAAGATAGGTGTCTATCTGGGCAAGTTTTCTCCCTACCAGAAGCTTATCAACCAATGCCGTACCTCCTTTGTAAAATTTCCCTTTCCTTAATGCTAAAATCAAAAAATTCTCTCAGTATTCGGGATTCGTATCGGTGTCGCAGAAAAGGGTTTTTATCAATCAGGATTTTTCTTTTCTGCAAAATCCTTCCAGTAAGGCTGATGGGGGCAGTGTTTAGAACGACCAAATCGATTTCATCGGTACGGAGAATATTTGAAATTTTCTCGTAAAACGAAAGATAGTCTAACTTTTTAATATTCTTCACATAGACGCCCAGATCGACATCACTCAGAGGTTTTTTCTTGTTTTTTACCAAACTTCCAAAGAGATAGGCAAAGATGGTATTGGAGTTTTCTGTAAGAAGATCGGTTAAGAGATCAATTCTTTGAAAGATGTCTTCCGGGACCTTCTTAAATCGAATCATGAATAAAACATATCACAAAAGAAGATATAATCCAATCAAAATCACTTGGGGGACGCTTGGTCTCGATTTAATTGAAGATCCAGAGTTTCCGGAGACGGTTGAAGCGTTTGAGGAAATCGGTTTCTTCCGGGGTCATAGAGGATGGGGAGGCTCTCTCTTTTAATTTCAAGAATCCCCCATAATCCACCCATCTGAAGAGGGGGAAAAGATATCGCCTGAGAATTCCCTTGTCTTTAAAAGCGAAACTGCTGTTGAAGTCGATAAGAAAAGGCTTCCCTTGTTCAGAAACGAGGATATTCCCTTTGTGCCTTAAATCCATATGAACCACACCCCTGGAGTGAATCGCTTTTAGCACCTGATCGAGGTCTGAAAAGAAGGCAGGGGGAATGATTTCCCCTCTCTCGATAGGGACTCCCGGAATGAATTCCATGGCAAAAGCAAAGCGATCAATCCGTTCCACAGGCTGGGGGATCCCTTTCAATCCTTTGAGTCGGGAATAGATCTTCCATTCCTGTTGAATCAACCAGAGTCCTAATGTCCACCGTAAGAAGAAATTTCTTCTCCGGACATCTTTAACCATAAAGGTCTGGCCATCAATCTCAACCCGGTTCAAGTCAGGTTTCCCAAACCGTCCTTTGACGAGGAGGGTTGAATGCTTTTCGATATCTTTACGGTCTGTGGTCCTTTTCATGCTCTCTGCTATTCCGCAATCGGCATTCCGAAATCCGCAATCTAAAAAATACTTCCCCAGAAGGGTCTGTTCAAAATCAATATAATCCCTGCAAGAATCATCAGGAAAATTCCTTCTTCGCTATTTTCAATAAAGCACTTGAATTGCCAGGACACTTTTTCGTGAGGATAGGGAGTCCATCGGGGGAGATACTCCGGAACCTTCTCATCATAATCCTCATATTGACTCCCGAAGATTCTCTTGAGGCGGTCTCCCTCCACCCTCTTTTTATAAGGAATATAATGGAAGCAGAACATAAAGAAGGCCGCTGCCAGGAGGTAGATATTGTCTGCCAGGATGCAGAAACCTGCTGTGATCAGGATGGAGCCGATATAGAGGGGATTCTTCACATAGGAATAAGGCCCGCTCATGGTGAGCATCTCGTTCTTCTGAAGATGTCCTGCCGCCCAGATGCGGATCAACTCTCCCAGGAAGATGAGAATCAGTCCAATGATGATTCCGGCCGGGTAAGGCTTCGCAAAGAGAATCAATAGAACCGCTCCGATGAATAATGGAATTCTTCGAATCTTTTTGCTCATGAACCACTCCTTATCTCTTCGAATTGAAGGTTTCTCACGCGGATGCTGGCGGAGAAATTTTTTTCTTTTTGTAAATGAACCAGAGGTTCCTGAAATAGATGAAATTCCCGGGCAGATAGGCCAGGATGAAAACCGGATCCATCCGATGAATTGCATAAAAGAGGACAATCAATCCTCCGCCCAAGCTAAAATACCAGAAGGCAATCGGAATGACGCTCTCTTTTCTTTTCTCAGAAGCAATCCATTGGACGACGAACCGCATGGTAAACATGGCCTGCCCAAAGAATCCTAAGATGAGCCAGAAATCCAACTGAAACTTGGGATATCTGATTGAGAGATCTCTAATAAAATCAGAAGCAAATCCAAGCAACGGAAGACTATCCATATCAAATCCTTTCTTCTATCTCAAAGTTAATCCTACGGGCCTTCATCCATCTTACGCCTAAGAGGTCCATGAAAGCACGAACGGCACGATTTCGTATATTATACTTCGCCTTCCCGAATTTTCTGGGATGGTGCAAAACCGGCACCTCGATGATTCGGTACCCGTTCATCTTGACCAGGGTTGAAAGAAACCGGTGCATTCCGTTAAATACGGGGATCTCCTTGATGCACTCCCGCTTGAAGGCCCTCAGGGTGCAGGCGCTATCATAAATTTCTTCTCCGCTTAACCGGTTGCGAATAGCATTTGCAATTTTCGAGGAAATCCTCCTCAGCCAGGGGTCATCCCTTTTCTGGCGCCACCCTGTGGCCATGTCATATCGATCTAAGTAACTTAACAACCTGGGAATATCCTCCGGGTCATTCTGGAGATCGGAATCCAGTGTGACGATCGTGCCTCCCCGAACCTCCCTCATCCCTGCAAGAAGCGCCGTGCTCAGACCCCGATTCTTTTTTAGTCCGATGATTCGGAGTGAAGGATATTTAGAGGCCATTTCCCTGAGGATTCTTCGACTTCCATCCGAACTCCCATCATCCACAAAGATCATCTCATAAGATAAACCGAGTGGATTTAAAACCTGCACCAACTTGGGAATCAAGACAGGAAGGTTCTCCTCCTCATTAAAGACAGGCACCACCACCGATATTTCAACGGATTGAGTAGGATTCATCATTGTTCAGAAAATACGGGTTTCGTCTAACGGCAACGACCCTAACCACCGTTTATCGTTGTCGAAGCTCGTATCGATGCTCGCATATCGTTGCTGGAGACTCGAAATTCAAACTTCGAGCCTCGTGCTTCGATACGAGTATCGTCACCGTTAAACGATAATCTCTTTAATCCTAACCTTGCTTAAGATAATTGGGATTAGGTTATTTTTCTAAAGTTATTTATTCGAAATCAAAACAATATCATCGCCGCCGACGTTTCGCCGGGCAATCAACTCATATTTCGGCCTACCCTCCATAACTTGAATTTGAGATAAGTCCCTGAATTTCATGAGACAAAATACCCTCTTCTCAGATTGCAGAAAGCGGTTGAATTCTTCTCTCTTCTCTATCTCTATCTCCAAGATGGGCACGATCCCCGTATAATAATTATAAGGCGCAATGACTGGAATGTTGTAGGCGGCCAGTGTCTCTCCGGGTTGAACCCTTGACGTGACTTCCTGCGAGATGAAGCGGGCAGATTTATAAGGGTTGATGATTGGAAAGATGACCCTCTGTGCATAAAAGACCCCGCCCCCCATTATCCCAAAAATAAGAAAGAATATGGCCGCCCGATACCTGAGCCGATAAAGAATAAACAGGGTAATGGCCCCACCGATGAAAAGAAAAGCAATGGGAATACTGTAAGACAGGTAGGATGGAAATTTCGTTGAAACCACCCAGGGAATACCTACTCCCAGACCAAAAAGCAATCCCGAAAATATCCATAGAGGAATCGAAAACCATCGGTCATTAATATTATTGATTGAGGCTGATAGAATATCGTCCCACCATTTCCCCACCATTAAAGAGACCGCCGGAAAAAGAGGTAAAAGATAAAGCCCCCTTTTCCCCTTGGAAAAAGAGAAGAAGATAAATATCACCACAAACCATACGAACAGGAAAAGAAACTCTCTCTTGATTCCCGCTCTCCTTCCGGAGAACCCATAGACAATGGCCGCCGGCAGAAAAAGAATCCAGGGTAAGAAATCACCTGGAAAGTTGTAAAGATAATAGTAAAAAGGTCGGATATGGCTTGACCCTTTCGCGAAACGGTCAACCGTATGGAGCATGATCGTTTCATCAAAATATTCTTTCCCTCCTTTTAACAGAGCTGGAACATACCAGGCGAGAACGATGATGACGAACAGAATCATACCCTGCAAAAGTTTCATCCTCCTGATGCCATTCCAATCCTTTTGGATGACGAGAAAGGCAAACCCGACTAAAAGGGGAAGAATAAACCCCACAGGCCCTTTTGATAGAGTCGCTAACGCCATCCCAATATAGAACCCATAAATGACGAGAGATTTCTTACCCTCCTGCTTCTCTTGAAGAAAAGGGGAATCCGCTCCATTCTCCTTCTCCCCTTTGGGGAGAGGGCAACCCCCCACATCCTCCCTCTCCCCTTGGGGGAGAGGGCAAGGGTGAGGGGGATTACCTCGATACCATTCTAAAAAACAGAGTAGAGAAAGAGTGGTGAAGAATGTGAGCGTGGCGTCAATATTGGCCCTTGTCGAGAGATAAGCAAATTCATGGCTTGTGGCAAGAATGAGCCCGGAGATAAAACCCATGCGTGAAGAATAAAGCTTTTTCCCGATAAGAAAGGTAAGCAGGACGGCAAGGGTTCCAAAAAATGCAGAAGGGAATCGAACAGCAAAGGAATTAAACCCACCCCAGAGAAAAGATGAAAAAGCGATCAGCCAAAAAAAGAGAGGGGGTTTATCGGCATACATCTGCCCGTTAAAATGCATCAGAATCCAATCTCCTCCGCTGACCATCTCTCTGGCCACCTGTGCGTAACGAGGTTCATCCGGACTCCAGAGGTCCCATTGGCTCAGGTTGACAAAAAAGAGGATAAAACAGAAAATGAGAAGAAATCCCACCTGCCCTGATGGGCGATGCAATAAACTTGACAATCTCTCCCTCACCTTTATCCCAGCCTTAAAAGCTAACCAAAGATATTTTAAATTTCCCAGACCTGTCATCCTGAACTTGTTTCAGGATCTCTTTCTTTTGAACAAAACGAGATGCCGAACCAAGTTCGGCATGACAACTTTTTATTGTTTTGATGTTATAGAAAATTCTCAGATTTTTGGTGTAAGTAGCTAACCTATATTAAACCAGTGACTGGATGATTTCAACCTAAGAATCGGATGGCTTTGGTAAGTTTGAATAGGCAGTATCCAATAATGGTTACAAAACCAACAAAGATCAGATAATAGACAATCACTGAGGTTCCGAGGATAGGAAATATGTTTGTAAAAACCCACTCCTCAAATTCGTCCTCTAATTCAAACTGTTCCTGAATCGCGATGATCTCCTCAACGAACTTATCGGATTCAACGGTAATCTTCAAGATGTGATGGAATTTACCCCATTCCGGTTGTGATGGTTTTAGATGTCCGCCGCCACCTGAAACGATCAGGTTAACCCCTTTTCTTTGCCCTCTCCAATGGCCATGGTAATCTCCGAAGAAGCATCCGGTCACCTTAAAATTCTCTAATAAAGCAAAGAACTCCTCCTCTCTTGGGATAGGGAGAGACCCTTTGATATGTTGAGCCAAACCTTTCGGTGGGTAGTGAATAAAGACAAAAATATGTTTTTTCCCTTTTCCTTTTTGCGATAGAGTATCGTGGAGGTAGTCCAAATAAAGGGCCGGCGATCTCAAATCAACTCCGCAGATGATAAACAGGCAATCGTTAAAGATGAAATCAAAATTTCTTGCCCCATAAAGAGATTCATAAATCTCCGGCGTCACCCTTCGGTCAATTCTCTTTATCTTTGAACCGCTATAATCAATATCATGATTCCCAGAAACAAGGAATACTGGGAAAGGTGGTTTGATCTCAGCGGTCATCTCTGTTAAAAAAAAGTGATGGTTCCAGATATCAGGTTTTTTGACAAAATCCCCTAAAATGACCATAAAGGAAGAACGATCTTTCTTTAATGCCATTTCGATCAACGTTTCCGCCGCCTCGCTTCCTCTCGTATCACCCACCACCAGAAAAGAGAACGGTACCCCCTCTTCTTTTAATGCGGCAACATTGGCGAGTCTGTTCCCGATCATGTGATGTGAAGGGATGCTGTTATAATCACGGCAAAATAGAATGACAACCCACCAGAGATAAGTGAGAAATAGAGAAAAAATGGACAGGATGGCCCACAAAATCCATTTGTGTTTTATTGTTATTATTAGCTGTCTCATATTAGCGGCACTCATTTTATAAAATCCCTCCGAACCTCCCTTTGCTAAAGGGAGGAATCATCCCCCTCTTTGGCAAAGAGGGGCCAGGGGAGATTTTCTAATCCATGTCAATTCAATTTTGGGCCCCTTCATAATATCCCTATGAACCTCATAATCCCTTCGATCACCTCACGTGTTTATCTGTTGGAGATAAGCACGAGATCCCAATGCCCCACTTTCATCTGCTCGATAGGATAAATTTCGATTCTCAAATCTTTTTTGAGCTGATCGAGATCTCTTTTTTGGATTACGAAATATACCCGATTTGACGATTTAAGAACCTTTTCAAACCTGCACTGATCCCATATCTCTTCGGTAAATGGCCTCCGGGTATAGTAGTAGAGCCCGGTGGGGCGGAAGAAAACGACCTTCAACTCATCTCCCTTCTCCATTCTTTTAAGAATCCTCTCCGAAAACGGTCTCATCGACCTCTGGTCATTCAGCCTTTGAGGGAGGGCATAGGAAAGGTGGAGATGAAAGAAAGTGAACGTCAGCGCAAGGCAGATGAGAGAAGCCCATCCCCTCCTTTTCATGAAGAAAAGAGTGGAGAGAAGCGAACCGGCCAATAGATAAGAAACGATGCCCAACGCTAACAAACGGTATGGTTCAATGGCAGGATAGGACCGATTCGGAATCCCCGGTAGAGCCAAAATAAAGATCATGAGAAACAGGGAGGTTAAGAAGATCAATCCGGCGAGAAGTTTCTTGGATCTCTTGTTGGAATCTAATTCGGAATCCCATAAGGCGCCTACCAGCAGTGCAGCAGCCGGATAAAGGGGAAGGATATAATTATCTTTTTTCCCTTTGGATAGGGTAAAGAATAGAAAGACTGTGATAAACCAGACCAGAAGGAATTTTTTGTCTCTACTCTTAACATCTTTCAATGCAAAAACAAAAACAGATGGTAAAAAGATGGTCCATGGAAAAAATTCCAAAGGGAAGCGAATAAAATAAAAGAAGAAGGGTTTAACGTGAAAATGCTTTCCCCCTTCGATTAGCCTTCCAAGGGTTTGTCCAAAAAGAATTTTATCTCTGTAAGCTTCGCCCCCTATCCAACAGGCCGGTATGAACCAAATCAATACGACTGCAAGGGAGATGATGAAACCGTAGAATAAATTCAAATTCCAAGTTTTCTTCGGATCTTTTTGGATAAATGAATAGAGCAGGAGAATGGAAATAGGGAGATAGGCAATCGGACCCTTGGTCAGGGTCCCCAAACCCATAAAAAAGCCGGCCATAAAATAATATTTTTGCTGCCCTTTCTCGTCTTCGTAGCCGAGATAAAAATAAAAAAGTGTAATGAGAAAGAAAAGCGTAAAAAGGGAGTCCATCATCATCCATCTTGACAACTGCGGGAATAGAAAACAGGTGGCTAAAATCAAAGCAGAGAAAAATCCTGCTCTCGCATTATAAAGTCTCTTACCGAGAAAGAAGGTGATGATCATGGTCAAAAATCCAGCTAAAGCTGAAGGAAGGCGATTAGCCAGTTCAGAATCCTCTCCCAAAAAGAAGACAGAGAAGTTGACCAGCCAGAAAAAGAGAGGAGGTTTCTCCGCATAAATCTTCCCGTTGAGGTGAGGCAAAATCCAATTCCCGCTTTCCCTCATTTCTCGGGCCACCACAGCATACCGGGTCTCATCCGGCTCCCAGAGATCCCGCCCCCCGAGATTGAATAAAAATATGAGCGCTCCTACCAGCAGCAAAATGGCAAGGAAAAGTTTCTTAGAATTTAAATCCATAGCACTTGTCATCACTGAATCTTGCCCAATATAAAGCTCGTATCCTTATGTTCAATGATCTTAACAGGGGTTATGTGGAAGCCTTCTTGAATCAAATCTTCGATCACCCTTTGAGGTGTAATGATAAGGATTTCCTTTTCCCCTCCTATTTCCCGCTTCAAATCTTTGATTCTATTCACTTGTGGAATGACGGTATCCCCATAAAAATTGATTTTCCCAAGGATATCGATATCCATCCGATAGGCGAAAAAAATATCTCTCCGGAATGGTCTTAACTCCTTTTCAATCAAAATCCCCCGAGAGCGATTCTCATTTCCCTGGACCAATTTAAATTCATATCCATGCCAAACTGTGATCGCACAAAGGAAGAGTACCCAAAAGAGGGTGGTAGATCTGTTTTTCCAAAACCCTCCCATTAATAGGGCTAATGCCGGGAAAACAGGCAATAGATATTTTGAAGCTCTGAACGGGAACAGGGTGAGAAAGAAAAATAGACCAAAGAACCACAGAATCAGAAATTTTTCGTCTTGATTCCTTTCTTTTCTCCAGTAATAAATAAAAAGGGAGGGGAGAAAAAGAGACCAGGGGGCAAAATCAATCCAGATCCTATATCCGTAAAAATAGAATGGTTCCTGGCGGGTGAGGATCTTTGTTTCTTGCCAAACCTCCAAAGCTTGATCCCATCCCACATGGGAGAGAAATGGCACAAGCCATGCACCCAAAACGAAGGTCATCACAAAATATCCTGAGAGGAAGTCCCTTCGGATAAGAAGTCTTAATTCTCTTTTCACCAAAAGGAACAATGTCATGACCGATAATGGGAGGAGCAAGCCAACGGGCCCCTTGGTTATCCCTGCCAAACCCATCGAGAGAAAGGAGAGGCCAGTTAAAAGATAATTCCTATGTCTTCCTCTCCCTTTGGAGACTGTGTCGTAATTAGTCATTCGCCCTTCGACATGCCTGTCCTGAGCGAACCGTTCATCCTTCGACAGGCTCAGGACGAACGGTGAGTCGAAGGGCTCAGGACGAACAGCTAAATGATTGATTTTTAACATGTCGTAGTCCGTTCGTGGTGAGGCTCTCGAACCATGAACGGAATTACGACACAGTCTCTTGACGGGAGAGGGTGGGGGTGAGGGTGAATCAGGGGTATCCTCATGGTACCTTAAGTAAAAAAAGTAAAGCGAAAGAAGAACCAGCACTGAAAATACCATATCCGTCCTGGCAATCCGTCCCTGCCAGAAATAGAGGTGAGAGGAAATCAAAACCCCAGCGGAGATCAAGCCATATCGTTCTCCGCCCCAGATTTTTCGGCCCCATAGATAAACCACAATTCCTCCAATCCAAGCGAAGAAGGCGGAAGGGAGCCTTGCCAGAAAAGGAGTGACAGACCCAAAGATGTTTGACGGAAGAGCGATCAACCAGAATAAGAACGGGGGTTTATGCAGATAGATTTCTCCGTTAAAACGGGGGACAACCCAGTCTCCGGATTGAATCATTTCTTTTGCAACCTCGGCATAACGGAGATAATCATGGTTCTCCAGAGTCCTTCCCCACAGATTGAAGAAGAGGATAAAAAGGCTGCCTCCGAGAAAGGTAATCAACAACCCTCGATTGAGTCCCATCAGAAATATTTCCTTTAAAAATAATTTGATCATTATAAATCAAGAAGATTAATGGCAGATTAAATGAAGATGAAGATTTCTTAAGGTTGGGATGTTTAGGATTTTTGGATGGGTAGATAAAGGGTGAAGGTTGACCCCTTATTCAACTCACTTTCGACCTCGATCCTTCCATGGTGGGCGTGTGCGATCCATTCGGCGATGCTCAGTCCTAATCCCACACCGCCGGTCTCCCTCGATCGGGACTTATCCACCCGATAGAAACGCTTGAAGATATTTTCTTGCTCTTCTCTGAGGATTCCAATTCCTGTATCCTTGATTCTGACAATCACATTTCTTTCATTTCTCTCTAAAGTTACTTGAATAGATCCCTTCGAGGTGTACTTAATGGCATTATCAATTAAATTAGTGAAAAGCTGTTGAAGGCGATTCTTATCCCCCATCATGGTCACTTCTGGAAGGGTCTCCATAATTAAATCTATATTCTTTTGCTCGGCCAGAACCTTAAAAAGGTTGGAAATATCTCTAAGCAAGAGGTCCAACCGAAGAGGGGCCATTTTCAGCTCCGTCTGGCGAGAATCGAATTTGGAAAGAAGAATCAAGTCATTGATCATCCGGTTCATATTCCCAAACTGTTCTAAAAAATGGGCCAGTCCTTCCTGATACTCCTCGGGGCTTCTCCTTCCCGAAAGCAAAACTTCGGCTTCTCCTTCCAGGGCGCAAAGGGGAGTTTTCATTTCATGGGAAGCATCCGCGATAAATTCAGTCATCCGTTTAAACGAAGCGTCTAATCTGGCGATCATTGCGTTGATCGTCTGGATGAGGTCATCCATCTCATCACCAGTCTCCTTTGAAACGAGTCTTTCGCTAAGATTCTCAGAGGTGATATTTTTTGCCCTGGAAACAATGTAACCAATGGGAGACAGAGATTTTCTCGCTAAAAACCATCCCCCCAATGAGCCTAAAAGGATCAGGATAGGAAAAGTGATGAGCATATTACTTTTAAAATTGGAGAGACTTTTCCTTACAAACTTGAGGTGAGTTCCCATCTGGATAATAAATCCTGGGTGGGCCTGAATGGGGAGAAAGGTGGTAATGACTCGAT
>Ga0194126_10012585_pt1 | contig 10690 bp, 13 predicted proteins | sample TA2KigC150mmetaG_FD_148641 | JGI IMG/M metagenome (GOLD analysis project Ga0194126, IMG submission 148641) | Freshwater microbial communities from Lake Tanganyika, Tanzania - TA2015035 Kigoma Deep Cast 150m | ecosystem: Environmental > Aquatic > Freshwater > Lake | place: Tanzania: Lake...
ATGGCTATTGTAATAATCGATAGCCATTTCAGTGCGGTCGAAGCCGTTGAAAACGCTGTTCCACCAGTAGACGGGATTGAAGAGTTTTCGTATCAGGGTTCCCTGTATGCTTTGCCGCAGAAACACCCGCTCGTAATCGGTGAACACCTTATCCCCGAACAAACCATAATAAGCGGCTGTGAAACTCCCGCCGGAAACCGAACTAATGCTATCGACTTCATCCAGCAGTCTCAGCCTCTTGCCTTCGGAGTCGATCTGAGTGTCCCTTAACTCTTTCAACACTCCATAGGAAAGAGCGGCCGCCCGCGTCCCTCCCCCGGAAAAAGCCATGACAATCATATGGTCATGGTAATTGCCATCCCGAGAAGAAGCAAGCCTATACCCTTTTTGGCTATCGATTTTTGTTATGGGTTCGTTGTGGGTTTTGTAAATCGTCGCACACCCCGACAAACCTGCCAGCAGCCCTAGGCAAAGCATTATCCACGCAAGGCGGCGACTATTGATTATTGAAGCTATCATCGAGATATTAATCAATTCGGTGGGTGGATTCTTCAACTCAGCCATGAGCAATGCTGATTTGCTGATATTGATATTAATCCTGCAAAAATGGTCCAGAGTCAGGTTCAAAACGATGTGTTCACCGTAGGACTATTTCAACGCATTGGAGTGAACTCATGATCGCTTCAGGTTTCCAGCACCGTACACTAGATATTAATGCTAAGAGGTTGTCATGTACCCGAGCGTGGCGTGGCCGAAATCCGCCGTGGAGACTGGATAATTCCTCGAAAGATCCGCTTCATTGGAAACGGATCGGCTATCGGTCCTGACTTGACTGGACAGACCCCTGCGGAAAACTGACTGAGGATTTGGAGCGGGTGATGGGAATCGAACCCACGCTATCGGCTTGGGAAGCCGAAGTTCTACCATTGAACTACACCCGCGTAGTTCTGATTCTACTTGGCTATCACTCCCCGATGCAACCAGACCATGATGACGTACCCAGCCACGCCACGGGATCGGTTAGGGAAAACCGTCGCGGAAAAAATTTCTCGAATACAATAACATGATGGCACACTGGAACCGCAGCCGCTCCGCGAACACTGTGACTCCGATGTCTCTTTAGTCAATCGCATGATCCACCGTGGCGAAAAGACCTTGCCTGCCTACACAAGCGATTGATTCATAAGCCTAATATCGTTTTTTTGATATTGACAATCAGACTATCATCAAGACCAAGCTGATCGTTTTAGCAAGCAGAGATCTCATGAAAACAGCACTTATCACCGGCATCACCGGACAGGATGGTTCATACCTCGCGGAATTCCTATTGGAAAAAGGCTACGAAGTACATGGCATCAAGCGCCGGTCTTCACTGTTCAATACTCAACGCATCGATCATATCTACGAAGACCCGCACGTCCATGACCAGCAACTCGTGTTGCATTACGGTGACTTGACCGACAGTTCCAACCTCACCCGGATCTTGCAACAGGTACAACCCGACGAAGTTTACAATCTGGGCGCGCAATCGCATGTCGCAGTAAGCTTCGAGTCTCCCGAATATACGGCCGATGTCGACGCCATGGGCACCCTGCGACTGCTGGAAGCCATACGCTTCCTCGGTCTGGAGCACAAAACCCGTTTCTATCAGGCCAGCACCTCCGAACTGTATGGGCTCGTACAGGAGATCCCGCAGAAGGAAACCACGCCATTCTACCCACGCAGCCCATACGCCGTTGCCAAACTCTATGCCTACTGGATCACCATCAATTACCGGGAGGCCTATGGCATGTATGCTTGTAACGGCATTCTTTTCAACCATGAATCCCCCCGGCGCGGCGAGACATTTGTCACGCGCAAGATTACGCGTGGCTTGTGCAACATTGCCCAGGGTCTGGAACAGTGCCTGTTCATGGGGAATATGGACGCGTTGCGGGACTGGGGCCATGCCAAGGACTATATCCGCATGCAATGGCTCATGCTGCAACAGGAACAGCCGCAGGACTTCGTTATCGCTACGGGCGTTCAATACTCGGTGCGCCAGTTCATCGAGTGGACCGCCAGCAATCTGGGCATTACCCTCCATTTCGAGGGAACCGGTGTAAACGAGCGCGGTATCGTCGCCGCCATCGAAGGCGATCAGGCACCCGCCATCAAGGTGGGCGATACTTTGGTGCAAGTCGACCCGAGGTACTTCCGTCCCTCCGAGGTCGAAACCCTGCTGGGCGATCCCACAAAGGCTAAAGAGCAACTGGGCTGGGTTCCCGAAATCAGCGTTCAGGACATGTGCGCCGAAATGGTGAGGGAAGACCTGCAACTGGCCCGCCAGCATGCCCTGCTGGTAAAGCACGGTCACCACATTGCGGTTCCGCGGGAGAACTAAGCATGAAGGGCCCCAGGATCTTCGTTGCCGGGCATCGTGGAATGGTCGGATCCGCCATCATCCGCAAGCTCCGGCAAGATGGTCATACCAACATCATTACCCGTACCCGTGGCGAACTCGATCTGACCCGGCAAGCCGATGTTGAGGTTTTTTTTGAGGGAGAGCCCTTCGACCAGGTTTATCTCGCCGCCGCCAAAGTCGGCGGGATTCATGCCAACAATACCTATCCTGCCGAGTTCATCTTCGAGAACCTCGCCATCGAGGCCAATATCATCCAGAGCGCCCATCGCGCAGGGGTACAAAAGTTATTGTTCCTGGGCTCTTCCTGCATCTACCCCAAGCATGCCAGCCAACCCATGCGGGAAGAGACCCTGCTCACCGGCGTGCTGGAACCGACCAACGAACCCTACGCCATCGCCAAGATCGCGGGCATCAAGCTTTGCGAAAGCTTCAACCGTCAGTATGGCCGCGACTACCGCAGCGTCATGCCGACCAATCTTTATGGTCCCCATGACAACTATCATCCGGAAAATTCGCATGTGATACCCGCCCTGCTGCGCCGTTTCCATGAAGCCGTTCAGGCTGGGCAGTCGGAGGTCGTCATCTGGGGCAGTGGCACACCCATGCGGGAATTCCTGCATGTGGACGACATGGCGGCCGCCAGCATCTTTGTCATGAATCTGGACACGGCAACATATCAAAAACATACACAACCCATGCTCAGCCACATCAATGTCGGCACCGGCATGGACTGCTCTATTCGTGAGCTGGCCGAAACCATCGCGCGCGTCACCGGTTTCACCGGCACTCTGCGCTTTGACGCCAGCAAGCCCGATGGAACCCCCCGCAAGCTGATGGATGTCTCACGCCTGAAATCGCTAGGCTGGCAAGCCGGCATCACCCTGGAGGACGGCCTCCGCAATGCCTATCAATGGTTTGTGGAGCATCAGGATAGTTTCAGGAGCTGAAGTGGCGAGCTGAGAGGCCTAAACACTGGGCATTCAAGTCGGGTTTCGCCCATGCGGCCACGAACGATGGGGTGCATTTCCTATCCTTGCAGTGGATTTCAAGGCCCACCCCGATCATCGGCTGCTGTTGCCTTCATGCAAAATGCTAAACTTCACCCTGTTTTTCGTTCCAAAACATGACTCCCATGCAGCTTGCCATCACCATTCTGGGTGAAAACCATCCCGACCTCATCATTGAACTGACCCGTGCCATCAAGGATGCCAAGTGCACGACTCTGGAAAGCCGCATGACGGAATTGGGGGTTTTGTTTGCAGGACATATTCTGGTGGAGGGCAACTGGAACCATATTGCGCGGCTGGAAAACACCCTTGAATCACTGGGCAACAAATTCAAGCTCAAGATTCATCAATTTAGGGTTCAGGAGCAGGAAACCACGCCCCCCGAGGATGAACAAGGTCTGCCCTATGCCATCGATATCTACGCCACTGACGAGATTCACCACATTCACGACTTGAGCGATTTCCTGGCCAGTCGGGGCATCACGATACTGGACCTGTCCACCAGCCGTTATCCGGCGCCCTATACGGGCTCGCCCCTGCTCCTTGCGCACATGATCGTGAAGATCCCTTCCGGCATGCGCATCGTGTCGCTGCGGGATGAGTTCCTCGATTTTTGTGATCAGATGAATCTGGATGCGATCCTGGAGCCCGTCAAGCGCTAGTGGATTCATCCAGGTTGGCTGCAATAATGCAAGCGTCGCCTCTGACAACAACCCATCCGGAGTTACCCATGAGCACCCCCACGCTGGGCCAGCCCGTACCCGATTTCTCCATTCCGGCCACCTCCGGAAAGATCATCCATTCCTCCGAACCGCGCGGCCGCCATGTCGTCCTTTATTTCTACCCCAAGGACAGCACGCCCGGCTGCACGCAGGAAGGACAGGACTTCCGCGAACTCTACCCGGAATTTCAGGCACTGGGCGCCGAAATTTTCGGCGTCTCGCGCGATAGCCTGAAATCGCATGAAAACTTCAAGTGTAAACAGGAGTTCCCCTTTGAACTCCTGTCCGACACGGACGAAAGCCTGTGCCGTATCTTCGATGTCATCAAGATGAAGAACATGTACGGCAAACAGGTTCAAGGCATTGAACGCAGCACCTTCCTGATCGACCCGGAAGGCAAGCTGGCGGCGGAATGGCGTAAGGTCAGCGTCAAGGGGCACGCGGCTGCCGTACTGGAGCAGCTCAAGAGTCTCCAGAATCGCTGAAACCAGCCCTGTCGCCCCAACGATGTCCTCGGTTTCGTGCGCCCCCGTCGGCTAGGAGCCTTGCTACTCACGACAACGCTGGCGTCCGCCCCCTCCGGCGCCATCACCGTCTACCGTTGCGTCGAAAATGGCTCTGTGGCCTACCGGCAGAACGCCTCGGACCCGAGTTGCGAGGCCCTTGACATCCAGTCCGAGGAACCCGACGCGGAAGCCGTGACAAGACAGCGCGAGGCGCTCGACCAAAACCGGGAGCGGCGCACGAAAGCCCGCGAGAGCCGGCGCCAACGAATGACGCCCAAAGGGCAGACCGGACGGGCCGCGGCACGGGAAAACCGCGCTGCGGAACAGGATGCTGACTCCGCCCTCCCCCCAATACCACGCGAACTCGACTTCGACCAACCGTCGCGCCGACCCTCTTCGCCCGAGCCCTGAAGCATTGGCCCGCCCCTCGATATCCACCACCATGAACGCAAAGCTGTTGCCCGCCATTGTCATCGACCCCCCCGGACTGCACCGTGCCAGCGTCATCTGGCTGCACGGTCTGGGCGCGGACGGCCACGATTTCGCGCCAGTCGTCCACGAATTAAATCTTCCTCCCAAGCTCGGCGTACGCTTCATCCTGCCGCATGCCCCGCACCGCCCCGTGACCATCAATGGTGGCTTTGTCATGCGTGCCTGGTACGACATCTTTCACACCGACATTGGGAGAACTCCGGATCTGAGCGGAATTGCGGGCGCCTGCCAGCAGGTCGGGGAGTTGATCGATCGGGAACTGGCCACGGGAATCCCTTCCGATCGCTTGCTGCTGGCAGGCTTTTCTCAGGGTGGCGTCATCGCCCTGGAGACCCTGGCTCGCCTCCAGGACAAGCTCGGGGGTGCGATCGGCCTGTCCTGTTATCTGGGCAACCCACAAAATTTGCCAAGGGCCCACGCTCCCCTGCCTGTCTTTCTGGCGCATGGCGCCGAGGATCCGATTGTGCCCCTTGCCTTGGGGCTGGCTGCCCGCAGTACCCTGGAACAACAGGGCTATCCTGTCGAATGGCGTGAGTACCGCATGCCGCATTCGGTTTGCCAGGAGGAAATTATCGACATACGCCGCTGGTTACTGACCCGCCTGGGCGATGCCCAATGACCGGTGGCTAAATCTCCCGCCCACTCCGTACACCGGCCCATAGGCCATATCGCCGGGATTTACGGCCCGGTTGTCGATATTGTCTGTGAAGCCCTGCCGCCACTGCACCGGGCGCTGTGTGCGAACACCGACCATCTGCGCTACGTCTTCGAAGTCCACCAGCATCTGGATAATTCGGTGGTGCGCGCCATCACCCTGCAACGCACCGGCGGACTTCGGCGTGGCATGCCCGTCTACGACAGCGGCAACGTTTTAAGCGTCCCGGTCGATCCCAACTGCCTCGGCCGGTTGCTCAACATCTTCGGCCAACCGCTGGACGGGAAGCCGCCCCTGCCCGAGCAAGAGCTTCGCGCCGTTTTGGCGCGTCCCGCCGTGCTGCACGAAGCCGTCCCCGCGAGCGGAATCCTGGAAACCGGCATCAAGGTCATCGACCTGCTCTGCCCTTTCGTCCGCGGCGGCAAAACCGGCCTATTCGGTGGCGCCGGCGTAGGCAAGACCGTGCTGATCATGGAATTCATGCATGCAATAGCGTCCCTGCATCAAGGTGTCTCGGTATTCGCCGGCGTAGGCGAACGCATCCGCGAGGGCCACGAACTCTGGCGAGAGATGGATGAAACCGGCGTCCTCGCCCACGCCGTGCTGATATTTGGGCAAATGGACGAATCACCTGGGGTCCGCTTCCGCGTCGGGCTCACCGCACTCACTTACGCGGAATATCTGCGCGACTCCTTGGGCAAGGAAGTACTGTTCCTCATGGACAACGCCTTCCGCTTCGTGCAGGCTGGTAGCGAGGTGTCCGGGCTACTCGGACGGATGCCGGCCACCGTCGGTTACCAACCGACCCTTTCCAGTGAAGTGGCCGAACTTCAGGACCGGATTGTTTCAACCGAGCGCGGCGGCATCACTTCGGTGCAAGCCATCTACGTTCCCGCCGACGACATGACTGACCCGGCGGTCAGCGCCTTGCTGAACCATCTCGACACTCGCGTCATTCTCTCCCGCGGCCAGGCGGCCAAAGGCATTTACCCTGCCGTCGATCCCCTGCTTTCCGGTAGCAAGATGATGGACCGGCATTTCCTGGGCGACCGTCATTACGCCATTGCGGAAGCCGTACGGGAGCACCTGGCCCGCTACCAGGAACTGGAAGACATCATCACGCTCCTCGGCATCGAGGAACTCTCGGAAAAAGACCGAATCAGCGTCCAGCGCGCCCGCCGGTTGCAACGCTATCTTAGCCAGCCATTCCATACCGTGGACGACCATACCGGCATCGCCGGCGTCACCGTACCACTGGACAGAACGCTCACGGATTGCGAGAACTTCCTATGCGGCAACTACGACGAGATACCCGAGGATCGCTGCTACATGCGCGGCGCCATAACCGAGGCTGCATAAGCCAGGATCATGAGGACCTTCCCTCTGCATCTCCTGGGTACGCGTCAATCAGAGCTCATTGAGGACGTCGAGAGCTTCATCGGCGAAGACGCTTCGGGGTGCTTCGGCCTGCGCGCACGCCACGAACGGCTGATCACGACACTGGTATTCGGCTTGGCGCGGTTTCGACGCACGGATGGCGTCTGGAGCTATCTGGCGGTCCCCGGCGCCCTGCTCTATTTCGTTGAAAACCAGTTGTTCATCCATACCCGCCGTTATCTCCTGGATACCGACTATCGCCGTATCAGCGGCGCGCTGACCCAACAACTCATGAAGGAGGAAGACACGTTGGCGGGATTACGGAGAAATTTGCGCCAACTGGAAGAGGCCATGCTGCGTCAGATGCTGAACATGGAACGGGGCGGTTGAGCCCCGGACGACAGGAACAGTGTCCGCATCCTCCGTAAGGGATAATTGAACGATTGCAGGCGGAGTGCTGCTGAGCAAGCTGGCAATTCAGAGCCTGTCCAGCAGTTCCGTTTTTTTGGCAACAAACTCCTCGCTCGAAAGAATGCCTCTTTGATGCAATTCGGCGAGCCGTTCGATCTTGGTAAAAACATCAATTTCTTCCTCCCGCGAGGTGGGCGTTGGGGAGGTGGGCATGGGTCCGGGGCCCGCCTGAGAGACCGTCGGCGCGGCGAATGACTGACCGACGCCTGCAGGGCCATGATCCGCGCTGGGTGGTGAACTTGTGCCGGTGAGACCACCCGCGCCGCTGACTATAGGGAGATCGGCGATACGCACCAGCCCGAACTGACTGGTGAAGGTGAACGACGCATCCTGGCCCTGTTGCTGACCTACTCCGCCGATCTGGTGATTCAATGTGTCGTAAACCGTCATCTGGCCGTTGATATCGGTAGCCAAGCGATGTGACGCCGGAAATATGGCGTAGCGCAGATTGTTCTGTGAACCCGTTGCAGAGGGCATACCCAAGTCGGCGGGCCACCAGCCCGCGCTATGACCCCCACCGCTGACGAACAGGCTGACTTCGTCGCCGCCAGCGCCTTGTGTCTGGCGCTGGCTTGGCGCCGCCGGCATCAGCAAAGACTGGCTGGCCAGCAACCCCGATAATTCGGTGCACAGATTGTCCACCATCGCCTTCAGGGTGTAGTTGAACATGTCTCCCACCATGGTCATGCCGCCCTGCATCCATTGACCGGTGCCGCCAAGCTCTGGATGGCTGAATTGTGCCATGGCGCCATTCCCATTCATTACCGCTTGCAGCATGGTCATGACGGCCTCAACGCTGAGATGGTAACGCTGGGCGATTTCTTCGATCCGTTGCGATCCTTGGGTTGTAAGTTGCATGTCCACACTCGACGTCATTGGATAGGTTGTCATGGTCGGCCTGCCTTCGAGACAAGTCAATGAAATAGAAAATTTTCTGCACACCATAGTGGCCACCTGACGTCAAACAGACGCAGATTGGCTACCCAAATTCGTTGCGTAGTCAACAGTCGCCCATATATGGATGGATGAGCAGATAAAGGTTCATTTGAAATCCCCTCACCCAGCCCTCTCCCCGGAGGCGGAGAGGGAGTTGATGTATCTTTACCTGCTCATTTATCCATAACGCCGAGATCCACACGCGATCAGTTCAGACGAGAACGAAACGTAGGGCTGTGGGATAAGACACATGGCCCAATTTGTGCTGATGATTAATCTCATGTCATTCTTTTTTCTTGGATACGTACCGGATAGCAACTTCATTGACTGTCTCGCCAGGCGATCTCGTTGAAATGAATTTTGCTCTTGGTCCCAGTCATGTGCAGAGGCCTATTGCTAACCGGGTATCGGGAGCGCGATGAGCGGGCGCGGGACAACGAAGCATCGGAACAGCTACCTGGGTCGGTTTTGCCCGAGTTCCCAGTGATCCCAGTCCGCGGGTTTCTCCGGCGCCTGCTCTTTAGCCCCCTTAATCTCGCTCAACACCCACAATATGAAACCATCCATCAAGGATCTGGGCGCCTTGCAGGCGCTCATTCACCGGTTCACGACCCAGCGGCTGCAACGGCTCCTCAAGATCAAAAAGTCGCTCGACCATAACAACAAGCTCAGTTCCAGTGACGTGGATTTTCTCCACCTCATGCTGAAAACAACCAGTCAGGTCAAGCCGCTATTCGATCGACATCCTGACTTTCAGGATTTTTATACCCGCGTGGTCGGTCTGCTCCATGAGATCACTTCCCAGGCGCTGGCCAATGAGATCGCGAATGACCCGTTACATAGGGCGTCCAGCCATGAACCATCGCCTCTATCAGGAATGAAACCAGGAATGCGTCATTGAAATTGTTTCATGGCCGTCAACGAGAATGTGAAATCGGGATGGCGGTTTCCAGTCAACCCCACGGCTGCCATTCGCGGGTAAAGCCAGATCAAGCCAATGCCCGAATGTTGGGCAGAATTGCACGATTAACGGTCATCAAGCCCGTCAAACCGCCTCTATTCCCAGTCATTTCGGGCATTTTCCAGATGGTATATTTCATGCTTATAGGAAGATGGGCTGGACATATCCTTCCCAACTCCGCGAGTGGTTTTGCTGGCGCCTTTGCCTTCCTGCAAGGGTTGTTTGTGGGAGGTAACGCCTCGACATTGTCGGGGGGGATTGTGTCCTTCAAGGGCGCCAGCCATTTTGCATCATCGATGCTGGAATTCATGGAGTAATAGCGATAATGAACGGCTCGAACCGCATGGAATCATTGATTCTACCCACTGACGAATTCCCCCGGTGGGACTATTCGAAGGATGAGAATCTCCCTTCACCGACGCATGAACCTGACAGGCCCAGTGCGGCGGAGTTAGCGCGATTTCACCGCTTCATTCGGCCCAGAATGACTCATACCGAAATCCGCATGGCTTCTGAAGATTTACAGTCAGAGCCGATATAGGCGGCATTGAAATCCTCCAGACGGCCATTACCAAAAGGTGAATCAAAGCCGGACAGGTTTGCGGCGAGCCTGAGAACTCCTTCACTGCAATTCAGCGTGATTTCGAAGACAGCCTCATAGATCCTTCGGCCTTGGGGGATCGAACGCAAGCCGATCACGACGGCAAGAGCCATCCGTATTGCCTCACAAATCGAAACTTCACAGTCCCAAGATGGACATCGTCCGACCGAGGCGATTGCTCCTGACGCTCATCTCCAATTAAGGCTGACCCCAAGACCAAGACGCCCAACCGCATATGTGGCCGACCAGCACGCTCAGACTTCATTCAGGGGCCGCGTAACGCACAGAGAATTGAAAGCCGGGTGACGTGCTTCCGGGAACCCGGGAATGTCAGATCGTGATCGCGGATATTTTGGCGGCGGTGCGATAATGACTGACTCACGGGATGAATGGCGAATCAAATCACGGTGATGGGGACAATCAGACTATTCAGGCGCGGGGATCTGGACGGCTTTTTTGGCCTGTTCGTCGACAATCTGTTACAGATCCTGCTGATCACCTTACTGGGGCCAACATTGTGCGGGTTCAGCGCTGAACTGATCGCCGACCGTATCCTGC
>Ga0194126_10012592_pt1 | contig 10688 bp, 16 predicted proteins | sample TA2KigC150mmetaG_FD_148641 | JGI IMG/M metagenome (GOLD analysis project Ga0194126, IMG submission 148641) | Freshwater microbial communities from Lake Tanganyika, Tanzania - TA2015035 Kigoma Deep Cast 150m | ecosystem: Environmental > Aquatic > Freshwater > Lake | place: Tanzania: Lake...
CAATCCTACTCAACTCGTCGGCCTGCTGTCCAGAGGTTTGTATATGACCATTGAATGGTCCAATAAAAACATCAAATTCAAGCAACCACCAGAAGACAACTAAGAATTTTTCTAATTAACTATAATGTTTGTTCAATTACTCCCTACGGTCGTTCGTCTGCCAATTCTCTGGTAGTGGCTTCCTGCCTGCTGAAAACAAAAAAACTTGGCACCAACGCAGTACCAAGTTTTTTCGCTTAATTAGAAAGGCTAATTTAGGATGAGTTCTAAGGGCACTCTAAAAGAGTTACACTCCCTTCTTTACAATCATCCAGTTGACAACTTCGCCGCTGCCACCAGTGATTGTGAAGTTCCATGTGTCGGTGTCTGCCACTGCTGCCAAACCAGTCGATAGATAGGCTTCAGTTCCGCTTACACCTGTCAACATTACGACATAGTCGCCTACAACACCAGCCAATGCAGGAATTTCAACAGTGCCAGTTGTGCCAGAAAGTGTTTCTGCTCCTGCTGCCATAACTCTTGGACCGATGAGCTTGTGAACTCCAAGGCTCATATGTCCAGAACCCTTTTGGTTCCCAGCTACACTGCCAGAACCACTAACACCTGTTACGCTAGATGCTCCCATATTTTTATCTCCTTATTTGAGTAACTTTGAAAGTTCACATATAGCTATCCTTGAAGAAAATATTTTGCGTTCCTACCTATATATGTTTGGATATATTTTTGCGAAAGGGTTAATATATGACATATGAGTACAGTCCACAGTTAAAGCACAATCAGGCACAGGTTTTGTACGGCACAATTTTGGGTGGTTCCTCGATTGTGAACCCCTCACAAGGCAAGAATTGTTATCTAGCCATGCGAGACAATGACCGTTTTTGGCTAGAATATAAGATTAACGAACTCAAAGATTATTTCAAAATGGACAACAATACTATAAAAAAAGACAAGAATACCTATCGTTGTTATTCCATCGCCTATCCTGTGTTCAATTCGTATTACAACGAATTCTACCGAGATGGGAAGAAATTCATCAACAAAGAGTTGTTGGAGAAATTAAATGACGTGGCTTGGATGATTTGGTTCGTAGATTCTGGCAAGAAGAGTAAACGCAAAGCCTATCTTCGCACGCACAAATTCGGAGAGGAAGGAACCAAATTGATAGCCGAATATTTCAATTCTTTAGATTGCGAGTGTGATTTCAAATTGACGAGAGGACGACATGAAATTGTATTCACCCATAAAGGGTCAATCGAATTCATGTCTACTTTCGCTCACCGACTTCCAGAGTTTATGCTGGAAAAGTTTGACGTGTCAACTACCCCGACCCTTTAGGGTCGGGGCTTGTCATTCCAATTCTAAGCAACTTTTGAACACGATCTTGATTAATTAAAAGTTTTTCCTAGAATGCTGAAATCTAATGGAGATAAATCTATGTTAGGATGTGTTTGTGGCGGAATATTAGAGCTTCTGGCTTGCCTTCTTGCTAGTGGAATTGGAGCAGGTGGGTTTTGGGGCACAAAATTTTATAATCGAATAAATTATAAAAGGTACATGGCTTACAAAGAAAAACATAAATCATGTGATTGCGAATGCCATAGAAATGATTAATGTTTGACAGCATGTTCCGTGGTTCGACGGCTAGGATAGTGCTACATATACTTTGGACAAGTTTGTACCAAGGCGATTCCGAATCCATCGCCATTTATTCATTGCTTTGAATATTTTCAAGTTTTATAATGATGCATGAAAAAATATCAAGAAAATTACTACATGATTCAATTGTTTGATAAGCTAGGTAATCAAATAGTTCCATTCGGCAGAATTAACTATCTCGTCTTGCCCAGCCCGGTAAAACCCCAACGTCTGCGAACTTCGTATGAAGACTTTGAAAGAAATGAGGGTGCGAAAAGTTTCTTGGCATATTTTTCTTATGAACCAAACCTGAAGCAAAGATTCTGCGGAAGTATCTTTGCTTCTAATCCAATGAAGATGATGGCTTATTTTGACGATGCTTTTGTCAAGTCTATGGAAGTTCGCCCGGAACAATTCGGTGCTTTTTCCCAATTAGATTTTTGTCTTGTCGTAAACGATTTTGAATATTGTGATGGACTCATTAAATGACACAAGTTAGCCATGTTCAACACTTGACAAAGGCTGTAACATGGAGAATTCTCGCTTCGACCGAAACATTCGTATTGGGCTGGATCATTACAGGTAGCCCCACGATTGGAGCGTCTATTAGCCTTGTTGAGCTTCAAATTTCGGAGTTCATCTAGGTGCTGCTGGCGGTGGCGTTGCTCCACCTGCCGAGGCCGCTCCTCCACCGGGTCCGCCTGCTACGCCGGATACCGTAACACTAGACGGTCCTCGAACTTGAGGCTTCTTGGGCTTACTTTTCCCTTCTTCTGCTTTGTCGTCTACGACAAAACCGCCCTCTCGTATCAATACATAGTCTTTGAATTTCAGCATGATTTATATTCCCGTCGCCAGAAAACCCAGTCCCCTTTAGGGGCTGGGATGAATGGCGGTCATACTATATAGTGTATCACATAGCGATCCGTTACTTGGTAGTATTGGTTGGCGAGAATACAACTAAATCTTTATTTTGAATTTCTACGTCGGGATGAAATTTTTTCACAATTTTGGAATAGATTACATAAAGCACAATTGTTGTGATAGTAAATTCTAATCCAGCCGCACAGAGTTTGCCTATTTCTAAATTCATGCCATCAATAGGGCAGAAAATCATATTTCGCCAGTTCCCGGTGTTGGTCGCATTTACGAAATAGTTGATTATCGGCATCAAAAGTGATTCAGAAAGGGCCGTCACAAACTTTTGGACGACAGCGGCTAAAATCAAAGCCAAAGCAAGTGCCATCAAGTTTTTGTTAAAGGCAAATTTTTTGTATTCGTTAATCTCTTTTTTTATTTCAGGCACTAAGTTTTTCTCTTGCATTGTTGATAATTCTCAATAAAATTTTTTCTGAAAGGTAAAGTGAAATGGGAATACCGAGGGCTTCTAAGACATATTGCCCCTTATCCAACCTGACGATTTTTGCCCGAAAAATAGTGCCATCACCGTGCAACAGATTGACCGTCCCACCTATTTCCATAACTTTCATTATCCAATTTTTGTTTTTTTAATCAATGCTTTTCGGTAAAAATTTTTGTTTTTGTCGGAGTATATAGGGTAGGGGAGGGAAAATGAAAGATAAAACATGGCTAGTTACATGTCTTACTCTTTTGGGGCTTTGCGGTTTTTATCTCTACATGAAACACAATTTGACCTCACCGCTGGTTCCCCATGATGGAATATAAACCATCTCAGCCAGCTACCCCAGCCATCTACACCTAGTACGCCTCCTGTTCGTCTATCCAACATTTTTATGCGAGGATATTGGAACGGCTATAATGGGACATGGGTCGCAAGCGACGAATATCGTCAAGGATGGAGTTTGGGAAATTCTGATCGTAGAAAAGGAATTAAACGGTATCCACCCGAAATGAGGTAACATGAACAAATATTTGCTTTTATGCCTAACCGCTATGGTAGGATTTGCTATCGGCTGGTTCAGCAGCAGGCACGATACAGACGTTAAGGGAATCAGCTATAATCTTAATCACAATATGTATTCCAGTTGCCCACGTTACCCAGCGGCTGATAAGCCACTGAAACTAAATAGCAGCATTGTAGAAGACCCCGAAACGATTAAGGAATCTTTGGATTCTAAGCCTTGTTTAATGACAATGCGAGTAAGCGAAGACTTCTTAAATGGCTACAGAGATAACCTTAATGGTTGCAGATCAAGAGCCTTCAATAGAACCCAAGAATATGCCGATGGCTACAACTTGGCAGCTAAGGACATGCAAGAAGGTGTTTCTCGGCGTCTCGAAGCTATTGTTGTACGAAAATAACTATTTGATGGAATCTTTTGATTTTGAAAATCTTTTTCCTTTGAAATCAATTGTTTCATTTGTAGAATGATTTTTTGCCACCAAATTGCAAAGATACACAAAATATTCACTTGTGTATCTTTGTTTCATTAGGTTTATGTCTTTATGCACCCATTGTACGTTACCTTTTATGTAATCAAGGGCACTATCAATTCTGTCGAGACTGGCTGTGAATTCTTGCCAATCTTTGGTCCTGCTGCTTATTGGGAAAGATAGTTTCTGCTTGGTGTAAAAACACTTTCTGTCTTGCGATACAAACAAATTCCAAGCCTCCTCAATTGTTAGGTCAAATTTGTGTTTTCTTAATTTTGCACTTTGTTTTAATACGGCCCAATATTTACCAGAAATCTCTTCATATCCGTTAAATTTGACGTTGTTTTTACCTTTTGTTTTTTCATATTGATCCCTTCTGCAACCACAAGATGTAGTGCTTCCTCTTACTACCGAAGAACATTCTTTTTCTGTTTCTTTCCCGCAATCACAAACACAAGAAAAAGAATAAATTTTTGATCCATTTTTTCTCAAGCCGCTCAAATTTACTTTTGTCACTTTTAATGTTCCAAATTTTTGACCGATATATTTGGTGTATTTCGTTTGCAAAGACATAGTTTTTCCTTTTCAATATTCTTACTTATTTATAGTAAACTGACAGTTTTTTTTCAAATTTTCTAAATTTTTTGTATTTGTATATGTACAACAACTTGCCACGCCGCCCCGTATATCGAGCGCAACATTTTCTGCTTTGCCTTTGTAATCTACCCATGCCTCTTTGCCCTCGGATGCTCTGTATGTTTTAAGTCCTCCACAATATTTTTCATTTGCAATTCGAGAGGACATTCCATACATCAACATTTTCTTTTGTCCATTTTCTTCTTTCCATTCTGAATCGCATTCATCGCATCCGGCAAACATACCACCTGTCATTACAAAGTGACTGCCTGCACCCAGAGCTTTGCAAACATCTGCGGGTGATTTGCAACCCCCATCTGAACAACATAATGCATTCAATTCATTTGCTGCTTGCCCACACTCTATGGCAACTGAAAATTGTTTGTATCCAACTCCTGCTTTATTTTTTGTCTCACAAAAATTTCCATTACCTATTCCACACTTGACTATATCGGCTCCTGCTTTAATTATGTTTTCAACGCCCTCTGGTGTTGCTACGTTTCCAGCCATAATTATTTTGTTGGGGAATTTTTGTCTTACTTTTTTAATGTAATCCAAAAATTCGTACATATATCCATTTGCTATATCTAAACAAATTTTATCAAGGTGTTGAGATGCATTTGAGACACGGACTAATTTTTCTAAATCATCGTTTAAACCAATTGTGTAAAATGAATTTTTGCTTTCCTCTGAATTAAAAAAAACAACCAACTCATTCTCTGGAATAAATTTGTGTAATGCAACAAAAATCCCATGTGGGAATAAACAACGAGCCATAGAAATTGTTCCAACACAACTCATGTTGGCCACTATCACTGGAAAACCTGTAATAACCCTATTGCTGTGTTTACACAAATAAGAGACATTAAGATTGACCTCCGATCTACTTTTGAGTTCAGAAGGTCTTGGGCGAATGAGAACGTCATCAAAACCTAGCTTGATTTCGTAGTCGATTTGCATTGTTTTCTCCGTTAGGACCAGTCAAATTGTAAACAAATTTTCGTATCGGTCAAGCAAAATTATTGTTACCGACCTTATCGGCTCTCACGACAGAATTGATATTTCCTTTTAAGAATAGCAAAAATTCTCGTAACTTCCCCTTGGACCTAGATGCATCTATCATCAAGATTAAATCTTGAGCATCTTCAGAATAAGAAGTTTTATTTTTCATAAGATGCTTTATGGCTTCCCCAATGTTATCCTCATTGGTAATTTCTCCTGTTAATTTAAAATAATCTCTTTTAAGAGCAGCCAATCTCACGCCTATTTCTGGTTCATCAAAATAGTAATTCCAACTGGCACTTCCGCTACCCATCGAATTGGTAGTCATCGTATTGTCTTGAGTGGTATGAGATAATTCGTGTCTTAACACGGAAGCCAAATCTTCTTTGTTTGAACTATTTAATATCACACAATAAATTGTTTCTTTGCCATTTACATATTCAATTCCCTTAAATCCTTTAGCCGTCTCTGCACCGGCAAGATTGGTTTTTGTGCTTTTTACCAATTGACTCATTGTTCCTTTGTCAACGAAGATTACTGGAATTGGCGTGTCTAGTTTTTTAACATCCATAGTAGCCCCGGTACGCATCGGTGGTATTTGATATTCTTCTCCATCAATATTTAATTGCTGAGGAGATTGAGCTTTTTTGGCTATCTGAACAGCTTGATCGTACTTGTCACCATACATTGAACTTATAACTTCAGAAGGTTTAATCATTTTGATTTGATTTTGTAATATATTTGTTCCATACTTTGAATTTAAGACACTTACTAAACTCTGTTGGGATTGTTGCTGGATTTGTTGTGCCCTTTGAGGAGCTTGCGTGTCTTGATGACCACTGATTCCTGCCAACCCTAAAGCAGCGGTAGTTGCTAAGTTTCTCATCCAGCCTTCATCTAAAGCCTCGTCTATTTCTCTCTCGATAAGCCAATTTGAATATGAAAGTTTCATTTTTTTTCCTTGATTTATTTATTGGTTTAGCTAAAGTTATTTGCTCTTTTTGCCGATATACTTATAATGACTTTATAACTGAAAGGACGTAAAATGCTCGACCGTAAGAAACACCCCACCGATCCCCAAGCCGTAAAATCTGATGATTTAATTGCGGTTATTCACTACGCCAAGGTCAAAACCGCCAAACCAGACACAGAAGAGTGGTTTGTAGAAGACGTAGATTCTCCCGGCAAAGTAATCCGCATCCAAGGCAAAGAGTTGCTTGCGAGAGCTTTATCCGCCGATCAAGTGGCCGAAGAAGTCAAAGTAACCAAGATGCAAGCTGCTGAGGTTTTAATCGAATCTCATAATAAGCCATTTACGGTCAATTTCGTCAAAACAGACGGCAACGAACGCACGCTGAGAGGCCGTTTAATACGCCCAGAACCGCTTCTGGGACGTTCTATGGTCGAAGACCTAGATGAAGCCACAGCGAATAAATTACGCCAAGTAGACCACCGTACAATCAATTGGCTGATTGTCGAAGGTGTTAAATATGTGGTGAAATAATGGAAAATATCAAAAATCTGATGGAGTTTCGATCAATTGGTGATGCTTTTGAAGATCACAAAGGCAATCTTGAATTTTTCTCAAAATTTCAATAATAGAGTTTATTTAATCTATTTTTTCAACTCACATATGCAGTTACTTCGTATGAGCCAGAAGGCATCTTGCACCACATTAGAACAAGACTGTTTCTCATTTGCATACCGTCTTCTTTTCTGACAATATCAATTGTGGCTTGTTGTTGAGAGGCTTCTGCGCTGCCACATTCAGCACCACCCATTAAAAATCCAGACCACGGCGTTCCATCCTCTTGAACTAATTGATAACCGTATTTGTCAATCACTTCTTGAATTTGCCGAAAAGGAATCTGCTTATGATAATCTCTAGTAATAGCGTTAATTTCTTCTCCAATCCTACGAAGAATTCCCTGTTTAATAGAAACTGCCTGCGCCATCTCCGCTAAAAATTCTTTGAATGTTTTCATGTTTCTCCTCCTGATAGTTAGACTCTTTGCCTTAAACAATTTTGAAATTCAAAGACGCAGACAAGAATTTTAAGAAAAATTCTGGCAAACACATTTGTCGGCTGTGCTGGCTTAAATCTGACTATAAGTATAAAAAAGAAAAGCCCGGTCATTACTGACCGGGCTTTTTTACTTATTTCAAAATAGATAGTTTCCCGTTACACAGTAAACTAGGTCACATTGGTCTCGCATAGAACTTGGCTTTTTACTGCTTTTTCAAAACGATCCATTTTTTAAACTCCACAACGTCGTAAGTGTCTGACTTCGCTAAATTTTCAGGACCAGCCATTGGCCGAAGATTATTCAAAGCATTGATTATCTTTAAGTCAAATATATCGTGATCCAAGAACGCCTTCAAGGGCAAAATATGATCCACATGCCAGACCCCATCCTTTACCTTCTCATAGTCTGGGTGATTTAAGATATGATCTTGAAGTTCCTGCGGTGTATATCCCAAAAGTTCATGGGTGCGACGTGTTTTTTTCTCTCCTGTGGCCTTCATAAACCGGCGAATGTGCTGGCCGCAGATTTTGCGAAACTTTTTTCGCATTGCTATCGCTTCCCGGTCTGGGTCGTACATATAGCAATTTTCGCCCGATACCTTGGCCGAGCCACACTTCTTGCAGTTGGGGCAGCGAGTGAAATTTGACCAATTAGCCTCGGTTTCGCCACCACACTTACAGATGTAGGCAATACGAATCCGTTTGTCTTGAATCCAAGACCGTACAAACTGGCAACCCTTGGATTTACAGAAGGCGATTATGGTAGCGTCGGAAGTACGCAGTTTTTCTGAATTGGTTTTGGCTTTGCAGAGTTGGCACTTGTTGCCTCTCTGGACGTGCGATAGCCTAATCTCAATTTCGGAGCCACAAGAACAAATCGCCCTCATTGGCGTGTTATTGGAAACATAATTGGTCGCCAATAACTTGAATCCCTTCTCTTCAAAAATCTTCTTCACTTCTTTGTATTGCAGCTTGTTGTGTCCACCGCTCGGCATAATCAACTCCTTATATTCATGAAAGAATATCGCATTATACAAAAAAGAAACCGGCTGATATAGCCGGTTCCTATTTTTGTCGTAAGTCCAATCACACCAATGTAGTGATCAGATGATAAAGTTGGCAATCGACATGCGGGCATAAAATTTTGCCCCTTCCCGCAGCAATTTCTTGCCATACCGGGTGAGGATACCCTTGCGTGGGCAGAAGCTCTCTGGGTCCAATACTACCGGAGTTTGTGTCAACGGTACATATGGGCAGTAGAAGTAGCCCGAATCAAGGTATGTATCGCCCTTGTAGCCCATGAGCAACTGATTGCTTGGGAATAGTGGGTCTTTGTAGAGTCTCCATCTGTTGTTGACAGTGCCAACATATTGAATACCCAATGAGCTTGTGAAAGTCTCGCTTGGAGCAGGTGCGAAGCCTGCTGTGGCTGTCTCGAACATGGATGCTACTTCTGGGCTTGTTACGACCCAGTTAGCCCCACCACGGAGAGTCTTACGGTGAATGACGGCAGATACTTCTACCAACTTCACATATAGAGACTCATACTTTTCCTTAATCGTTTCGCCAAGGCTTGTATTGAAGTCCCAAGCTGTTACTGTACCGGCGTTGTCACGAAGGTCGCCCAATACTTCACGGTCGATTTCAAGGTTGATTTCCTGAGCCAATACTGCTGTGAGTTCAGCTTCTGCGTCCAAGTTGTGCTGGGAACGTAGGTCTTGCTGAGCTTCGTAGCTCCATACGGCCTTCAACTTACGAGTCTTGGCGGTAATATCTTCGCTTTCGACTACGAGGTTGATTTCCGGCAAATCTTGTTGACATTCCATGTTGTGCTCGTAGTTGATTACAACGTGGTTAGCACCCGGCGCTGGATTCGCACCACCTGTCCAAGCCAATACCAACTCACCTGTGTTTAGGTTGAGGCTGGAACCGGTTGCTGTTGCTTTGACCGTTGGTGAACCAACATCACTGAAAGTGAAAGCACCTGCGGAAGAAAGAACGAACGTCTGGATGGCTGTGGAGCCAACGTATACAGTACCAGTTACAGTACCGGCCAGTACAGGCGTGTGTTCAAGCGGAGCATAGTTGGATGATGCGTCTGCGCCATTGTCTACCGAAGTAGATTCGCCTTGAACGAATTGGTGTGTGTACCAAATATCCAAGTTAGCTGTACCGTCAGCCTTTTGCATCAAGCTGTTTGCGTCATCACCGGGGAAACCGCTGTTGTTGTCAGCACCACGGGTTGCGCCCTTGTTGCTGGAATAACGGAAGCGGAGGTAGTAAACCAAACCTGTTGGACCCAACAATGGCTGAACAGATACGATCTTGTTAGCAATAAGTTGTGGGTAGATACGACGGACAAGAGGAATCGAAATTCTCTTGAACTGAGCAATGTCGCTCGTGTCGGTGCTGGCTTCATTTACCAGAAGTTGATTTTCGAGAAGAACTGCTGTGGCAGAGCGGACGTATTTATCTTCGATGTTGTTCAAAAGACCAGTCTTTGCCCAGCGAGTTTCTAACACCTTTGCTTCATTAAGAAATCTAGAATTTGCGTTCATATTTTTTCCTTTTGATAATTAGAATCGCTTATTGTGTCTTTAATCCAGATAGGACCAAAAGTTGATCCATTTCGCTGCTTCCTGTGTTATATTCCGCTATAACTTCGGTATCTTCAGCGACTTGTCCTCTCCCCGTTGCGTTCTTTGCTTTTTCGATTTTTTCTTTCTTTTCTGTAATGACCTTGGCCTTCTTATCTTCGGTTGTGGTCTTTGTAGCTTCTGTAATTACGGCTTCGGCTTGACGCTTCCACTCGTTTAGCTTTGTATTTTCTGTAGAAAGACGGATGTTACGGGCTTCCATAATCTTGAGTTGGCCCTTCATATCTTCCATTTGCTTAGAAGCAGATTCCAATTTCGAGCTTGTTACTATGTTGAAGTCGGCGTCTGTGAGATAGCTAGAAGTTACTTCTACAATCTTGTCCAAAGCAACCTTGTGTTCTGCCATGCGTGGGTCATTCAATACTTCACAACGAGCT
>Ga0194126_10012598_pt1 | contig 10685 bp, 4 predicted proteins | sample TA2KigC150mmetaG_FD_148641 | JGI IMG/M metagenome (GOLD analysis project Ga0194126, IMG submission 148641) | Freshwater microbial communities from Lake Tanganyika, Tanzania - TA2015035 Kigoma Deep Cast 150m | ecosystem: Environmental > Aquatic > Freshwater > Lake | place: Tanzania: Lake...
ATGCTGATGACCCGCGCCGGTCGCCCCGCGCTTGAGCGCATCGCCCGCGAAGGCAGCTTCGTGAAGGGCCTGCACTCCACAGGCGAACTCGATCCGAACCGTCGGTTCATCATGCACTTCCCCGAAGAGCTCTCGATTCAAAGTTTTGGCAGCGGCTATGGCGGCAATGCGCTGCTTGGCAAGAAGTGCCATGCGCTGCGCATCGCGAGCTACCAGGCGCGTCACGAAGGCTGGCTCGCCGAGCACATGCTCATCGTCGGCCTCACGAGCCCGCAAGGTGAAACGCATTACGTCGCTGCGGCTTTTCCTTCCGCTTGCGGCAAGACTAACCTCGCGATGCTCATTCCGCCCGACTCCATGCCGGGCTGGACGGTCACGACCGTGGGCGATGACATCGCCTGGCTGCACCCCGGCCCCGATGGTCGCCTCTATGCGATCAACCCCGAGGCCGGTTACTTCGGTGTCGTGCCCGGCACCAACGCCAAGACCAACCGCAACGCCTTCGAGATGATCCAGCGCGACACGCTCTTCACGAACGTCGCGCTCACCGCCGACAACCAGCCGTGGTGGGAAGGTCTCGAGAGCGGCAAGCCCGTGATCGACTGGCAGGGTCGCCCCTACGACCCCGCGAACGGCCCCGCTGCGCAACCGAACTCACGCTTTACGGTATCGGCGAAGCGCAACCCGCGCTATGCGCCCGAGGCGGATAGCCCGCGTGGCGTACCGATCTCGGCGATTATCTTTGGTGGACGTCGTCGTGGCGTCGCTCCGCTTGTTTACGAAGCGCGCGACTGGAACCATGGCGTGCTCGTCGGCGCCTCGGTCGCTTCAGAGACGACCGCCGCGGCCATCGGCCAAGCGGGCGTGCTGCGTCGCGACCCGATGGCCATGAAGCCCTTCGCCGGCTACAACTACGGCGATTACTGGGCGCATTGGTTTGCGATGGGCCAGAAGCTCAAGCACCCGCCCAAGATTTATCACGTGAACTGGTTCCGTCGCGATGCCGACGGCAAGTTCCTGTGGCCGGGCTTCGGCGACAACCTGCGCGTGCTCGATTGGATCTTGAAGCGCTGCACCGGTAAGGCCGAGGCGCAAGAGACGCCGATCGGTAATCTGCCGCGCCCCACCGACCTCAACCTCAAGGGTCTCGCCCTCGCGCAGCCTGCGCTCGATGAGTTGCTCTCGGTGAAGACCGAAGAGTGGCGCGCCGAAGCCGCCGAGATGGACACCTACCTCGATGAGTTCGGTGCCCGCACGCCTGCGGCGCTGCGCGCCGAGGTCAAAGCCCTTCAAAAGCGCCTCGGCTGAGGACCCTATGACGATCCACCTTCCTGTACGAGGCCGTCTCGGCCTCGCCTTCGCGGCTGCCTGTATCGCAAGCCTCTCACTCTCCGACACCACGTTCGCGCAGACCCCTGCTGCGCAAACGGCAGCGCCCAGCACCACCGCGGTCCCGGCACCGCCCGCCCCGCCTCCGCCCGTGCTGCTCTCACGTGAAGCGCTCGCCGGCGCCATCGGCGTGCGCGAGCAAGCGCTCAAGAGCGATGAGAGCTATCAGCTGCTCGAGTCGCTCACGACGGAAGTCGGTCAAAGATTTGCAGGCACAGCGGGTGATAAGGCCGGCGTCGAGTGGGCCGTCAAAACCCTACGCGACCTCGGATTCACGAACGTACACACCCAGGAAGTGATCGTGCCGCGGTGGATTCGGGGCGAAGCGAGCTTCGACGTGCTCGCGCCCTACCCGATGTCGATGGTGACGACCGCGATCGGTGGCAGCATCGGCACCCCCGACGAAGGGCTCGATGCGCCGATCGTGATGGTGCAAGACATCGCTGCGCTACAGGCGCTGCCCGAGGGCACCGCGCGCGGCAAAATCGTGTTCTTCAACGGCCGTATGGAACGCACGCGCGACGGCAGCGGCTATGGCAAGGCCGTACGAGCTCGAACCGAAGGCCCGAGCATCGCCGGAAGCCTGGGAGCAGTTGGGGTCGTCATTCGGTCGGTGGGCACCAGCAAGAACCGCATCGCCCACACCGGCACGCTCTCCTACAACGTCTCGTCGCCGCGCATTCCGGCGGTGTCGATCTCGAACCCCGATGCGGACCTGCTCGAGCGACAAGTGGCGCAGACGCGTCCCGAGGGTAAGGCGGCAGGGCAAGCCGTGAAGGTTCGTATGCGTGTCACGGCACGCGATCTGCCGCAAGTGCGCTCGGCGAACGTCATCGGCGATCTGCCGGGCACTGATCTCGCCAATGAAATCGTGCTCATCGGCGGTCACCTCGATTCGTGGGACACGGGTCATGGTGTGCAGGACGATGGCGCGGGCGTCGCCATCGCCATCGCCGCCGCGCGTCTGGCCGCAAGCGCCAACCCCAAGCCGCGACGCACGATTCGCGTGGTGCTCTTTGCGAACGAGGAGTTCGGGCTTTCAGGTGCCGGTCGCTACCCCGTCGCCATCGGCGATGAGGGCGTCGCGAACCACGCGTTTGCCATGGAAGCCGATCTGGGTGACGGCCCCGTGTGGAAACTCTCGGCGCGCGTCCCACAGCAATACTGGCCGACGATCGAGCAGGTGCACCGCGTGGTGCGATCGCTCGAAGTAGAGCTTGGTGACAACACCTCGAACGGCGGTGCGGATCTCGGCCCGCTGCGTCGTCTCGGCGTGCCCATCTTGTCGCCGCAGCTCGATGCGACGACGTACTTCGACATCCATCACACCGTCAACGACACGCTCGATCAGGTCGACCCCGCGCACCTGCGCCAGTCGACCACCGTGTTTGCGGTGACGGCGTATGCCGTAGCCATCGTCGATGGGCCCGTACCGCGTTACGAGGAGCCGCAGGCGGCGCCGACTACGCCTCGCGCACCGCCTGAGCGCTGAAGGTAACTTGTAGTCTTCCCCTGATAGTCCCCACCGTGACCGAAGGACGTTCCATCGAGAAATTGCGGTTTTTTATTTATCGCCTGTTCACGGTCGAGCCGTTTGACTCGCCCGCGCGCGCATGGATGACGGCACCACCTCAAAGGCTGCGGGGGATTACAGCCGACTGTGCCGTCAATGGAGGCACGCTGCGGCAGCGCCTCATCCCTCTCCTGTGCACCCACAGGTGGCGGCATCGAGCAGCCGCTTCTCAAAGCGATGGTCGTCAAGAGACTGACCACCTCGGGAAGGGCAGTCGGCAATCGAACCTCATTATTCAACTTTCTACGGTCTTCTTATATGAAGATTTAGAAAGTCATAACTCCGCCGACGAGCGAAGTTCAAAATCAGACCGATACATGCGATGCGGCGCGACGCAGCAGTTCCGGACCCACATCGCGTTCGCGTGCGCCCTCTGAGAGCAGACGACGGTACTCACGTGAGCCTGGGGTATGACTTAAAAGCCCGAGCATGTGGCGAGTGATTGCGTGCAGGCGCTCGCCCTTCGAGAGTTCTCGCTCGGCGTACTCGGCCATACGCGCAAGGTGATCCTCAACGCTCGGGGCGCGATAGCCGCTATCCCCTTCGAGAGCGGCGAAGATTTCGCCAAGCATCATGGGTCGGTGGTAGGCCTCGCGACCGAGCATCACGCCATCGGCCCACTCCAGTGCTTCGGTCGATTGTCCAACAGTCTTGATGCCACCATTGAGCAGCACCGGCATGTCGGGAAAGTCTTCCTTCAAGCGCCGAACTACATCGTACCGCAGCGGCGGAATCTCCCGATTCTCAGCGGGCGTCCAGTTACCGAGCACCGCCTTGCGCGCGTGCACGATCACACAGTCGGCCCCGGCTGCACGCACGGCCACCAAAAAGTCGGCGAGCTTGTCGTAGTCTTCTTCATCGAAGCGCTGCACGGCGTCATCGAGATTGCGCGCACTCGATCGCACGGTGCCGATGCGCATTTTCACCGTCACGGGTAGATCGACGGCCTCGCACATGGACGAGACACAGTCGGCGACGAGACGCGGCTCGTTCATGAGACAAGCGCCAAAGGCGCCCTTCTGAACTTTATCGGAGGGGCAGCCGCAGTTAAGGTTGATCTCGTCGTATCCCCACTCCTCGCCGTAACGCGCGGCCGCCGCGAGATAATCGGGCTCGCAGCCCCCAAGCTGTAGCGCAACGGGATGTTCTTCGGAGGAATATTCGAGTAGCTTCTCGCGATCACCGCGCAAGATCGCCGAGGCCGTCACCATCTCGGTGTAAAGCAGTAAATCTTTGTGAAAGCCGCGCAGGAAGTACCGACAATGCCGATCGGTCCAGTCCATCATTGGCGCCACGCAGACTCGGCGGTCGAGGGACAGGCTCACGGCGTCGCTTCGTTCGTAGCTCGCGGTGACTGCGTCCGCAGCAGCGCGCGCAGCCGGTAATACCCGCGACCTAAGGCTTCGCGGATAACGATGTCCGATTTTTCGAGAGCGTCGGGTTTCGGTAGCCAATCGTTGAGCGGGCTCCGCGTCACTGGCGCACGAAAATCCACCGGATGCGCAATCACCTCAAACCCTTCCGTCTCGAACGTGATCACCGCCCGCGGACTATGAAACGCTGAGGTGACCAGAATGATCTTCGGACTCGCCGAGCTGAACATCTTCCGAATCGCTTCAGCCTCTTGCTCCGTGTTGAGCGCCTGGGGCGACACCTCAACGCGATCGGCGGGTAAACCAAGTTCGAGCGCGAGTTGCCGCGCCACCGCACCCTCGGAAGGTAATCCTTCCTGACCGATCCAGCTTCCGCCCGAGAAGATCAATCGGGGTGCTCGCTCGTCACGTGCGAGTGCAATACCCCCAAACACCCGATCGATCGCATCACCCCACTCGACAATCGGCACCCCGGAGGGGCGAACATAGCCCATGGCACCGCCCAACACGACAATCGCTTCCGCGACCGACCTCGCCTGCGGGGCACCGGTGAGCGTCCGGTCAACGACTTCTGACTGCGACCACGCAAAGAGTCGATCAGCGACCACCGGCAGGCTGCAGACCAGCAAAAACACCGCGCCCGCGATCGACCAGCGTCGTTGGCGCCGCACAGCGCCCACCAGCACCGCCAGACACACGAGGACGATGGGAGAGAAAAAGATCGGTAGGAGCTTATTCAGCACAGGATCGACACTATTGCTGGCGTTGGTCGCGGAACTTACGCCAAATCAGGGGAATACGACGAAGATTGGAGGCGAGGTAAGCATCCGAAGCCCGATCGAAGTTAAAAACTGTCCCGTCGAGGGATAAGGGAACCGGCGCAAACTGACCATATTCTCGTAATAAATCATTCGAGGGATTTTTCACGACGCTTTCGACGCCATAGAAAAATCGATCGTTGCCGTTCACTCGTAGCCAGCGGCTTGAGAAGCCTTTTCGGGGTGCGAGAGGGAAGGAAAACTCGAGCCCTGCGAACCGTCTCTCCGGTAGAGCGGGAACGATTTGATAACCAAAGACTCGGTACGGGAAGAACGCCTCTTTCCGCTCGGTTTTGCGGTAATAAGGGGTGATCGATACATCACCAAACCAAAACCGACTGAACACCAGATAACCGGTATCGCCATTGAAGAATCGACCCGCCTTGACCTCAAAAGTAGCTTGCAACGACTCGCTAAAGAACCGGTACGTCGCAAGCTCTGATCGGTTATAGCCGTCACCCGAGAAGCCCGGTTGAGTGACTTTGAATTTGGCAACTTGTGCGCCAAGTTTATGTCGACCTCTCGCCGGCTCCCATCGAAGTTCTGTGGCATACCCCTCAAATAAATCACCCACCTGACCCACTGCGGCGCGCGCCGATACGCCAAAGGGCAGTCCAATTGCCTGATGGAGCATCACCCGATGATCGGTTCGCTGGGAGTATCGATACCGAGAAAATATGCCGCCGGGTTTAAAATCTTGGGTGTCATTGACGGGAAAAATCTGCGTGCCCTCGATGAGCGCCCCGCGCCACAGCGGGACGTGTACGGCCACGTTCGCCGCGAAGGAGGCATCCCACGCGCCATACTCCGTTCCCACTCGCGACTCAATCGCAGGCACCACGTAAAGTCGCGGCACAAATCGCGAATGCTGGCGGCCGCTCACTCGCCACTCGATCGAACGCCACGCGCGATCGGCCGCGCGCAGCGATAAATCCTCCGGCGAACACAACCGATCCAATGTTAGAAAAGGCTTTAAACACGCGAGCGTGAAGTGAAAGTCAATCGAGGCGACACCGCGTCTCATGAGGCGCAGCGTCACGCGCCGATCCTCCGCCTCCTCCCGATCGACCAGCGCGCCCGCTGCGATGGCCAACGCATCGAGGTCATTATGCTGATAGTCAATATTCTCGAAACGAACGATCCAGCCGCCCTCATCGCGCGCTCGACCGACCGACACATCCTCAAAGCCCTCTCGCTCAAGCGCTGCCACCACTCCTAATCCCCATTCTTGATCGACAGCCTCCGAGCTTAAGGGCCGCAGCGCAGGCTCAGGGGCCACCTCGGAGCTCTTTAAAATGGCCGGTGCATCCGGAGCGCTCAATAAAGCGCCGAGCCAACGTGGCTTCTCTAAAACCGGTCGCCAATCTCGAAGCACCCGAGCTGCGTCCAGCAAACCGTCTAAAGGCGGCGGCGGCAAACGAGACGGAGTGAGCGGGTCAAGGTCCATCGCCAACCCGAGTCCGAAAGAGCTCTTGGGCAACACTTCCCCGCGCTCTCGCCAATGCTGGTGCGCATCGACGTACACGGCGGTGTTCGCAGGTAACCAGCGGCTCGGCACCCACATCCGCACCGTGCTCATGACATCTTGATCGACAACCTCCGCATTGAACTGCAGCCACTCCGAGGCCGCCCACGACAGACTCGCAAAGGGCCCATCGCCAAACGCTCCAGCACTCTCAGGTTTGAGGTACCCCGCAGAGACACTCCAGCGACCGCTGTTCCAAGTGCCCACTGCAAAGAGGGCTCGGGAGAGGGTTGACGCTCCGCCGAAGTCCGTCACGCCGGCAGCCGCATTGAGCGAGGAGTCCTCGTCAGAAAAAAGCGTTGTCGATAACTTCAAGCCCGCACTCAGATCCCGAATTCCGGGCGGTTTGCCGCAGTCCGAGACGTACAAATTGCATTGCAGATCGCGGGTCATCAGGCGACCGGTGATCTCAAGGCCCGACAGGACCCCGAAACTGCCGAGAAAATTAAAGCCCGAGGCAGAGGTTTTACCGGGCAACGCCGATGAAAAACCCAACACCCCCATCCCCTGCGGGGTCGGGTTTGCAGAGGGCGTGAACCCCACACCTCCGTACCCGCTGGGCGACACCGAAGGTGGGATGAATGCCGGTTGGCCCATCTCCTGCGCGAGAGAGAACGGGGTGGCCAAAAGCCACCCCGTCAAGATCACGATCCGACCGCCTTGCAACATCAATTAACCGGAACCGATCCCCCTAAGGCGGTGGTGATCTCAGCCTTCAGCCCCGCATTGGTGGCGGTGGAGGGCGTGAACAACGCGTTCGTGAAGGCCGCCGTCGGGGACGAGGTGGGCGCTGAGGCAGGGTTGGTAGAGAACGGGCGCGACTCGTTATATTTGAAGCCTGCCGTCAGCATCGCCGCCGTGAAGTCGCACGAGTTCGTTGGCGCGTAACGCAGCTTGTTGTCGGTGGCCGTCCAGATCTTCGCGGTTGGACTAAACGTGAAAATCTGTCTCTGCGCGGCGACCTTATACCCTCTTTCGGCTCCGGCATTGATGCCTGTGAACAATCCGGTTGTAAAGTTGTAGTTACCACCATTTATATCGGAGCCCTTGCCGGTCCAGTTACAGTACATCCGATCGATGATGCCCGTGTAATCACTCTCGAGCGAGTCATTCGCACCGGTCATCGCCGAGGTGAATCCAAAGAACGCCGTACCGGTCAACGTGCCACTGACGTCCTGGATGCGCAGATTAAACGCCCGGGTTTGCTCGTTATTCGCCCCAGCGACCCACGTGTAGATATAGGTGCCGGTCAGATCCACGACGTTGAACGAGGCGGCCGTACGAAGGAAGTTACCGAGGCTCCTCCAGTTCGGTGCGCTGTAAGCCGTGTTGTTGTTTCGCAGGAAATTGACCTTCAACTCGCCGTTTGAGTTGAAGGCATCCACAGCGGCCATTTGACTGCTGTCAAAAAAGGTTACGTAGGAGCTCGATGGATTCGAGTTCGCCAGGTCCGCCGTCGAAATGCCGCAGGCCTGCGAGCTGCGCGCCTTAACGTTCAGGATGTTATCGGCACGCTGATACGCCACGCTCGACAGCACCCATCCAGTGCTCCCACCGCTCCCAGCCCCTGGGCAGTTACCCACCACTGGGCTGCGCGAGGCGAACTGCAAGACGCCGGTGTATTTGGTCGAGGCCGACGCGGCGCTCGCAAAGCCATACGTGCCACTGACGCCCGACGACGACGAGGAGGACCCCGAGTTACCGGTATCGCCCGTGCCGCCCGTGCCGCCCGTGCCGCCCGTGCCGCCCGTGCCGCCCGTGCCGCCCGTGCCGCCCGTACCGCCATTATCACCCGTGCCGCCGGTGCCGCCCGTGCCGCCGGTGCCGCCATTATCACCCGTGCCGCCCGTGCCGCCCGTACCGCCGGTGCCGCCGGTGCCGCCGGTGCCTGAGCCGCCGGTTGCAGTCCCTCCGCCCTGACTCGATGAGCCTGAGCTACCCGACGAGCTCGAAGTAGGCTGATCCGTCGCGGGATAGTGCGTAATGCGCGCGAAGGTCTCCGAGGTTGTCGAGGCCGAAATCACCCCCAAGACATCCAGATACAAGTCGTACACGATCGCCGAAGACGTTCGAGAAATCCGAATCCCCTTAAACGTCAGCGTCTTTGACGGGTTGGGGAGATCATTGACCGTAATGGCAGCTAGCGTGTACGTGCGCGCGGCGCCCACGGCGGGGAAGGTGCCATCTTTGATCGCCAGTCCCGTCACGGCGGCCGCCAACTTGAGCGATGCCGTCAACTTCGCGCGCGGCCCCTCGAAACCAATCTTCAACTGTTCTGCCGCGCACGCGTTACCACTCCCTGCATTGGCGGTAAAGAGACCCAGGTCTCCGCTCGGCAGCTGTTGATCCAATAACCCGCTCCCGCTGCTGGTCTCTCCCGGATAGTTGACGAAATCGACCGCTGGGCCATAGCAATCTGCGGACGCCGGACCACCCGTTGCAAGGCCCCGAATGTCATCGCCCGTGAGCTCATTCTGCAAGAGCGTGAGGCCCCCGAGTAACCGGGCGACGGCCGCCTGATCGCGCTTGATCTGCAGCGAGTCAAGCGTCGCATCAGAGATGGCCGCCTGCGCCATCGGCATCACTGCCTCCGCGCGACGGAACGCCTTCGCCAAGGCCGCCTCCCAAGCGGGGGTCTGGTTCCAGGCAATGTACGTCCCAAGATAACTGCCGCTTCCCGACCCTGCAGCCTGGGTCGGAGACCCGAAGGCAAGGCCTGACGGGAACACATCGCTCGCCGACACAACCGCTGACGTGGATGCGGTCGGGGTGGCCTTCGCTGCATTCGAGACGGCACCTGAGCCCACCGCGTTCTTGGCAAACGCGGTGCACGTGTACTCTGTTCCGTTCGTCAAACCCGTCAAGGTCACAGGCGGACCCTGCGGGATATCAACCGTTTTCGTCTGCGACGCACTCGCGCAGGTTGCCGAGCCTCCCGTGATTTCAGAGCCACCATCACTCGGAACCGTAAAGGTAAGGGTGATCGAGCCGTCACCCGCCGTCGCGGTGAGGTTTGTGATCGCCGAGGGGACGGTTGCTGGGGTCGCTTTGGCCGCTGCGGAAGACGGCCCCGATCCGGCTACGTTGGTCGCCCGAACGGCACAACTGTACTCAATTCCGTTCGTCAAGCCCGACACCACGATTGGGCTCGAGGCCCCCGATGCGGACACCGCTGACCCCGAGGTCGGGGTGCAGGTCGCCGAGAAACTTGTGATCGGCGCACCGCCGTTCTCTGTCGGCGCGACGAACGCGACCGAGATCTGCTTGTCGCCTCGCGTCAGAGCAACCCCCGTCGGCGCACCGGGCACCAACGGATTGGCCGCAACCGGCGTCCCCGACGCCGCTGCAGAGGCCGGACCGCTACCGACCGCGTTCTTGGCCACCACCGTGCACGAGTAGGTCGTCCCGTTGGTCAGTCCAGCCACCACAATCGGGCTCGCCGACCCCGAGGCCGAGACCGCCGTTCCGGTGGTCGGCGTACAAGTCGCCGTATACACCTCGATCGGTGATCCACCGGTGCTCGATGGCGCCGTGAACGACACTGTCAGCTGACCGCTCCCGGCCACGATCGAAAGGCCTGTGGGCGCGCCCGGCACCGACGCCGGGGTCGGTGCTGTGGGCACCGTGTTGCCCGGAGCTACGACCGATCCTGCGACACTTGAGTAAATCGTTTTAAAGTTCAGGAAGGTCGGAACGGTCGTGGCCAGCGTATTATTTTTCACCGCGTTGGCGATCGTTCCGGCAAACGTACCGAGATCGGTGCCGGCTGGAGCTAATTGCGCAATCGCAACGAGCGCGACCGCAAACTTCAATTGTGCCGCCGAACCGGCAAGCTGTTTACTCGTCCCGACGTCTGCAACACCGAAATAGGCCGACGAGGGCAACGGCGCAAACACATCAAAATCGGAGCTCGTGAATCCGAAAATCGCTAACACTTGCGTGACCGTCGCCGTCAGACCCGCTGAGGTGATGGCAGGCGCCGCGAAAGTCGTTGCGGTCGCCGAGAG
>Ga0194126_10012604_pt1 | contig 10683 bp, 6 predicted proteins | sample TA2KigC150mmetaG_FD_148641 | JGI IMG/M metagenome (GOLD analysis project Ga0194126, IMG submission 148641) | Freshwater microbial communities from Lake Tanganyika, Tanzania - TA2015035 Kigoma Deep Cast 150m | ecosystem: Environmental > Aquatic > Freshwater > Lake | place: Tanzania: Lake...
GGCCTCCGTGAGATCCGGATCCTCCCACGGCCGGCCGCGGCGCGAGGCGTCGTAGTCCAGGCGCACGTAAACCTGCGCGGACTGAGCTTCCTCTTTCGCCCACTCCCGAAGTTCCTTCCACTGGCGGATCAGGGCCTCGTGGGTGATGTCGATCATCGAGGCATCGGTGAAGGGTGGATCGGGGGGCTTCGGGGGCTCGGGCGTCGCCGTGAGGAAGTCCTGGAACTGCCCGAGGACGCGCGTTAGCTGCTCTTCGGAAGCCCCGGTCATCGTCAGCAACTCCCCAAAGCTCGTTGGGCGGCGAATGTCGCGTCCGGTGAACTCCTTCTCTGTCAGCCGCTGAAAGACCCGCTGGGCAAGCGCCTGGTCCTCCTGGCTCAACTTGTGGCAAAGCTCCTGCGCGTGCTGGTTCAGCGCTCCCGACATGCCGCCGGAATCCCAATAGTGCTTCAACTGGAGCTCCGGTGCTCCCACCGCCTCCCCCCAAGTCCGCATCAGGGCGTGCTGCAAGACCGGCAACTGATCCAGCTCCTGCTCCAGTCCTTGGCCGACGTCGTTGAGCAACCGTTGCACCAGTTCCGGAGCGACTTGCGCCCCCGCACTGGCAACCGGCTCCTCGATGACCTCGCGGAGCTGCCGCCGGGTGAGCACCGGGACGAGATACTGCGCATCGTTCAAGGCTTCCGGGAGACCGCGAAACACCGCGCAGTCTCCCAGGTAGTCCGAGCGCATGGTCAGGACGACATAGATGGGGACCTCGTCCTGCTCAGCGGAGGCGAGCAGGAGTTTGACGAAGGCGTCCGCCTGCTCGTCGGCGCCGGCGACCTCGCGCCGGAACCGGAACAACTCCTCGAACTGGTCCACTACCAGCAGCAAGCTCTCTCTGGCATCGAGGTCTCTACGGGCGCTTTCCACCAGTCCCAGGCTGCTGCGTTGCAGCGTTTCCAGGCGATCCCTTTGCGGGCCGAGCAGCTCCGGACGGTCAAGGTGCCGGGCCAGGGCGCCGAAGGGGTCGCCGCCCGGCCGCATTACGGCGATCTTCCAGCGTGTGCCCGTGCCGGCGAGGTAGCCCCGCTTCAGCGCGGGGATGAGGCCGGCCCGCACCAGCGAGGATTTGCCGCAGCCCGAGGTTCCAACCACCGCCAGAAAGCGCGCCTCGCCCAAGCGGCGGAGCAGGGCGGCAACCTGCTCGGTCCTCCCGAAGAACCACCGCGCATCCGGCTCGTCAAATGGCCGCAACCCGATGAACGGGCAAGTGGCCCGCTCGATGGCCGCGGACGGTGTGCTCAACGGATACCCTCCCTACTGGCGCAACGGCTGCAAGAACGGTTCGAGCGCCTCATACCGGAAATCCCGATAGAGAGGGATGACGGGGGCATCGGTGATCTCCGCGGCGCTCCGGCTTGAATCTCCGAGCGCGACGGCCCCGGAACGGAACCGCCGTGCGGCCAGGTCTACTCGGGTGGTCTTGAACCACCCCTCGTCCGCCTGGCCCCAGTACAACAGTAGTCCGTCGCACCCTTGCAGCTTCCTCTGGTGGTCCTGAATGAGATCCTCCGGATCCAGCGGCGCGGTCTCAGGCAGATCGACCTCGAAGGGATCCCGCTCCACGATCCATTTCTTAAGCTGATGGGCGCGTCGGAAGTCCTCGATCTCCTTATGACTACAGAGGATGTACACCCGCCGCGGGCCATCGGGCCTGCGGGGCGGCGCGTCTTTGCCAGGCTTGAGCAAGGCCAGGACCTGCGTCTTCACCTCCTCCAGCGTGCGATCGAGATAGTGTGACCGCCCCATCAGCTCGTGCAGGAATTCCCCGTACTTCGTCTCACTGCGATACAGCTCCTTTTCGGACGTCCAGGCGACCAGCGGCCGCTCCTTCTTCATCGCAATCCTGGCCTGCCGGACCGATAGGGCATCTTCCTCCGGCCCGAAGAGGTGAACCGAGAGCTTTGCGGCTTCCAGCCCCTTGGCCGCCTCCGTGTCCACGTTGTCCCAGCCGATATGGACCTCGGGCAAGATGCGGTAGCCCTGGGCGGTTAGCTCGGCGACGAGCCGCGCTCTCTCGTGGTCAAGAGAGGTTGGGCAATGCGCCACATAGACGCCGACGTGGTTCCGCCGCAGCGTCTTCAGCAGCCCTTTGAGGCACTGGCAGACCTTCCCGAACTGGTCCTGGAACTCACGACTTGCCGGAGGGAACTCCTCCACTTCTTCTTGTTCGCCTTCAACCTTCGGGAAGAACTCAAAGCCCGTCTGGTCGTGGAAGATTCGACGGTGCGAGTCCTCTGATGTCGGCGTTTTCACCACCCGGATCCCGCGCATCCGCGTTCCGACGAAGAGCTTGTCCCGCACCGTCTGAAGGAACCACTCGCGCTCCTCGGTGCAGTACGAGGAATTCAAGTAGAGCGGCGTGACCACGGCGAGAAAAACCGCCGTCCCCTCGATCTGGTTCCGGATCTCCTGGTCGAGCGCGTGATCTCCACCCAGCTTCTTCTCATCCCGCCAGACCACCACGGGCGCTCCCAGGAGCTGCCTGAGCCGCACCTTCAACCGTTCGCCGAAATCGCTGATCCAGCCGCGCTGATCCGGAACCCCAGAGGTATTATCGCCGTGGCAGTAACTGATGAAGACGTCGTTCCTGAATCCGGGCACGTACGCCTTTAGCTCCTGGGCCGGATCCCACATTTCCGCTCCCCACCTCCGGCTTTAAGTCTACACGCAGTCCATCAGGATTTCAATGATTTGGCGTGTTAACGGCGTTCTTCGCGTCCGTTCTGGCGTCGTTCCATCCCCAGGGCTTCCGGCTCGTCTGGGCCTGGAAGGTTCGGGTCGGCCCAGCCGGGTCGGGGCGAAGGCTCTGGCGGGTGAGGGGATCCGAACCGCAGGGTGGAGTCTTGGGCTCCTGCGCCGCATAGGCGCCCGGTCCCCGCGGTTAGCGGTGGCGGGGCACCCTGGATGCGTTTCGAACTTTTCTGGGAAACAGGCCCGAACTGGTAAGCGCCATCGAACCAGCGTAACCCTCTTTTTCTGCTGGGGATCGGCCTGCATTCAACCTGCTGGAATCCCCCTTGGGCGGCCAGGGTGGATTCATCTCGAACTGTGTGCCGTCTCCAGGAACTGGATCCCGACAGAAGACACGGCGGCTGCTGCGGCGTGACCGGGGCGACAGGTGTTCTGGCTTCCAACACCTTGGGGGCGGACCATGCGTCCCTCGACGCTGGTCTTGCCGATGACGATGCCCAGTTTGAAGAGCACGCCAGAGATACGCCCTGGGGTACGCCTCGAGGGCTTCCTCGGACCGGCGAACCCGCCGAGTGGTGTGACCGAGCTGCAATCGAGGCCGGCTGCCCCTCGAAACCCGACTGCTCCCCATCGACTCTACCGGGTTTCCGGCATTCCCGCCGCTCCCCACGGCTTAGGCTCAGTTGGCCGCTGCCTCAAATGGGATTCCGATAAGAACAGAGTCCGCGGGAAGGGGTCTGGCGCCCAGCAAGACGTCCAGTCGGCCGTAAGGCACACAGCGGCCGGCCCGATTTGGACCAACGTTTGCACACGGGAACAGAGTGTATATTGGAATACCCCTCGTTGCCTGATGACGTTGCCGGGCCCGTGGAGCGCCTCAAGGTCCAGGGGAGGTCGGGAATGAAGATCATTCTTAGCGTTGATTACAGCCCCCAGCCGGCGATGGTGGGGAAGGCGTTCGTCTTCGAGGTTGCCGATCGCGGATACACAATCGGGCGGGCTTACGAAGTCGATTTTCAGCTCGATCCCCATGGGGATCTCACCGTCTCCCGCCGTCGCTTCCTGCTGGAGGTACGCCGACAGAACTGCTTTCTGGCGGATCTCCAGTCCACGAACCGCACGAAGCTAAACGGAGTGGAGGTCCAACGGACGCAATTGAAGGATGGGGACCTCATCACCATCGCGAATACCCGCCTGCGAGTCCGCGTCGCTGAGGAGCCGGAGGCGGACGCGCCGATCCACTGCGTCCGGTGTGAGAACGAGATCCCGGAGGCGGAACTGGGGGCCGCGGGAGGCGCCTGGGCGTTCGAGTGCCAGAGCTGCCGCGCCCAGCAGGTAGCTCCGCCGTCGCCCTCTGTGACCGGACCGCTCACACGCTGCCACCACTGCGGGACTCCCGTCCGCGCCGCGGCGGAAGCGCTGGCGGCCGCGGAGGAGATGCCCGAAACCGTCCGCTACTTCTGTCCAAGATGTGTGGAAGACGAACCGGAGGACGTCCAGCCGCGTACGGTAAACGACTATCGCCTGTTGAAGGTGCTGGGGCAGGGGAAGGGGGGCGAAGGCGTGGTCTACAAGAGCTGGCACGAACCCACGGGTCAAGTGCTGGCGCTCAAGAAGATCCTGCCCAAAGCCGTGATGGACAAGAAGGCCAACGTGCTCTTCCAGCGGGGCATGGCGATCCAGCGGTCGCTGGTACACTCGAACATCGTGCGACTGCTGGACCAGGGCATGGCCGGCCGGGAGCACTATCTGGCTTCGGAATACCTGGCGGATGGAGACGTGGGCCACCTGATGACGCAGGTGCGGAAGAGCGCGCTGCCGGTGCGGGAGGCCTGTGACATCGTCCGGCAGATTCTGGACCGCCTGGAGTATGCACACCACAAGGGATTTGTGCATCGCGACATCAAGCCGCAGAACGTTCTGCTGTGCCGAGCGGGCAACCCGGCGGTTACCGGCGGAACACGGCTGGTGGCCAAGCTCAGCGACTTCGGCCTGGCCCGGAGTCACGTCGAGGCTGGCCTGTCTGGCATCACGCGGCGCGGAGAGACCGCCGGCACCCTGCTGTTCATGGCCCCGCAACAGATCGTCAACTCCCGCCACGTCTACCCTCCGGCGGACGTGCGCTCGATGGGCGTCAGTCTCTATTACATGCTGACGGGCGTGTTTCCGTTTCGGGCATCAAGGGGTCAGTGCAAAACGCGATACCTAAAGCAGGGAGAAGATCCGTCTGATGGAACTCACGCGGCCGCCTTCTCCATCCGCACGCTTACCGTAGCATCACGGCACATGAGGGCCCTGCGAGGCAACGCAGCTATGCGTGCTGCCCCGATATCCGTGCTTCGTTGGGGAGCAACTTGAAGATCTTCAATCCTGCGGCGAACATCAAACCGATCACCGCGAGCACTCCCAGCGCCTGAAGTATCTCGGGCACACTCACTGCATAATTCACATACCCCTCGGCGATCGGAGATCCGATCACCCGCATTCCAGGAAACATCTCCGGGGGATGCGTCAATCCAGGCAGCACAATCACATACCGTTCGCACAGTACGCCCAGATCCACTAGCACGGCTGCGAACACCACCCACCGAACCGAGGAGCCGGTCCTCTTGCGGAAGAGTATAAACATCGGAATGAAGCAGCCCCCGATCACGAGACCGCCCCAGAACAGTATGCTGTGGAATCCCCCGAAAAGGTAATACATAGCGGCCTTCCGCAATTCGACGACATACACCCGGTAGGCATTCTCCGCAAACAAAAAGTACACCACCACCAGCAGGCACACCGACAGAAAACGTCCGAGCCATAAAACCAGTTCATCGTCCACATGCCGGTTTGTGATCTTGAACAGCGCCACGATAATCACGATCATCAACGCCGTGCCCGAGGCCATCGCAGCGGCCACAAAACTCGCGGGCAGCAGCGGGGATTCATACAGCATTCTCGCGCCAAATCCGAAGATCGCTCCCGTGCCGCTGTGAACGCAGAACGCCCAGCCGAAAGCCAGTGTGGCGATCACCGTTGTCAGCCTCTTCTTTTCATAAAAAAGCGCCCACAGGTAGACGACGCAGATCAGGATGTGTCCGATGTACAGGATCGGGTTGATGGAGAACATGGATTGAAGATTGAAATACACGAAGGGTTCCACAAAGACCCGGTCCATCCTTCCCTGATCGGTTAGAATCGAGAGCAGCCCTGCAACCAGGAAAAGCATCGCAAGGTAGACGGCGATCCTCGCGAAGGGTTTGTACTCGGTCTTGCCGAACACTCCATACAGCCCGGAAATCACAAGAGATCCGGCCGACAGCCCGATATAATAGACGGCCATGACAATCTGCAGGCCCCAGGGGATCCGATTGGTCATTCCGGTGACCCATATCCCCTCCTTGATAACCCACCAGGTGGCGACCAGGCCCGCGATGGCGAAGGCAGCAAGGACGATCAGCAGTAATTGATAGGAACGGGATTTTCCATCGATGCTTTCAAAGTGCATCTCCATGGTTCACCTCATCAAAGGCCCACATAGTAGACTTTGGGATCCGTGCCCAGATCCGGTCGGATCCGCTTGACCGGAGTCTGCTCCACCACTCGGGAAATTTCGCTGCCTGGGTCGCTTAGATCCCCCACCAGGAGAGCGCCCGAACCCCCTCGATCGCATGCCTCAACGCAGGCTGGCATGCTTCCCTGATCCAGACGATGCGCACACAGATGGCATGCCTCCGCGACTCCATGCGAGCGTTTGGGACGCGCCTTGTTGGGCCATTCCTCATTGTCCTTGAAGTTAAAGAACCTGGCGTTGTAGGGGCAAGCGATCATGCAGTACCTGCAGCCGATGCACCGGTGGTGATCCACGATGACAATTCCGTCTTGTCGTCTATAGGTCGCCTGTACGGGGCAAACCTGAGCGCAAGGCGGTTTGTCGCAATGATTGCACAGCAGAAGCATGGTCTTCTCCGGAGCGACGCTGCCTTCCCCGCTTCTCAGTTTGGCTTTTCGAATCCAGTGTATGTCGTACCTCTCGTCGCCGTGAAAGGCCACATTGTTCTCCGTCCGGCAGGCGTCCAAACAGGCGGTGCATTCCGGCCGGCATTTTGTAAGATCAATCACCATGCCCCACCTGCGGCTGGCCAGTTGTCTGTCCGGGCTCGTCCACCCTGCACTCGAAGCCGTCAACATGCGAAAGGCATATACGCCCGATGTGGCCGCCAGGAATGTCCCGCCCGCGGTCTTCAGAAGATCCCTTCTTTCCATCTTCCTCTCCTTTCCATCCGGTGCCTGGTTCGGACGCCGCAGTAGAGTCTCTCATGCCGGATGCCGCGCAAAACGTGCGCCATACCGATCACGGGTAATAGTGGCAATGAAAGCAGTCAGGTGTAAGGCTCACCGCACTGTGACACTGGTCGCAGAACCGTTCCCGTTTTTGGTGGCATTCCCGGCACCTGTCCAGCGCTATCTCACCCCTGATGCCATAGCGAACCACCTGCTCCCTGGTTTCCCGCAGCAGTTCCCAGTGATGGTAGCGCATGTAGTCCGTCCCCTTCACACACCTTTTGTACTTCGCCGGAGGACGTTCGAGGAAGACTTCATCAGAAGCCGTCCCTTTGGGGACGAACCGGCCTACGACAGAGTATGCGAACGGGACCAGCAGGAGCACGATCAGCAACACCGTAAGGCGCGCCGGTCGTCTCCCGCCGCCTGAGCTCGTCTCCTCACTCGCCATGGTGGTTACACCTCCATTCCCTGGCTGGTTGTTGCCTGTACCCGCATGGCCGGACCCGTGCTGTCCCTGCCGTAGTACGCCGCGCTGGTCAGGGCTGCGGTGCGATAGATGATGTGTGCAAGTTTGGTATACGGCAGGCAGAGGAACAGGGCGCCCACCAGGACCAGGTGAACAAAATACGCCAGATGCCTGTGCGGCTCAAGGCGGACGTAATGAAGAATCTCGGTCATGAATCCCGTGAGGGCCGCGGCCAGTAGCGTTGCGATCAAGGCCCAATCGAAGAACGTGGAAACGCCGGCCTCCTCACCGTTTCTCAAACGGTCCCAAATCATCCAGAGGCAACCCCCTACCAATGCGATGCCGCCCAGGTTGGCGAGCAGTTTCCAGGGATTCCAAAAACTGAACGGATATACAAAATTGCCTTGAATCAGCGGATTGTACGGAGCGGTGATGACCCAGAGAGTGACCAGCGACAGCGCAAGGAAACCGAAAAACACCGCGAGATGCGACCAGTATCTGGAACGGGACTGAGCGCACTTGGAGAATCTGTCGTGCGCCAAAACACTCTTAAGTGCTACCCCTAGGCTGGCCAGGAATCCCTTGGCCCTAAGCGCGCGTCCGTCGCCGGCGCAGGTAGTTCTCATGGAGCACCATAGACGCAGCACTCCGCGGATCATGCAAAGCACGGCCAGGAAGGCGATCAGCAGGAACAGGGTGTTTAGAAGCCAGTGGGGAAGCACATTGGAATAGGAGTAAGAAATCCGCGGCCCGAGAGATCTCGAAATGCCGAGCGCGTTTTCCAGCGGAGCCCGCAGAACCAGCGCCAGCGTAAGCAGCGCCGCGGGAATTCCGAGCAGCAGCGGGATGGAGTGCGGCTGGTTGGCCCATTCGCCGTAGAAACGCGGAAAAGCATGGTGAATGACGGCTTCCTGACGGACAACCGCGAGCACGTCTCCAGGCCGCGCGCCCCTCGGGCAGCTCGTCGAGCAGTCGTTGCATTGGTAGCAGAGCCAGAGATCCGGGTCGTTCAGAAGCCGTTCCTTCATGCCCCAGGAAGCCCACGCCATCTCTTTACGCGGAATCGGAAGCCTGTCCGAGGACAGGGCGCAGGTGGCGGAACATGTGCCGCACTGAAAGCACTTCTTCAGAGCATTGCCCGCACGCTGGTTGAGAGAGCGGATAAAATCCAGATCCGGCTCGATCCGGATCGGTCTTGCGTTCCGTGCCGCCACAGAGGACATGTCCGCGCCGGGGAGGGCGGGCGCCCCCTGGGAGCGGTGCGAAAGGTCCGGGGTTGTTTCCACCATTCTGTTTCCCTCCGTCAACAATCCGCGATGATCCTGATCAGGACGCCTCCGGCGACTTCCGCGCCGCCTCCGATCTCACAGTCCCTTGAAGGGATTCATGCCGAACTGATTGATAACTTCCATGAACTTGTCGAAGATCAGCGGCAAGCGCTCGTACTCCGCTATTTCCAACTGATGGATTTCGACCCTTTCACTTTCCATCGCCATCTGGTGCAGTTTCTCCCTGATGTTTCCCCCCCGGGTGGTCGCCAGTTCGCTTCCCTTGATGAAATGACACTGATAGTCGTCCCCGTATTTGCAGCCGATCAGGATGACGCCGTCATACCCCTTCGATAGCGCTTCGGAAACCCAGACTGTATTGACCGAACCAAGACACCTCACCGGGATAACGCGGACGTAGGGATTGATTCTCAATCTGTGCTGCCCCACGATGTCCAGCGCCGGGAAAGCATCGTTCTCGCACAGGAGCGCCAGAATCCTGGGTTTCTCGTCGGCCGCATCCGGCACCTCGATGGCCTTGATCATCGAGGCCACGATGTCCACAGAATAGTCCTTGAAGGATACAATGCGTTCCGGGCATGCACCCAAGCAGATCCCGCACCTCCGGCATCGCGTCGCTCGCAGCAGCGGCGTTCCTTTCTCGTCCTCGTTGAGCACGCCGAAGGGGCACTCCTCAGTGCAGCGCTTGCATTGGGTGCATCGCTGGAGGAAGAAGGAAGGATAGGACTTGTCTCCCGCGCGGGGATGGACCGCTTCGCCCCGGGAGGTCATTTCGACACATTGAATCGCCTTCATGGCGGCGCCGGCGCCATCCTCTCTGCTGCCCATGCCGTCCATGGGCTGGCGCACGGTTCCGGCGGGATAGATTCCCGTGCGCCGGCTCTCATAAGGGAAGCATATAAAATGGGAATCCGGAAAGCCGTACTCGAGAGCCGGCAGATCAGGCCCCTGACGATAGGCCAGATTCAATATCTCGGTCCCTTCGTGATGCTTCAGCCGCTCGGCCATCTCGCCGGCGTCTTTCCGCTGTGTTTCGGACTCTCCTTTGACCTGCCGAACTCTGGCATCCTTGAGCGCGCGGATAGCCTCTCCATCGGCGGCGTTCGGCACCATACCCGCCGCGAGGACCACCAGGTCCACAACCACTTCTATGCGGCTGCCGGGCATCGTGTCGACGGCGGTGACAAGCAACCGTCCGTCCCCGTCGCGCGCAACCTCGGTCACCTCGCCCCGGGTGAGGAAGATCCCCGGCTCCTGCTGCACGCTGCGATAAAAATCTTCATACTGCCCCGGAGTGCGCAGGAATTCATAGAAAATATATGCCTTGGCATCCTCATGGCGCTGTCGCAGATAGAGGGCCTGCTTGAGGGAAGTGAGGCAGCAGATCGAGGAGCAGTAGGAATGGTGCTCCTTCCTGCGGGATCCGCCGCATTGGAGGAACGCAATGCTTTTTACCTCCCGGCCGTCGGAGGGGCGGGTGATCCTGCCCGTTTCCCTGATCATGTCTTCGAGATCCACATTTCGAATCACATCCCCGACTCTGCCGTACGCAAGATTGTCGCGCGGCTCGGCGGCTTTCCAGCCTGTGGCCTGAACGATGGCGCCGACGCGGAACTTGTCGAGCACTTCTCTGCCCCCCGTGCCGTTGGTGCAGGATTTCAGGGTTACGTCAAACAGTCCCGGCGCCCCCTCAATTCCGGCAGTAATCGCCGACCTGTATACCTTAACTTGGGGATGGCCCTCCAACTCCGCGATCAGCGCGTTCACGCCGGTATCCTCCAACTCGCGGTACGGCGGCCGAAGCGGAATCGACTTGTATTGCTTCGCCAGCCATCCTCCCAATCGGTCCGATTTCTCAACCAGCCGCACCGAGTACCCGGCCTTGGCCGCTTCCAGAGCCGCGGTGATGATGGTACT
>Ga0194126_10012607_pt1 | contig 10682 bp, 14 predicted proteins | sample TA2KigC150mmetaG_FD_148641 | JGI IMG/M metagenome (GOLD analysis project Ga0194126, IMG submission 148641) | Freshwater microbial communities from Lake Tanganyika, Tanzania - TA2015035 Kigoma Deep Cast 150m | ecosystem: Environmental > Aquatic > Freshwater > Lake | place: Tanzania: Lake...
GAATAGATATTCTGCTGCTTTATTTATTGCTGGATGTTTGATTGTAAAACCAAATTCTTCAATCAAAAAACCCATCTGCCTGTAAGTTTCAATCTGGTTGTAGTTCTCCTTTGAGCGGATAACTTCATTTCCACCCGGATATACCCATGAACCGTTCTTTTGTTGTTTTTTTAAGATTTTTTGTGATCCGCTCAACTGCCATAAATTCTCTGGCATAACAGTACTATTTAAAAGGTCACACTGGACAAGTAATAAGATTGCCTCGTTTTTGCACTCCAGCAAAGGGATTAATGGGTTGTATTGTAGATTATCAAGCCAAATTTTCATTAGGTTTGTTCTAATTTTATCTTTTTATAAATTATTCTATATTCCTTAAAAATTTATATTTTACAGGAAAATTTAAAATCTAAAACCTTATTTTAAATTCATCTTTTTATTTATTCCCAATTTTTTATAATAAAGATGTAATTATTAAAAAATATAATTGAAAAGGATAAAAAATTGAATCCATTTTGGGTTGGGGCACACCAATAGGGATTGCTATACTTATCGTTGCAATTGGGTTATTTATTTTTTTGGTAAGTTTTGCAAACAAGATATCTAAAAAAGATAAAGATAAATAACTTAAACTATTACCTGTCCTTAAACAGTATTTCTTGACAGGGGTGGAACTATAAATGAAAATCATATATAAAAACTGGGGGTTGAAAAGATATGAAATGGATTAAAGCATCTGAAGAAGTTATAAATAAATTTGAAAGCATTATTCCAGAAATACCCGGAATAGAAAAAAGAAAAATGTTTGGTTACCCTGTAACTTTTATAAATGGCAATATGTTTATGGGTGTCCATGGTAATTCTATAATTTTAAGGCTATCAAATGACAGCAGGGTTGAATTTTTAAAATTAGAATCTGCTAAATTATTTGAACCGATGCCTGGAAGATACATGAAAGAGTATGTAGTTATTCCAGAATGGATGTTTGATAATAAGCCAATATTATATTCCTGGATAGACAGATCATTTGAATACACTTCAGGGTTACCTATTAAATTAAAGAAATAATTGATTTTTAAATTGTATTTTTATTAATGATTCATTGTCTGAAGAGTTTATGGGGATGGGAAGGGAAAAAAATAATGATATCCTCAATATCTAAAATAAAGTCAAAAGATAATTGTTCAAACATATTGCCGGTATTACGAAGCAAAGAGGAAGCAAAAGAAACCTATGATAAAATTAGCAAATTTTATGATTATACTGAAGAAATATTTGAAAAAAAATACATAAATATGGCTATAAGATATCTTGATATAAAAAAGGGTGATGTGGTTTTAGAGATTGGTTTTGGAACTGGCAATGCTCTAATTAAAATTGCAGAATATGTTGGAGAAAGCGGGCATGCGTATGGAATCGATATATCTCCTAAAATGGTGGAAAAAACAAATATAAAAATTAAAAATAAATTACTGCAGGATAGAATAAAACTTACCGTTGGAGATGCTCTAAGGCTTCCCTATTCAGACAGTAAATTTAGTGTCGTTTTTATAAGTTTTACTCTTGAGCTATTTGACACTCCTGAAATCCCTATGGTTTTAAAGGAGGTAAACAGAGTATTAAAAAAGGGTGGTAGATTAGGTGTAGTAAGCCTTTCCAAAGAAAATGGTAATTCTTTGTTTTTAAGATTATATGAATGGGCACATATTAAATTCCCAAAGTATATTGACTGCAGACCAATATTTGTTTGTAATTCGATAGAAGGTGCTGGTTTTAATATTTTGTTTAAGAAGAAAACAAAAATATTTTTAGCACCTATTGAAATTGTAATTGGACTTCGTAAATAAAAGTTAGAAGCTATTGTTAATCACCAATTATTTTTAATAGACGATAATTTTAAAATCTTAAAGATAATTATATAATTTATAATCACAGTCTTTGGTATTAATCTTAGACCATTTTGGCAGATTAAATAGTAATTATATATAAAATATTAATAAATCAAATAAGTGAGGTGTAACATGAATGAAGTTTTAAAAAAATTAGGCCCATCTAAACAAAATCCAATACTTATAATCAATGCACCTGAAGAATATAAACTAGTTATGAAAGATATAAAGTCTGAAATTCACAATCAAGTCAGCACAAAATATGAGTTTATCCAAATATTTGAAGATAATTTATCTGATGCACACAAAAAAGTAAAAGAGATAATTTCAGCATTAAAAGATGGTGGTCTTTTATGGTTTTGTTACCCTAAAAGCTCATCCAAAAAATATCATTCAGATATTAACAGAGGCAAGGCAATGGAATTTTTTGGCCCTTATAACTTTGAATCCGTTTTCCAAATATCCATAGATAATGACTGGACAGCAATGCGTTTTAGAAATGTTGATGAAATAAAATCATTAAAAAGAAAATTTGCAGTTAGTGATAAGGGAAAAGAGAGAATTAAAGGTAATAAATAATCCATTAATTGAATTTTAGTTGGCTGGCCAGAGGGGATTCGAACCAATAGCCTGCATCACTATTTAATTATAACCCATAATGTATTATTTCAATGATTAAAAAATATCTTTATCTGTATTTTTAACTTTTCTTTTTATGAAATATCTTTAATTATGACTAATTAAAAATATCTGCAGATAAATATCGCTCCCCGGAATCAGGAAGTATTACCACAATAAGTTTATCCTGACTGCTTTTTCTTTTAGCAATTTCTACTGCTGCCCATGCTGCTGCTCCAGAGGAAATGCCACCCAATATTCCTTCCTCACATGCCAGTCTTTTAGCCATCATCATAGCATCTTCAACTGAAATCCCCTTGTTATATAATCTATATTAGATATCTTAATATTATATACCCCATCTTAAATGCCCCCCGATATTAAAAAATAAGCAAATTCAGCCAAAAAATTCGGGCGTAGAAGCTTTGGTATAGCTCTTTTATTAAAACCCGTATAATATTCATCAATAATATCCAATTTTTCCTTCCTGCAAAATTCTCTGAAGTCCTTAATAGTGAAAAGATGGATATTTGGAGTGTCATACCATTCATAGGGAATAATTTTTGTTTTTGGCATTCTGCCTGAAAACAAAATGTTAAATCTTATCATAAAGTATGCAAAATTCGGAAAGCTTATTATTACCTTATCCCCCAGTTCTACAATCTGCTTTATTATCAGATCAGGTTTATTCATTATCTGTATAACATCATGCGCAATGATATAATTAAAGGATTTTTTTGGATAATCGGAAAGTTCATCATTAATATCTCCCTGAATTACAGAAAGCCCATTTGAAATAGCTTCAAATACTTTATTTTCATCTATGTCTATTCCAAAACCTTTTACTCTCTTTCTTGTCTGCAGCTCTTTTAGAATTTCACCATTTCCGCACCCGAGTACAAGAATTTTACTTTCTTCTTTAACCCAGTAACTCATTATCTCAATTGATTTTAACAATTAATTCTCCTGTTTTTTAATTTTATATTGCTTTATTATTCTTCCAGTGATTTTAAAAAACCTGTAAAAATTCTTTTAATTCTATCATCATTTATTAAAAATGAATCATGCCCGTATGGTGTTTCAAGATTTGTATATGTTGTATCAATGCCATTTATTTTTAATGCTTTAACAATTTTTAAAGATTGTTCCTTCGGGTAAAGCCAGTCAGAAGTAAATGACATAACAAGACATTTTGCCCTGACATTCTTCAAGGCATCTGTAAGATTCTCATACCCTTTAGTAATATCAAAATCATCAATTGCTTTTGTAATATAAAGATAGGAATTCGCATCAAACCTCTTTATAAAACTTTCCCCCTGATGCTGAAGATAACTTTCAACCTCAAATTCTTTTGTGAAATCAGTGGTTCCATTACTTTTATATTTTTTTAACTTTTTTTCTCCGGATACCTCTCCTGAACTTTTAGGCAGCCCGTTAATAAATTTGCTTCTATTATTTATAATATTTCGTCCAAATTTCTGGTGCATAGCTTTTTCGCTTAAATAAGTTATGTGACCTATCATCCTTGCAATGGAAAGCCCTATATCAGGTTTTTTTACGCTGCTATTATAATAATTGCCATTCTGCCAGTTTGGATCACTTACAATTGCGTACCTTCCGATACTGTTAAATGCAATTTCCTGGGCTGAATGAACAGCAGCAGTTGCTATAATCATTGCACCCTTTGAGGCTTCCGGATAGGTCACAAGCCACTGAAGAGCCTGCATTCCTCCCATTGACCCACCTGCTATACATAGAAGTTTTTCAATTCCAAGGTAGTCAAGTAAAATTTTTTGCGGGATTATCATATCCTTAATAGACAGAACAGGAAAGCTTAAAGCATAGGGTTTTTTTGTCTGTGGGTTAATTGAAGATGGTCCCGTTGAACCCTTGCAGCCGCCTATAACATTGACACATATAACAAAATATTTTTCTGTGTTAAATGGTTTTTGTGGCCCTACCATTATATCCCACCAGCCTGGTTTCCTGTCTTTTTCATTATGATACCCTGCTGCATGAGCATCACCTGAAAGGGCATGAAAGATTAAAATCGCATTATCTTTATTTTTATTCAATACACCATAAGTTTCATAAGCAATCGTAATAGGGCCAAGCTTTTCCCCACTGCAGAGAACAAGCTCATCTGGTGGAAAAGCAAAAGTATAGTGTTTGGTTTTTACTATACCAGCACTATTTAAGGACTTAAAGCTGTCAAATTTTTCTTCCTTTATAATTTCCATAGAATCTTTTAAAAATAAAAATTACAATCAACTGCAACTGCAATTGCAATTGCAATAAGTTAAAATTAAAATCAGTTTATATTTATAATAATCTGTCCCTTTAATTTTGAGATTTTTTTTAGTTCCTGCTCGATATCTTCAAGAATATCATCTATATGCTCTAAACCAATTGAAAGTTTTATAAAATCCGGAGTCACCCCTGTTGCAAGTCTTTCTTCTTCTGAAAGCTGCTGGTGAGTTGTTGCTGCAGGATGAATTGCAAGCGTTTTTGCGTCACCAATATTTGCAAGATGTGACACAAGCTGTAAAGAATTAATAAATTTTTTACCTGCCCTGGCACCTGTTGAGGGGTCAGGCTGTTTTCCTCCTTGAAGAATAATTGTTTCAGGTTTTAATTTATTATAAAACTCTGTCATTTTCAAACTCATTCCCAAATGTATACCCTTTAACTTTATCTGTAACTTTATATGCTGTAATCAATAAATTTTAATTCCTTATCCTTTTTAATTTTTATCAGGTCTTCAAGCGTAATTGAACTTAAGAATTCAGCAATTTTTTTACCTAACATATTCCATAATTCTGCACTTGCACAACTGTTAAATTTTTTGCATAACTTTTTATTATCCACACAAAATATAACTTCAGCGTCACCTTCAAGCACTTCAACTATTTTTTCTGCTGTTATCTCCGATGGCGGTTTCGCCAGAGTATAGCCACCGTTTGCACCTCTGCTGCCTGCAAGTAATCCAGCTCTTCTAAGTGGTATTACAATCTGACTTAAGTATTTTTCTGATATACTTTCGTATTTTGCAATATCTTTTAACAATAAATTACCTTTTCCATAATTTTCTGCCAGGCTTATCATCAGCCTTGTCCCATATCTTGACCTTGTCGTAATTCTCATATCGTTTAACTAAAAAATATAATATATAATTGATAATAAATATTTTAATATATTAAATTAACTATTAAATTAGTAGTAAAAGTAGTAAACAAATTAATACATTTTTTGTATTATGTCAATAAGAAAATTTGGAAAATTAGCTGTAGTAAAAACACTTGTTTATTATCAGATATTTTATATTATATATTCAGTACACAAAAACTCTTAAGCCAATTAAATTTCATAAAAATGTTCTCAAGGAAGAAAATAGATATTTTAAGAATTATTATATTATTGTTGACCTTTTTAACAATGATGCTTTTATGTTTTGTGTTTTTAACTGACTTATACGGTCAGAATAGTAATAGAAGCAGTATTGAAATAAATAAATTCTACATCTGCAAAATCGATGGTATTATTGTTCCTACAATATCCAATTATATTTCAAAATGCCTGGATAAAGCTTCAGGTAATAATGCAGGTCTTCTGGTAATAATTAACACCCCTGGAGGCCTGGAAGCACCAATGAGAGAGATTTCAGATAAAATCATAAATACTTCAATACCTGTAATTTCATATGTATATCCTGAAGGTGCCAGAGCCGCTTCAGCAGGTGTTTTCATAGTTTATGCATCCGATATTGCAGCAATGAGCCCTTCCACAAGTATTGGTGCTGCACATCCGGTAAATATAGCAGCCAGCCAGCAGACTGGAGATGAAGTTCTGATGGATAAAGTATTAAAAGATTCTATATCATATATCAGAAATTTAGCCAAACTTAATAATAGAAATGCCGATTGGGCAGAAAAAGCTGTAAGTGAAAGCGATTCAATTAGCTCTGAAGAAGCACTAAAGCTTAATGTAATTAATCTTATTGCTGCAGATACAGATGAGCTCTTGAAAAAAATTAACGGAACAGTCATTGAAAAAAAGAATTCAACCTTCAAGATTTCTACTGAAAACTACTTTACTGAAAACATCGAGATGAGTTTTGCAGCAAAATTTCTTCATATCATCACCAATCCGAATATTGCCTATGTACTATTCATCCTGGGACTGCTTGGAATAATCTATGAATTTTCACAACCTGGTTTGGGTGTATCCGGAGCAATTGGTGTAATCTGTATTATCCTTGGACTTTATGCATTCAGCGTACTTCCTATTAATTATGCTGGACTTGCACTAATTGTATTATCTATAATTTTATTTATACTGGATATAAAATTAAATGTTGGAGGAATGCTTTCTTTGGCAGGAATTACATCATTGATTATAGGTTCATTTATTTTAATTGATACCAGCGCTCCCTACCTGCAAATAGCAAGGAGCTTGATTATTGGACTTTCACTTGCAATTTCTGCGTTTTTAATTATTGTTATAAGAGCAGTCTACAAAGTTCACAGGAAAAAGCCAGTAACCGGAAATGCCGGCCTTGTAGGAACTGAAGGAGTGGCTATAGAAAATTTAAAACCATCTGGTCTTATAAAAACACATGGTGAAATCTGGAAAGCAGTGTCAATTGATACTGAAAACATCAAAAAAGGAAGCCAGGTAAAAATAATTACTGTACAGGGCTTGATTCTTTATGTTAAAAAAGTTGAAAACACTAAAATTATAAAACAAGATAATTGACAACAACTGCAATAAAAAATAGATTTTTTAAATTTTATTATTATGATTATTGTGAATGGTCATTAAAAATAAATGGTTCATGCCTATTATTTTTAGAGAAGAATCGGATAAGGTAAGCATTATATAAAGAAAAATAATTATCATATCAAGGAGGTTTTAAATGATAGTAGGTCCAATTGTCGGTGGGGTTATAGTGGTAATCTTATTGGTTATTATACTTCCTGCCTCAATAAGAATACTTAGAGAATATGAAAGAGGCGTAATTTTTAGATTCGGCAGATTGAGAGGTGCTAAAGGACCTGGAATATTCTTGCTTATTCCATTTGTGGATAAGATGGTAAAGGTAGATTTAAGAACTGTAACGCTTGATGTCCCACCACAGGACGTCATTACAAGAGATAACGTACCTGTTAAGGTAAATGCAGTTGCTTATTTCAGGGTCATGGATCCCGAGAAAGCTGTTGTGGAAATAGAAAACTATAAAATTGCAACCTCACAGATAGCACAGACAACACTGCGAAGTATACTGGGGCAGGCTGAACTTGATGATCTTTTGTCCCGAAGGGAAAAAATAAACAAGGAATTACAGGTTATAATTGATGAGCAGACTGATCCGTGGGGTGTCAAGGTCAGCATCGTTGAAATAAAAGATGTAGAGCTGCCCCAGACAATACAGAGGGCATTTGCAAGACAGGCTGAAGCAGAAAGGGAAAGAAGAGCCAAGATTATAAATGCTGAAGGTGAGCTGCAGGCATCAGAAAAACTATCACTTGCAGCAGAAGTTTTATCCAAATTTCCTGCTTCCATACAGCTAAGATTTCTGCAAACTCTAAAAGAAATAGCAGCAGAGCAAAATTCAACCATAGTATTTCCTGTACCAATTGACCTTATAGAAACATTCCTGAATAAGTGGTCGCAGTCTAAGAATCAAATCCCGAAAAAGTAAGACAAGACACAGGTTAGAATTAATTTAAATTATAGAGGCAATGAACTTTTCTTCCTGACTTAATACATATAGTGATCTTAAACATGAAGAAAGTGCTCTCAAATACTATATGTAGTATCTGCAGGTGTCGGGGCAGCTTTTATTGAATTATTCAGAAAGCTCTGTATGTGATGTATTAAAAAAATTAATAATTTCTAAATCTTTTAACAGCTTCATTGCCGGTGATTTGAATAAGCCTGATAAAATCTAATGCATCTATCGCTGACCTGGCAGCACCAGCTCCATCTACTTCCTTTATTTCGATTATTTCTTTAATATTATCCAAGTTTACGCTGCCTCCATATAAAATTCTTACCTGTTTTACAAAATCATCATCATATAATTGAGCAAGTAATTCCCTCGTCTTTTGATGCATGGACCGTATAAGATAAAGTGATGCTGACTGTTCCTGACCAATTGCCCACCTTGGTTCATATATAATTATTATTTTTTTAAGCATATCTGCATTTATTCCTTTAAGCCCAATTTCAAGCTGTCTTTTCAATATATCCACAGTTATACCCATATCCATCTCCTCTTTTGTCTCACCTATTAACATTAATGGAGTGATATTGTTTCTAAGACATGCAAGTATTTTTTTATTTATGTTTTCATCAGTCTCTCCAAAATAAATCTTACGGTTAGAATGACCGAGATACACACTGTCGCAACCAAGATCTTTAAGCATTAAAGGCGAAACCTCTCCAACAAATGCACCGGAATCTTCCCAGAATACATCCTGTACGCCTACTTTTATACCTGTGTCTTTTAGGTTTTTTTTTACATATTCAAAGGATAAAAAATCTGTCAATATATGTACCTCTAAAACTTTAGAATTAAAAGATTTAAGATTTTTTTTTATCCTTCCAACAAAGCCTGCAACTTCATTCCTTGATCTCATATAGATTTTCCAAATTGAAAATATCACCATTTTTCTAAATTCTTCCATAAAATATTCCTCCAATAAATCTTTTAAAAACCAGTTAGAGATATTAGCAATGAGATATTATATATTTTATAATGTTTTTTTATTAATATTTTAAGATTAAAGATTTAATCTTTCTTTTTGGGACATGAAGAGTACCGGAAGAATCCCTGTAGTATTTTATTGATGAATTAATATCAGTGTCTTCGCATATAGGATTTTCTGCAGAAGGAGCAAGCCTTCCGGCATTAATAAATTTTTTCATCAGTTCTATTCTAATATTTTCCTGCTTGAATTTACGTATTTTTCTTCTTGAAATTATTAAATTGTAAATATTCATATTCCAGTAAAATCTTAAAAATTCCTGTAATTAATAATTTTAAGAGGTTAAAAACCCCCCATCAACCGGTATCATTACACCCTGTACATAACTTGCAAGATCGCTTGATAAAAACAGGACAACTTTTGCAACCTCGTCCGGTTTGCCCCATCTTCCAAGTGCAAGCCTGCTTTTAAAGTTAATTCCTGTTTTTATAAGGTTAAACTGCAGTCTTGTAATTGCCAGTTTTACAAGGTTTTCAGTGCCCGGTGTTTTTATTGCCCCCGGCAGAATTCCATTAACCCTGAATCCTTTTCTACCGTAGTCTCTTGCAAGTGACCTTGTAAGAGCAATAACACCGGATTTACTTATACTGTAGTGTGCAAGGTCTTCTTTAAAGGGTACTACAGCTTCAATTGAAGAGATGTTCACTACCACACCACCAATGTTTTCTCTCTTTCTTATAAAATTCTGGCACATCCAGAAAACTGAGTTTAAATTTATCTCCAGAGTCTTAGCATAAAAACTTTCATCCACTTTAAGGTAATCTTTAAACGGATATATTCCAGCATTATTTATAAGAATATCAGGTAAATTTTCTCCAGCATTTTCCCAGAACAGGTCAATCTCTTCTTTTTTGGAAAGGTCTACTTTGTAAGTTGTAATATTACAATTAAAGATATTTAATAATTCCTTTGTTTCCTGAAGACCTTTTTCATCTATATCCAGAAGTACAAGGTCTGCTTCTGCTTCAGCAAACCTGCAGCTTATTGCCCTTCCAATTCCAGAAGCTGCACCGGAAATTAAAGTTTTTTTACCCTTCAACGATATTGATTTGTAAAGATCTTTCTGAGCAGTATTTTTTCTTATTTTAATTCTTTCCATTTTACAAATATTATAAATGATTTTTTTAAAATGTTGCAAATATGTTTAAAATGATGTTAGCATCCCCATTTTCGTGATAACAATTAAAATAAAACTTTAATGGTTAAGGATGATTATATAGACTTGATTATACAGTTTTTTAGAAGGTCAAATTTTATACTCTTCCATAAGCACCTTGTCCAAAACTTGTTTAAAACACCTGCAAAAGCATTTGCATCTGCACTTAAAAGAATGCATATGTATTCGCAAAGAGTGGCTCCCCGAACTGGACGATATTAATAACATGAACTTTATGCTCCTGAACAAAGT
>Ga0194126_10012609_pt1 | contig 10682 bp, 11 predicted proteins | sample TA2KigC150mmetaG_FD_148641 | JGI IMG/M metagenome (GOLD analysis project Ga0194126, IMG submission 148641) | Freshwater microbial communities from Lake Tanganyika, Tanzania - TA2015035 Kigoma Deep Cast 150m | ecosystem: Environmental > Aquatic > Freshwater > Lake | place: Tanzania: Lake...
GGCGAGTACGTCCTCCGCGAGCAGGACTGCCTGGCGGGCGTGCGCGCCCAGGACCACCCGGACATCGTCGCGATCACCGACCACTCGCTGGACGTGCACGGCGAGCACGGCGGCCTGCGCGAGCTGCCGAACGGCGCGTACGGCGTGCCGTACCGGTGCCTCCTGCCGAAGGGCACCGCCAACCTGCTGGTGGCCTGCCGTGCGGCGAGTTTCAGCCAGATCGCAGCGAGCTCCTGTCGCCTGCAGCGCGCCATGATCACCCTCGGTCAGGCGGCCGGCCATTCGGCTGCGATGGCCGCGCGAGACCGCGTAACCCTCCGTTCGGTCGATGTGGCGGCTCTGCAGGGCGACCTGCGGACCCAGGGCGTGGAGCTGCCCGGGGTGACGTAGACAGCCGGGGGCGGCAACGCAGCCCCCGGCCGGTCCGGCGCATGCGCGGTGCGCGGGTGTGAGGCTCAACTCACCTCGAAGGGCGCGATCAGCGCTCCTAGCCCCATCATGCCCTCGCCTCCACCCGGGGGCGGCCCCGGTGGTTCCCCGCCGCCGGGAGGTTCCCCGCCGCCGGGAGGTTCCCCGCCGCCGGGAGGTTCCCCGCCGCCGGGAGGTTCCCCGCCGCCGGGAGGTTCCCCGCCGCCGGGAGGTTCCCCGCCACCGGGAGGTTCCCCGCCACCGGGAGGCTCCCCGCCGCCCGGTGGTGGACCCCACCCCTCGATGGTGAAGTCAGAACGGAGGGAGTAGGCGGGAGGATCGGTCTCCGCCACACCGTCTGGGTCCTCCGCAAAGGCCCGTGCGTCAGAGTCCATCTGGCAGCTGTGCTCGCCGATGTCGTCCTGGGTGACTGCGTAGAACATCCAGACCATCGTGTGCGACCACCCCTCGCAGTCCCAACTCGCGCCACCGAACCCGACCCTCCCTGCTTCCATCGTGATCCCGAAGTCGCTGCTCCCTGCCATCGCCGGCCAGAGAGACGACAGACTGACCGCTGCACCATCCCCCGCCAGTGATCCGGCTCCAATGCCCCCCACCTCGCTTGACGCCATGGCGGTAGCACCGGAGTGAGCTTCGAAGTTGTCTCCAGGATGGAAGACAGCCCCGTTCTGAGGCACCATGCCTCCGCACCCGGCAATCGAGCTTGGGGTCGACCAAGCGGCGGACTGAAGGGCGACGACGACGAAACACGCGACAAGGGCGAACAGCAATGACCGACCCATTTCTCGCTTCCTCCTCCCGAGTGGATAGGGGACTCGACTGCTCTCGTTGACAGAGAGCATCAGGGCTCGCCAGACGGGTCGCCAACGAGGACCCAACCCTGTCTGGACACGGTCGTATGGGCTCTCACCTCCTCGCGGGAGCCGTAGCTCCACCAGCGGGCAGGGGAGCGCGTGCGGTCTGCTGCCGGCGTGAGCGACCATCGACGGACGGCCTCTCTCGACGGCGGCCCCCCTCCATCAGCCCCCTCCTCGCGAACAGCAGCGGGGTCTCGCAGGTCATGAAAGACGATCTCGCCGCCACGTATCCGCACCGCGCCAAGAGTCGTGTGCGCCCCAACGACGAACATCCCGCGAACCGATTCGGCGGCCGCTTGCGCGTCAAGGCGCTGGGCCAGCGAGTGCACCAGGGTCTCGCCCAGTTGCGCCAGGAGGGTGCGCCATACCTGACGCTGATCACAGTCGAGGTCGACGACCTCCACGGCCTCCCCCGCCTCCAGGGCCGCACGCTGCGCGTCCGATAGACAGAGCCACCCCCACATGGGGACCGGGAGGCAGTGGCTGGCTTCCGCGAACTGCCGCTGGCAAGCTCGCTGTACGGGTGAGCTCACCCCATAGACCCCACGCGAAGTGGAGTGGACCGCCTCTACACCACAGGTGGCGCTGCCGCCCGAGAGGTCGATCTCCGTACCTCCGGCAAGGCTCAGTCCTGTCAGCAACACCCAGAGGGGTACCGGCCCGAGATCGATGGCGACCGGGAGTGGAGTCGCGCCTGGCGGCCACTCAACCCGCGCCTCCGTCTGGTCCGCGACGGCGAGGAGGACGTCCTGCACGTGCCCAGTGAGCTGCACGTGAACCGGGTGGGCGAGAATGGTTGCCGCGGCGCGCTGCACGGCGAGTGGCGGGAAGTGCGTGTCCAGCCAAGGCCGCTTCGTGTCACGGATCGGGGCTAACCAGCGCTCGCCCCAGTCCGGCGGGACCTGGATGATCTGGTGACGGCTGGTACCGCGAGTGAGCCACAAGCTGCGGTGGGCGTCGAGGCTGAGTGAGCCCTCGAGAGACGGCTCCATGCCCAGGACCCCTCGAAGGCTGGCCACCGTCTCCGCAAGCCGCTGCGACTGCAGTGTGGGCGCCTCCTCCACGGGGCACGCAAAGGGGATGAGCAGCAGTTCGGCTGGTCCCGGCGGCGAGCACCCTGACTGGCGCGTGTGCAGCTCGTTGCGCAGGAACGTGCGGATCGCCTGGCGTCCCGCGCGGTCGTCTCCCTGGTCGGCGGGCAGCTCGGCCACGCCGGGCGGCAGGAACGGCTGAAGCGCGGCCCATCGGTCCTCCGCACACCCCCTCGCATCGACGAACCAGAGGCCGTCCAGGCCAACGCCGGCCGCGCCGTAGGCGGCCAGCAGCTCATCCATGAGGTCTTCGAGGCAGCCGGCCTTGATGAACAGCTCCTCCCGTCTGTCGGTGCAGCCGACGGCGAGGTACTGGATCCCATACCGGTCTGCGCAAGTTGCGAGGGCTTCCGGCAGCGTGGAGGGCCCCAGCGTGAAGCGTAGTTCCTGGGCCTCCTGGCCGCGGACACGCTCCGGAGCCCAACAGAGCAGGGCGAGCAGAAGCGCCGCGCTGCGCCTCACGGTCGTGCCTCCTCAGCGTCGGGTGCGCACGGGATGCGGAAGACTGGATCACCGCGAACCTCGGCCTTGATCAGCATGTACCCGATCCCCTTGATGAACTCGCTTCCGCCGGGGGCTCGAAGCTCGTAGGCCCAGTACCGGTGGTCGTCGGGGCGCTCGTAGAGCCATAGCGGAACGGGCCCGTCTCGCAGCGGCAGGTTCTGTGTCCAACGCCGGTACCGCCGGCAGAAGTCGTACTCGCCCAAGTCACCCACCGTCGGAGGCAGGGAGCCGACGGCCGCCGGCCCACTGCGGGCCGACCCGCACATCTCATCGGTCAGCGACTCCCACGCCGCGCGCACGTGGTCGAGACACCAGAGGTCCGCTTCTGTTCTGGTGGCGCGCGCGAGAGCCCAGAGAGGGAGCGGGAGAGCGGTCTCGAGGCGCTCCAGCGTCGTCTCCGCCGCGCTCACCACATGCCCATCGCCCTCGGGTGCGACGACGTTGCCTGTGAGCCGGGCGGCCGCCTGCAGCAGATCGCCGAGTTGCGCCGTCTCCGAGACCACGGTGAGCAGCGCCGCCTCCGTGGCGGGCTCCATCGCGACGGTGAGTCCCGTCTGAGCCGTCAGCGCCTTCACGACCACGGGCAAGCTCGCCATGTCCAGGCTGACCGAGATGCCAAGGTTGAAGGCCTCCGGTCGGCCGAGCGCATCCTCCTCCTGCACGGCTTGCGCGATCGCGCGGCGCACCAGCTCCTCCCGGCCGATAGTCGCCCGTTCGGCCTTCAGCGCCTCCGCGAAACGATCGTGCTCCGGCCCGTGGAAGGTGCTCTGCTGGGTCATCAGGAGGTCGGCCGGGTCCCCCGAGCCCGGGTAGAGGAACCGCAAGTGCTCGGCACAGGGGTCGCCCGCGTGCCGGGCCTTGTCGGACACCGGCTCGACCTGAACGAGGACACGACCGGTGGAGCAGGCGTCGAGGTTCTCCAGGTGCTGCTGCAGTTCCGGCGCGGCCCGCCAGAGAGCGGCTCTCACGAGCAACGACCGGTTCTCGGCGGTGTGGCCGTGCCGCGCGAGGCCCGTGACTGCCTCGATGACATGCTCGAAACCTGGCGCCTCATAGGATCCGTCGTCGGGGGGGCGGAAGAGCAGTTCAGCCTCCTCCAAGGTCAGCGCCGATCGGAGCCGGTCGCTGAGGAGACCCGGCTCTTGCGAGGGTTCCGCCAACAGGATGTCGCGCCAGACAGCCACGTCGATGTCGTAGACTCGTGAAAGCTCCTCGAGCGCGACGCCCAGTCGCGCATCCTCGAGCCGGAAGGGGCGCCGCACCTCCGACCCATCGGCCATCACGCAGGCCAGTCCAGCCCCCGCGGCCAGGGCTTGAGCCGCCTCAGTCGCCGTTGCCTCGGGGAGGTGCACACTCAGCGACGCGGCGCCCGCCGCCGACCCGGCTGTCGGGATGAACAGCGACACCACGGCTGAGATGAGGGCACACATGCGACCCTCCTGCTCCGCCAGTAGGCACGCTATCGAATGAACTCCATCTAATGACCAGCTTGCTTTATGAAGTTCCCCCCCCGTTCGAATCTCCTGCTGGCCGACCACCTTCGCAACGTGATCCTCGTCACGTCAGACTGGCTGCACGTTGACCAACACAGCCGGAGAACGCCAAGAGCGCCCGCACAGGCAGCGGGCGCTCTTGACAGGACTGGAGACGTGGACGCTCAGCTGACGGGCTTGATGTCGACGGTCGCGCCGACCTCTTCCAGCTTCGCCTTGACCTCGGCGGCGCGCTCCTTCGACACGTTCTCCTCGACTACGGCGTCCGGGGCGGCCTCGACGAGGGCCTTGGCCTCCTTGAGGCCCAGGCCGCTGACCAGCTCGCGGACGACCTTGATGACCTGGATGCGCTGGTCGCCGGCCGACGTGATAACCACGTTGAACTCCGTCGGCTCCTCAGCGGCCTCGGCTGCCGCGCCGCCGGCGCCGGGCATCACGCCCGCCATCACGGGCATCGCGGCGGTCACGCCGAACTCGTCCTTGAGGGCGTCAACCAGCTCCTTCAGCTCGAGCACGGTCATGCCCTTGATGGCCTCGATCATTTCCTCTTTCGTCATGGTCGGTCTCTCCTGTTCTCAGCGGGGCGCGCTCCAGGGCGCCCTCGCATGGCTTTCGGACGGCGGACTTCAGACCTCAGACACGAGGCTTGAGCGGTGCGTCTAGGCCGCTTCGGCGGCGCGCTTGTCGGCCACGGCATCCAGCGTGTAGACGAACTCGTTGACGATGCCCTGCAGCGTGAAGACCAGGCCGCTGAGCGGCGACTCCAGGGCGCCGACCATCTCCGCCAGCAGCTCGGGCTTCGTCGGGATCGTCGCGAGGGCTTGGGTGCGCTTCTGCTCGTAGACAGCGCCTTCCAGGTAGCTGGCGCGCAGCTCGATGCCCGGGTTGTCCTTCTGGAACTCAACGAGGGCCTTGGCGACCGGCGGCACGTCCGACCGGCAGAACACGAAAGCGTTGGGGCCGGCCAAGTGCTCCACCAGCTGCTCGGCGGCGGTGCCCCCAACCACGATCTTCATGAGGCGGTTCTTCGCGACGACCAGCCGCGCGTCGGCTTCGCGGAGTTTGGCGCGAAGCCCGGTGAGGACGGGCACCGAGAGCCCCGTGAAAGAGACCACAATGAGGCCGCGCGCGTCCTGCAGCGCCTGCTCCATCTCCGCAACGATCGCTTCCTTCTTAGGGGTAGGCACAGGTTCACCTCCTTTCCTTGGGAGTGGTTCTCGCTTCGCAGTGCCCGGCCGTCGGGCGCAAACGAAAGGCGGGAGCCCCCCAAGGCAGGCTCCCGCCGCAAGTGCGTTGCGTCGGTCCGTGGCGACGGACCGCGGTGGCCGGCCTCGGCGGGTAAGTCGAAACGACCTTTCAGCTCCTCGGGAGCTCCCGCTGTCTACGGCGGCGTGCTATTCGGTTGTGTTCGCGGACGTCGCGCCTCAGGCGGCGCGGCGCAGCGCGTCCTGCACGTCGATCTTCACGCCCGGCCCCATGGTCGAGGCGATGGCGATCCCGATCAGGTAGCGGCCTTTGGCCGCCGAGGGTCGGGCCTGCACCACGGCCCCGATGAGGGCGTCGAGGTTCTCGAGCAGTTGGGAGGTCTCGAAGGACGCCCGACCGACCGAGACGTGGAGCACGGCGCCACGATCCATCTTGAACTCCACGCGCCCGGACTTCAGCTCCCGCACGATGGAACCCAGCTCCTCGGGCGTGGCGGCGATGGTGCCGGCCTTCTTGTTGGGCATCCGGGGGCCGAGCTTCTTGCCCAGCTTGCCGACCTCCCGCATGATGGACGCGTGGGCCACCAGGACATCGAACTCCGACCAGCCGCCGTCGATGGCCTCGATGAGATCATCGCCGCCGGCCCGGTCCGCCCCCGCCGCCTCAGCCGCCTCGGCCGCCTCGCCCTTCGCGAAGACGACGACGCGCGGCGTGCGCCCGGTGCCGTGAGGCAGGGTGAGACTTCCGCGGACGGTCTGCTCGCCCTTGGAGGGATCGACGCCCAGGCGGATCGCCACCTCGACGGCGGGATCGAACTTGACCTGGGAGGTCTTCTTGACGAGCTCCACCGCCTCTTCCAGCGAGTACAACTGCGTCTTGTCCACGAGCTTCGCGGCTTCCAGATAGCGTTTGCTGTGACGAGCCATTTCCCGCGTGCGCCTCCGTTGGTTCGACCAAGGCTCCCTCAGCCCGCCCCGTTGCCGGCGGGTGAGGTGTGGTGGGATGGGGGAGTGGCGGTCGTGCGGACCGCTTCCCCGACCGGCGGACGTCAGACGATCTCGATGCCCATGCTGCGAGCCGTACCCGCGATGATGCGCATCGCGTGGGCGACATCGTTGGCGTTCAGGTCCTCCATCTTCCGCTCGGCGATCTGGCGGACCTGGTTCTCCGTCACGCGCCCGACCTTCTCGCGGTTCGGCACGCCCGAGCCCTTCTCCAGGCCGGCGGCCTTGAGCAGCAGACTCGCGGCGGGGGGGGTCTTGGTGACGAACGTGAAGGAGCGGTCCTGATAGACGGTGATGACGACCGGCACGATGTCGCCCATCTGGCTCTGCGTCTTGGCGTTGAACGTCTTGCAGAAGTCCATGATGTTGACGCCGTGCTGGCCGAGCGCCGGCCCGATCGGCGGCGCCGGGTTCGCCTTGCCCGCCGGCACGTGCAGCTTGATGTAGGTCAGGATCTTCTTCGCCATCTTCCGGCTCTCCAGACTGCCTCGCTAGGCCTTGTGCTATCCCGCCGTCGCCGGCGACCGGCGCCCTACAGCTTCTCGATCTGGGCGAACTCCAGCTCGACCGGGGTCTCGCGGCCGAAGATCGAGATGCTGACCTTGACTTTCTCGCGCTCCGAGGCGACCTCGGTGATCTTGCCCGTGAACTCCGTGAACGGCCCGGCGGTGACGCGCACGCCGTCGCCGACGCTCCAAAGCACCTTTGGTTTGGCGGCCTCCTCGCCCACGAGCTGGGAGAGGAGGTGCTGGACCTCGCTGTCGGCGAGCGGGACCGGCTTGGCGGAGGAGCCGACGAAGTTGGTCACGCCCGCCGTGCGGCGAATCAGGTGGCGCGTCTCATCGTTGAGGGCCATGTGGACGAGGACGTACCCAGGGAAGAGCTTCTTGCGGACCACGCGCCGCTTCCCGCGGGTGGTGCGGTTCTCTTCCTCAGTCGGGACCAGCACGCGATCGACCAAGTGCAGCATGTCGCGCGACTCGGCCATCTTCTCGATGCTGGACTTGACCTTGTATTCCTGGCCCGTCAGCGTGTGTACGGCGAACCACCGCTTCTCCATGGCGAACACTCTCTGCCCCGCCTTGGGGGCGTCGGGCTGGTGCGGAGGGTAGGGAGGCGTCGCCGCGCCCTAGCTTCCGTAGACGTTGAGTAGACTCACCAGCGTGGCGAAGATCCAGTCGAGCGAGCCGACCCACACCGCGACGATCGCGACCGCAATGACGACGACCGCGGTGAAGGACTGCGCCTCCTCGCGCGTCGGCCAGACCACGCGCTTCAGCTCGAACCACGCCTCCGTCACGAACTGAATCAGCGACTGGAAGGGCGCCTTGACTTTGGAGACTAACGCCGCCATGCGAACGGCCCCATTCCCGGACAGCCGCCTCGCCTTGGGCGAGGCGGGAGGTCTTCCGCTTGAGATGGCAGGGCCAGGGGGACTCGAACCCCCAGCCTACGGTTTTGGAGACCGTCGCTCTGCCAATTGAGCTATGGCCCTGTGCGCGACCGCAACCATCCAGTGAGCACGCTACTTGGACTGGATCGTCTTGTTCCGCGTCTCCGAGTGCTCGGTATGGTGACCGCAAGTCGGGCAGAACTTCTTCCGCGTCAGCCGATCGCGGACGTTCTGACGGTTCTTGCCCGTCACGTAGTTGTTGCCCTTGCACTCCTTGCACTGGAACACGAACTTCTCGGACGGCATCTCGGTACCTCGCTTCGTTCGGGCGGCACGCGCGGCTCGCGCGTGTCAGCCGGTGGGACCCACCTCGCCCATGCCAGGGCGCAGCCTACTTCTCCACGCTGATGACGACGCCGGCGCCGACGGTGCGACCGCCCTCGCGGATCGCGAACCGCACGCCCTCCTCCATCGCGATCGGCTGGATCAGCTCGATGTTCAGCGCCAGGTTGTCCCCCGGCATCGCCATCTCCGACCCCTCCGGCAGCGTCACCGAACCCGTCACGTCCGTCGTCCGGAAATAGAACTGCGGACGATACCCCGGGAAGAACGGCTTGTGACGGCCGCCCTCCTCCTGGCTCAGCACGTACACCTGACCCGTGAACTTCGTGTGCGGCGTGATCGACCCCGGCGCCGCAACCACCTGGCCCCGCTCCACCTCGTCCCGGTTCACCCCCCGCAGCAGCAGCCCGATGTTATCCCCCGCCTGGCCCTCATCCAGAATCTTCCGGAACATCTCCACCCCCGTCACCACGCTCTTCTTCGTGTCCCGCAACCCGATGATCTCCACCTCGTCCCCCGTGTGGACCTTCCCCCGCTCCGCCCGGCCCGTCGCCACCGTCCCCCGACCCGAGATCGTGAACACGTCCTCCACCGGCATCAGGAACGGATGGTCCACATCCCGCACCGGCTCCGGAATGTAGCTGTCCACCGCCTCCATCAACTCGAAAACGCACGCGCTGTCCGGATTCCCCGGGCCCGGATCCTCCGTGCCCATCGCCTTCACCGCCGAGCCCCGGATGATCGGAATGTCATCCCCCGGGAACTCGTACTGGCTCAGCAGGTCCCGCACCTCCAACTCCACCAGGTCCAGCAGCTCCGGATCGTCCACCAGGTCCACCTTGTTCATGAACACCACGATCGCCGGAACCCCCACCTGACGCGCCAGCAGGATGTGCTCCCGCGTCTGCAGCATCGGACCGTCATCGGCCGCCACCACCAGAATCGCCCCGTCCATCTGCGCCGCGCCGGTGATCATGTTCTTGATGTAGTCCGCATGACCCGGACAGTCCACGTGCGCGTAATGCCGCTTCGCCGTCGAGTACTCCGCGTGGAACGTCGCGATCGTGATCCCGCGCTCCCGCTCCTCCGGAGCGTTGTCGATCTCCTCGAACGCCAACGCCTTCGCGCTCCCGAACTCCGGGTTCGCCGCCAGCGTCCGCGTGATCGCGCTGGTCAACGTCGTCTTCCCATGATCCACGTGGCCGATCGTCCCCACGTTCACATGCGGCTTGTCCCGTACGAACTTCTCCTTGCCCATCGCTCCCTGACCTCCCGAATGCGCAAAGTGCAAAGTGTCGAGTGCGAAGCGCGGGCCGCTGAGGAGTCAGCACCGCGCACCCGCCGTTCACCGTCCCGTCATCTCCTTCTGGAGTTCGGGCGGGACCGGCTCGTAAGAGTGCGGCTGCATTGTGTAGGTGCCTCGGCCCTGCGTCTGGTCGCGCAGCGCCGTCGAGTACTGGAAGAGGGTGCTGAGCGGCGCGAGCGCTCGAATGAGCTGCGTGCCGCCCATGCCCGCCGCCATGCTGACGACTCGGGCGCGGCGGGCGGCCAGATCGTTGGTCACGTCGCCCATCGATCCGTCCGGCGTCACGACTTCGACTTCCATGACCGGTTCCAGCAGCGTGGGGTGCGCCTGCTCGGCCGCCTTCCGGAACGCGTCGGCCGCGGCCGCCTTGAAGGCGATCTCGGAGGAGTCGACGTCGTGGGCCTTGCCGTCCACCAGCACGGCCCGCACGTTGTCCACCGGGTACCCGGCCAGCACGCCGCTGGTCATCGCCTCGCGGACCCCGGCCTGGACGGCCGGCTTGAACTCGAGCGGCACGCCGCCCCCCCGCGTCCCGTCGACGAACTCGAACCCGCCGTTGTCGCCCGCCGGCTCCAACCGGAGCACCACGACCGCGTACTGACCGTGGCCGCCCGTCTGCCGGATGCACTCGCCGCGGGCCTGGGCGACCTTGGTGATGGTCTCTTTGTAGGCCACCTGGGGCGCGCCCACCCGGGCGTCGACTCGGAACTCTCGGAGCAGCCGGTCCTTGATGATCTCCAGATGCAGCTCGCCCATTCCGGAGATGATCTGCTGACCGGTCTCGGTATCGGTGCGCGCCGCGAAGGTCGGGTCCTCATCGACGAGCCGCTGCAGGGCCTTGCCCAACTGCTCTTCGTCGGCCTTGGTGCGGGGCTCGATGGCCATCGAGATGACCGGCTCGGGGAACGCCATGCTCTCCAGGACCACCGGGGCCTTCTGGTCGCAGACGGTGTCGCCGGTGGTGGAGTTGTTCAGCCCCACAATCGCCACGATGTCCCCGGGGACGGCCTGTTCGATGTCTTCCCGCCGATTGGCGTGCATCCGCAGCAGACGGCTG
>Ga0194126_10012610_pt1 | contig 10681 bp, 8 predicted proteins | sample TA2KigC150mmetaG_FD_148641 | JGI IMG/M metagenome (GOLD analysis project Ga0194126, IMG submission 148641) | Freshwater microbial communities from Lake Tanganyika, Tanzania - TA2015035 Kigoma Deep Cast 150m | ecosystem: Environmental > Aquatic > Freshwater > Lake | place: Tanzania: Lake...
TCCTATCCGCAATGCAGGACGCTGAGATCGCCCATATCGATGGACTCTTTGTCGGCAATATGCTCTCTGCATCGGCGAATAAGCAGCAGCATCTCGGCGCATATTTGGGCGACTGGATCGGAGAACGCGGGAAATCTGCCATTCGACTGGAGTCCGCGTGCAGCTCCGGCGCGGCAGCATTTCGCGCAGCTCTCTTTGCCGTATCCTCGGGTGAAATTGACTTGGCTGTGGCTGTCGGCGTCGAGAAGATGACCGACTCACCTTCATCGGAGATCACCTCCGCCCTTGCGACAGCGGCGGATAGTGATTGGGAAGTCGATATGGGCATCTCATTTGTCGGGTTAAATGCACTGATCATGCAGCGTTATCTGCATGAATATGGCTGGAAGCGTGAGGATTTTGCGAATTTTTCCATCAATGCACACCAAAATGCCATTAATAATCCTTTTGCCCGTTTTCATATGAAAATCACGCAGGAACAGTTTAATAATTCCGGGGTGATCTGCGACCCGATCACCTTACTCGACGCATCGCCCATCGGGGATGGCGCAGCAGCAGCTGTGATAGCCCCATTGGAGATGGTATCAGGCCAGCGTCGCTCCCCGATCGTGCGAGTTGCCGGGTCTGGCGCAGCCAGCGATACGATCGCTGTACATTCTCGCAAAGATCCCCTTTGGTTAAAAGCGGCTGAGATTTCCTCCAAAGAAGCTTATGGTCAAGCGGGTATCATGCCCGAGAAGATTGACCTTTTTGAGTATCACGATGCTTTTACCATCATGGCTGCGCTCTCATTGGAAGCTTCCGGATTTATTGAACGGGGACAGGGCCCGCGACTGGCATTGGATAATGAGATCAGTCTAAGCGGACGGATCCCTGTGGCAACCATGGGCGGCTTGAAAGCCCGTGGACATCCCGTGGGTGCAACTGGAATGTATCAGATTGCTGAGGTAGTCCGCCAATTACGCGGACAGGCAGGTATTAATCAGATCGAAAATGCCCGTTGGGGTATGGCACAAAATATTGGCGGAAGCGGATCGAATATCATTACACACATCCTCACGAATGCCGAATAACAAGGTTTTTTCCTGGTCGCAGGTCGAGAAATACCGCCAGAAAACATTCCGCTTTCTCCCCAAATACCGCTTAAAAACCCGCGATGACGCGATTGGTTTTGTGAACGAACGTGGTTTCTTGTTTTTCTGGCCGATCACGGGATTTGATGTCCCGAGTTTATGGGGGGCAGTGGCTGGTGATCGTCCGGTATCCAATCAACATGATGACCCGGCTCACATCACCTGGCGCTGGAAGGATGACTCTTTGGGAAAAGGTATTTGGTACTACGCAAAGGTTCTTCGCCAAAAAGGTACACTGATTTCCCTGGACCTTCTTCCATTTTTCTATGCGCTTTCACCAAACTATGGCGATCCGGAGCAGGATTACCAGATCTCCTATCAGGATGGAAAATTGTCCTCGGAAGAAAAACTGGTATATGAAACCATTCTGGTAAAGGGGCCAATGGATTCGATCATGCTGCGAGAGGAATCCAGATTGTCCTCTAAAGAAAATAATTCGCGGTTTTCCCGTGCGTTGAATCTCTTGATGCGGGACTTTCGCATCCTGCCGATTGGTGTTGCGGAAGCGGGCACATGGAATTATGCATTCATCTATGACGCCGTTCATCGGCATTTTCCAGATCTTCCAGAAAAAGCACACGTTATTGGCGAGTCAGATGCGAGAATGAAAATTCTCGAATCCCTGTTTAGGTCTCTGGGAGCATCCCGGATACAACATATTCGAAAATTATTTCAATGGCCGGAGGGTCTTGTAGAAAGGACCCTGGAAGTAATGCTTGAGAAAAACAAAATAGTGAATCAGGTACAATTTGAAGGCAAGGAAGGGGAATGGTTTTTGTTGAATTCACTGAGCTAGAAGAATAGTATTTATCATCACGAAATCAAATCGCGTAACTTTTTTATCGAATGAATCAAATAACTGGTAATCAAATCACCTGGCAGCGGGATTTGGTCCTTCTGGCCAAAAATACTCATGTGTGGTTAACTCAATTGGGACACAAATACGCTCGTGAGATACATACGCTGGACCAGATACCAGTTGAGGAGTTGAGGGAACTGCGCAACTTAGGCATCACTGGTTTATGGCTGATCGGGATTTGGGAACGCAGTCCGGCATCACGCCGCATTAAAGAGCTCTATGGGCGCGATCACTTGATTGGATCCGCTTATTCGGTCAATGGTTATCAGGTAGCAATGGACTTGGGTGGTGAGCTTGCCATGGAAAAGCTCAAAATGAAAGCAGGCGACCAAGGAATTTTTATCGCCTGTGATATGATCCCCAACCATACCGGTTTGGATTCAAACTGGCTTCTTGACCACCCGGATTGGTATATTGGCACTTTGGAAAAGCCAATCTCAACCTGGGAGTACAACTCGAAAGATCTTTCCCCTCGTAACGGGATTCAGATACGCCTCGAGGATGGTTACTATACACAGCAGGAAGCAGCCGAAGTCTTTCAATACACAACTTCGGATGGGTTTGGACCACTATTTATCTATCACGGCAATGACGGGACCAGCATGCCCTGGAATGATACAGCCCAGCTGGACTACCTCAATTCCGACGTTCGCAAAGAGGTTAAGAAACAGATCCTTGAAGTCGCCCGGCAGTTCCCCGTGGTCCGGCTGGACGCCGCAATGACGCTCATTCGCAAGCACTTTAAACGCCTTTGGTACCCTGATCCTGAAGGTGAGAAATACATCCCCACCCGGGATGCGTTCCCCATGTCTCAGGAAGAGTTCGACAGTCATATGCCAAACGAATTTTGGGCAGAAGTGATGGAAGAAATAAAATTGTCCTCACCCGATACCCTGTTGTTGGCTGAAGCATTCTGGTTAATGGAAAAGTATTTTGTCCGCGAATTAGGCATGCACCGGGTGTACAACAGCGCTTTTCTGAATCAACTCAGGGATGAGGAGAATGCGCAATCGAGATCCTATTTTCGTGAGATTCTCGAAACAGATCCGACCTTATTGGAATGCTTTGTGAATTACATGACCACACCGGATGAAGCGCCAGCCGTACAGGTTTTTGGCAGCAATGAAAAATACTTTGGAGTGTGCGGCTTTATGTCAGCCTTGCCGGGTCTGCCAATGTTTGGACATGGCCAGATTGAGGGATTTTCCGAACAATATGGAATGGATTTCCAGGCGCCTATGCTTAACGAAAAACCGGAAAACGAATTCATAACGAAGCACAAACAATGGATCACACCCTTGCTTCATCAGCGCCTGCGCTTCTCCCGATCGGATAATATGTCTCTTCTTGACTTTCGACAGCAAGGCCAGGTGAACGAAGATGTTTTTGTCTTCTCGATCATCTCTGAGGGCTACCGGTCACTGGTAGTCTTTAATAATTGCGATCGAACCGCCAATGGCAGTATTCAGATTGGATCGGAGCTCACCTACAGCGCAGAAACATCAGACGGAAACACAAACGGTAGTGATCTTGGAAAGGATGGGTTCAGTTCAATTCAGCTCACTGAACTGCGTACGGGGGAAAAAATTATTCTCGGTTTAGAAAACTTGAATTCCTCAGGATTGGACTTTTCGCTCGCGCCTTACCAATTGCTCGTTTTCAATATTGATTAACTCTTATTCTGCAGATACCCCAGGTGATTGACAAACCTGGCTGGCAAAATGGAAAAATTCCTAGTCATCGAATCCAGGGGACAGGTCCTGTCGATCGCCAATAGATCAAGCCAGGAAGTGGAAATTGGGAATACAGCTCCCGGCTTTCTCAACCATAAATTAATGATCCTTAAGTATGCCGGCGCCATGGAGAATAAATACTTTCGTTCGCCAATCTCATACATCACAGTTCGAACCACCTGGTGAAATTCAAAGAATTCGCCTCCGCCCACTTCGACAACTTCATTTTTAAATCGCTTTTGTTCGTATATAAGCATAAGGATTGATAATAAATCTTCAATCCAAATGGGTTGAACCAGAATGTTCCCTGCACCCGGCAAGGGATAAAAAAGGGGAGCACGCCTTAATCCTGCAGCAATCTCATGGGTAAAATGGTCGTTTGCTCCAAATACGTCGGTAAGGCGAAGCACGCAAAAAGGGATATTTCGTTTCCGAATTGCGTCCTCTGCCAGTGATTTCGCTTTCAATACCGGATAAGAAGAGCTTTTATCCGCCCCGATCCGTCCGAGGAATAGGATCTGCTTCACTCCTGTTTCGTGGGCTGCGTCCAGTAGGCACCGTGTGCCCTCTACATCCACCATTTCCAGATCTGCGTTTGGACCTTGATGCTCTGCAGTGGCAAAATGGAAAATTGTATCCACACCTCGCAGTGCAGTCCTAACCCCACGATCATCGTTAAGATGGCTGACAGCGATATTAAGCGGGATATTCTTAGGCAAACGTGGAGTTTTTCGATTAGGTCTAACTAAGAGACGTATGGGTTCACCTGATTGGATCAGCTTTTCCACTACACGACTGCCTATGAATCCTGTTCCGCCTGTCACCAGAATCATGTTCGCGATTATAGCAGACCTCGATCGGTAGGCTGGCACACAACTTGTAACATTCCCATTGCCCTTAGGGCATTTAATCAATTATGGAACATCAATTAGACAAGACCTTCAACCTGCCGAACCGTTTGGGATTTCATTATTTCCCCGATGTCGATCATTACAGCCAGAAACATCTTAAAGAATGGTTGCCGATCCTTCAACAAATGAAAATCGGCTGGTTGGTGCTTAATTCGCCACTTACCCACGCGATCTCAGAAGACTTTGTACGCCCTCTGGTTGACTCAGGGATCAAGTTGATTGTAGATTTCAGACAACCGTTGACTCAGGAACCCGAGTGGTACACACTTGAAGTGCTTTTATCTGCTTACGGGAAATGGGGGGTTAGCCATGCGATTCTGGATCGAAATGCGAATATGCGGGAATCCTGGGGGAGCAGCCGCTGGGGTAATCCAGACCTGATTAAGGGTTATGCGGATCAGTTCTTGAAATTTGCAGGCCTCGCATTGGATAATACCATCTATCCGGTTTTGGGTCCGCTAGTTCCGGGTGGAGATTATTGGGATTCAGCCTTTATTAAAATCCTTTTATTAAAGATCAAAGACTCCGCTTCAGCTGTTATTCGTAATAATTTATCCTTTTCCACCTATGGATGGACATTCAACCGGTCCCTGGATTGGGGATCAGGCGGGCCCTCTGTTTGGTCTGATTCTGGGGCTTATCAAATTCCCACCGAAAATCAGCAGAATCAGCAAGGATTCCGAGCGTATGAATGGGTCGATGCTGCAGTCCGGACCGTGTTTGGAAGGTCGCTGCCTGTCATGCTTCTTGAAACAGGTATTTCATCAAGTATCGAGAATTTCACAGAAGTTTTTCATGAATTGGGTGATCAAATAAACATTGCTGGCTTGATCAATGGTCGTAATGTTTATATCAGGGAAAATCCAAATCATCTTCTTTCACCTCTCCCTTCTTATATTAAATCCGCGAACTTCTTTGTACTATCATCTAGCAACCCGGATCACAGATCATTTTGTTGGTTTAATGAAAATGGACAGCGTCTTTCAGCAGCACAGGCATTTTATATTCGGGAGAGGCTGCTTGACTCAGACTCAGTGCGGGAAAGCCCGCAAACCATTCCTCCGTCGGGTGTATCGCATGAATTTTCTTATCAACGATATATTCTGATATCACAAGAACTTTTATTATCTGTTACAGACCTTCTTGACTCATTACATCTCCTACTTGAGCGGGAAAAGCCCATGGTCGGTTTTTCGCCAGAAGATGCAAGTCGAGCCGCTTCAATTATCTTTATCACGAATGATTTCGGACCTGAGCCGGATTTGATGCAATCGTTAAGATCAAATGGAAGTCTTGTCAGCATCATCCAACCACAGAAAATTCCCGCTTTTTTAAAGGAGAACAATTATGAAAACACGTGATCAATTGGTCAGTACAAGTTCTGTAAAAAAACCGCGTATTAAAGTACTTGGTTTGGGCGGGGGCGGATGCAATACGATTAACCGTCTTTCACTACTCGGCTTTGAGGGAATTTTACTGGCAGCTGCGAATACTGATGCCCAGACATTAGCTGCATCCCGTGTGGAAGAAAAAATTACTCTGGGTTCCAGCCTGACGCGTGGCTTAGGTTCTGGTGGCGATCCCGTTATCGGGCGCCGGGCAGCGGAAGAATCCTACCGTGAATTGATCAGCTGTATCAAAGGAAGCGATCTACTTTTCCTGACAGCGGGTATTGGTGGCGGAACGGGGTCAGGCGCAATCGAGATCGCAGCCCGGATTGCTCGTTCATTGGATATTATGACAATCGCAGTTGTTACGTTGCCCTTTTCTTTTGAATCAGGTTCGCGGTCTTTTCACGCAATGGAAGCAGTCGCTCATTTGCGGCCTTTTGCAGACACCCTGGTTACAATTCCCAATGATCGCTTGTTATCTTTAGCTGACAACCACACTTCCCTTTCCGCGGCTTTCTCTCTCGCAGATGACCTGCTGATCAAATCCATACAAGGTTTGTCATCCATTATTCGCTCCGAAGGGATTTTAAGTGTGGATATCTCGCACGTATTACGATTAATGAGACAAGAAGGTGGCAGTTACATATCGTCAGGCATAGGCAGCGGGGAAAACCGTGTAATAGAAGCTTTGGATCGTGCATTGCGTCATCCTTTGCTAGAAGAGATTCCAGTCGCAAGTGCCGCTGGTATGATCGTTAAATTGGCTGGTCAGGTTTCAGTGATGGAAATTCAAACAGCTTTGGAATATTTGAAAACTCAAACTTCGGAAGAGATTGAGATCATCACCGCGGTCAGTGAAAACAATTTACTTGCCGCAGAAGGTCAAATCCAGGCGATGGTCATGGTCACGGGGATTGGCGGTGTGGGATTGATGGAATCAAATTTCTCAAGCAGTTCAGCCTCCAGCATGATCGAAAAGAGCGAAGATGTTGCCATCCCGGTTTCAGGCACTTTTCCCAAAGTCGGGTATACAAACGCTGAGCCCAACCCGGATAATTTGGAAGTGCCCGCTTTTATCCGGAATAGCTATAATCGGCTTACAGTGTAATTGATTCATTGGTATTAAATGGATAGTGAAACGATTTCAGAAATTAACCGCAAGGTGTTCAAGCAATTTCCGTATTTAAAAGACACAATGCCCGATGTATCCAAGCAAGGCGAAAATCGCTGGTTGCTTTTATATAAAAGGTCGGCAGTAACTGCTGATGGACACGAAATGCCGGTTGTTGTGCGGGTGATCACAGATGATATGGGCACCATGATAAAAATCACGACCTCAAGGTAAGCTCTTGATCCTTGATCCAAAAGTCAGGTTTTTTAATGCAGAACAGACATTTTGCCGTTCTTTTTATCAAGAAATTCATCACCCTTTTTTCGGATAAAATTCTTTATCCTGTACGTCAGTTGCTTGCAAGACTGGCTTTGACATAAAATTACATACTTTACTGGTAAAGAAATTTATAATCTTGAGGAGCGATTTATACATGGCCAAGCCTTTGACAGCTTCCACCCATCCGGACCGTAAAAAAAGTGACCTGATCCTGGTTGCGGGCGCAGGGGGATTTATCGGCGGTTCCCTGGTTCGTTATTTTCATGACCAGGGCTTTACGAATATTCGCGGCGTGGACAAAAAGCCATTGCCGCTTTGGTATCAAACCACTCCCGGAGCGGAAAATCTCTGTCTGGATTTAAGCGATCCCGAAAGCTGCCGCCGGGTGGTAGAAGGCGCATCTGAAGTTTACAATCTCGCAGCGGATATGGGGGGCATGGGTTTCATCGAGAAATTCCGTGTCGAATGTTTACGGAGCATCCTTATTAACACTCACCTGATTGAAGCATCTTATCAGGCAGGTGTCGAACGCTTCCTATTTGCTTCATCAGCTTGTGTTTATAACACGGACTTGCAGAAGGACCCCAAGGTTCGTGCACTGAAGGAATCCGACGCCTATCCGGCCATGTCTGAACGCGGGTATGGTTGGGAAAAATTACTTTCCGAGATGTTCTGCCAGGAATATGCAGCCGAACGCGGCATGAAAACCTTCATCCCTCGCTTCCACAATGTTTACGGCCCCAACGGGACCTGGGATGGTGGCCGTGAGAAAGCGCCGGCAGCCCTTAGCCGTAAAGTGATTGCCGCGGTTGATACGGGCAAACTCCACATCAATATCTGGGGGGATGGTTTACAGACTCGTTCCTTCATGTTCATTGATGATTGCACTAAAGGTATTGACATGATCGCGCATTGTGACGATCTCATTGCCACGCCTATAAACCTGGGCACAAGTGAGCTGATTTCAGTCAATGACCTGGTTAGCATGATCGAAAAAATCGCAGGCGTCACCCTGGAGCGTAGTTACGACCTCTCTGCCCCCCGCGGTGTAGCCGGCCGCAATAGCGACAATACCTTCATCCAATCCATGCTTGGATGGGAACCGGATACTCCGCTTCGTGAAGGTATGGAAAAGACCTACATCTGGATTAAACAGCAATATATGGACCGGAAATCGGGTAAGCCAACCCCCGCTGGCGAATATTAGATCTTAGTTCGTGAAAATTGGGTAACGTCAATTAATCAAAAAATGTGAGGGATCTGAAAGCAAAGCCCTTAGCATCGCCTATAAAGTTTGTAACTTCATTCGGGCAGAGTAATCTGCCCATTTTTTTTTATTCTTATAAAGCAATACAGTATTGGAATTGATAGGATTAAATAAAGGATTTGTCGTTATTTGATCTGTGTTTACTGGGAACCGTACTCGAAGGGGATCAGTGTTCATCCGTGGTTAATAAATTTTCGATCAAAAATGCAACACTTTTCTCCATAAAATCTACATTGGGGTGTTTACCCTTTTTGAGAAACTCGATGATCGTTTCTTTTCTTGGTAGAGAAAATCCCGCGCCATAAACTGTGGTTGCCAGAGCGCCAAGCGTGCTTGCCAATGTCGCTGTCTCCAAAAGTTCGAAGCCTTGTTGCCAACCGTAGATTACTCCGGCTGAAAAAGAGTCTCCAGCGCCTGTGGTGTCGATCGTCTCAACCATGAAACAGGGCATGAAAATGCTTTTTTCTTTCGTTGCCAACAGGCTGCCCTCACTCCCCAATTTAATTGCCGCCAATTTGACTCCCTCTTCCATGAATCGTTCTGCCGCTTCCTGGGGCGTTCTGCAGCCAAAAAGTTGGGCGGCTTCTTCGAGGCCGGAGATACAGATCGTTAATTCTTTGAACAACCGGCGGAAATCTTCGGTCCGTTTGATCACCGGTTCTAAACCCGAATCCAGAGATATCGGGACTCCATACTGTTTGGCGATTTCCATTGAACGCCAAACGCTGTCCTTTTGTGGCGCGGTAAGTAAAGCATACCCCGAGATATGCAATAAGGCTGCATTTTCGAAATCCGTTTCCTTCAAACTCGAAGGCTCGTAATGTGCATTTGCTCCGCGATGCGTGAACATGGTGCGCTCGCCATCAGTAGTGACAATAGTGAAATTGATGCCGGTCATCGCTTCGGGTTTGATCTGGATCGAGGATGTTTGGATCTTGGTTTCTTTTAAGGCATCCAGAATGCTATCTGCCCAAAGGTCCTTCCCTATGCAGCTGAGCAACCGGGTGGATACGCCCAACCGGTCCAGAAAAATGGCTGTGTTGAATACAGCTCCACCGATCTCAAACCTGACCTCGTCCACCAAGCCATCCCGTCCAGGTACTGGGAATTCCGGAACCGGCCAAAATGAATCAATATTGACATCCCCCAAAAGCAGGATCTCACCTGCGCTCATTTCCTTAATCCCCGTCCTGGTTCATAGAATGGGCTGCTCTTTACCGCTTTGACGAACTCTTCGATACGTTTGAGATCCTTCAACACCCGGCTCCCTTCGATGTTGGTCGATGTATTGCTGTCCACACCCCAAGGGCGAACAACCTCCATTGCCTCTTGTACATTGGCGGCGCTTAATCCGCCGGCCAGAATAACCGGTATCTCTACTTCTTCCACGATGCGTTTGCTCACATTCCAGTCATGCGTAAAGCCTGTGGCGCCCACGCCAGGGAATCCTTTGGCGCTCGTATCCAGCAGCAATAGGTCGCTAACCTCAGCGTATTGTATGGCCACCTCAACGCTCGCCGCATTCTCCACCGAGATCGCTTTCATCAAGAGGATGTCCGGAGATAATTTTTCGTGAATGGTTCGCATGGCTTCCATGTTCACCTGCTCCACCTCGCTGGAAATGTGAACAATATCTGGCTCGACTTGCTCAGCCATCCGAAGGATCTCATCGACATCAACCGCCATGGTGATGGCAGTAGAGGTTCCCTGGGCAGGGATCGCCCTTACGATTTCACGTGCTTCCTCGAAAGACAATTCTGCATATACTTCGCCGTATTTGCCCGCGATGAATCCGATATTATCCACACCCATCTCAACTGCAGCTACTGCTTCTTTCAGATTTGTGAACGCGTATATTTGAATGATCATTCCTTGTTATATCCTTCTTAATTAAATTCTGATGGATAAAAATTATAACGAAGGAATCGTATTTTGGAGTTTATACGAATTGACTCATAAAAAATGTTACCGAAGGAAGGAACGTTGACTCAAAACAA
>Ga0194126_10012614_pt1 | contig 10679 bp, 6 predicted proteins | sample TA2KigC150mmetaG_FD_148641 | JGI IMG/M metagenome (GOLD analysis project Ga0194126, IMG submission 148641) | Freshwater microbial communities from Lake Tanganyika, Tanzania - TA2015035 Kigoma Deep Cast 150m | ecosystem: Environmental > Aquatic > Freshwater > Lake | place: Tanzania: Lake...
TCCGAAGCCCCCGCAGGTACAATGATCGGATGAACGCGTTCCAAGGAGATTCCGCTCCCGCACCCGGCGTGACGCAGGTGTCGTTGCCGATCGCGGGCATGACCTGTGCGGCGTGTGCCGCCAATCTCGAGCGCGCGCTGGCCAGGGCACCCGGCATCCATGCGGCGGGGGTCAACTACGCGACGAACCGCGCCACGGTAACCTTCGACCCGGCGCGGGTGTCGGTCCCGGCCATCATCGACACCGTTCGGGACGTGGGCTATGACGTGCTGGAGGTGTCCGACGCCTGCCGGGAGGCTGACCTGACCGATGCGGAACGTACCGCGCGCGACGCCGAGCACCGGGACCTGCTGCGGCGCTTCGTCGTCGGCGTCGTCCTGGGCCTGCCGGTGGCCGTCATCGCCATGGCCCACCTGCGTTTCCCCGGCGTCAACGCGATTCAGTTGGCGCTCGCCACGCCGGTTCTTGCGTTCTCGGGCTGGCCGTTCTTTCGTGGCGCCTGGAAGGGTCTTCGGCGTTTCACCGCCGACATGAACACGCTCATTGCCGTCGGCACCGGGGCCGCCTGGTCCTTCTCGGCAGTCGCCACGGTGGCGCCGTCGTCTGTCAGCGTCGACCCGCACGTGATGGCCGGGCACGCTCCGGCGCCGGTGTACTTCGAGACCGCGGTTGTCATCATCGTGCTCGTGCTGCTCGGCCGCTTGCTCGAGGCGCGTGCCCGCGGTCGAGCGTCGGAGGCCATTCGGCGGCTCATGGACCTCCAGCCCCGCACCGCGATCATCGTTCGGCCCGACGGCGACCAGACCGAGCAGGTGGTGCCTGTCGAGGCCATCCGCGTCGGCGATACCGTGATCGTCAGGCCGGGCGAGCGGATTCCAGTCGACGGAGATGTCGTCGCGGGGGCGTCGGCCATCGACGAATCCATGCTCACGGGGGAGTCGATTCCCGTCGACAAGACGGCCGGGTCGCCGGTGTTCGGCGGGACCGTGAATACCACGGGGATGCTGCGATTCGTGGCTCGCCGCGTCGGCGCCGAGACCGCCTTGCATCAAGTCGTCCGTCTCGTGCAAGAGGCCCAGTCGCGTCGCGCGCCCATCGCCAGACTTGCCGACGTGATCGCCGCGTCCTTCACGCCGGCCGTGATCGGCGTTGCGGTGATCACGTTCGTGGCGTGGATGGTGTTGGGGCCGGAGTCGTCGCGGCTGACGATGGCGCTGGTCAGTGCCGTGGCCGTGCTCATCATGGCCTGTCCGTGTGCGATGGGGCTCGCCACGCCCACAGCCATCCTCGTGGGGACAGGCCGCGGGGCCGAGCAGGGCGTGTTGATTCGCGGCGGCGACATCCTGGAGCGTGCGGGATCAGTGACGACCGTCGTTCTCGACAAGACCGGCACCATCACCGCCGGTGTTCCTGACGTCACGGAGGTGGTCGTTGCCGACCACGGCCCCGCCGGCGAGGGGGATCCCGATCGCGTGCTGGCCCTGGCGGCCGCCGTTGAGACCGCCTCGGAGCACCCACTGGCCCGCGCCATCACGCGGGCCGCGGGGGAGCGAGGGCTGTCGCCGGGACGCGTCACCGATTTCGAGGCGCTGCCCGGCCGGGGGGTCCAGGCGCGAGTCGACGGGCGGATGGTGTTTGTCGGGAGCGAGCGATGGCTGCGTGACGCCGGTGTCCCTGTCGAGGATGCGAGCGCGGCCGCCTCCCGTCTGTCGTCGCGCGGCCGGACGGTGATGCTCGTCGCCGTGGGAGACGGGCCATCGGCCCGCGTGGCTGGCGCCATCGCCCTGGCTGACGCGCCCAGGCCCGCGTCGGCGGCGGCGCTGGCCAGACTGAAGGCCCTGGGCCTGGACCTGGTGATGTTGACTGGCGACACCCAGGTCACCGCCAACGCGATCGCCGCACAGGTCGGACCGCCCGGGACGTTTCTGCGGGTGATGGCCGGCGTCCTGCCCGGAGACAAGGCGGCGCACGTGAGGGCGCTGCAGGCCGAGAAACGAGTGGTCGCGATGGTGGGTGACGGCATCAACGACGCGCCGGCCCTCGCGCAGGCCGACGTCGGGATCGCCATGGGCTCAGGGACCGACATTGCGATGGAGGCGGCGGACATCGCCCTGATGAGGGCTGATCTGAACGGGGTCGCCGACGCGATTCTGCTGTCACGGCGGACGCTGCGCATCATCCGGCAGAACCTGTTCTGGGCGTTCTTCTACAACGTACTTGGGATTCCCCTGGCGGCGGGCGCGCTCTACCCGCTGACGGGCTGGCTGCTCAGCCCGATGATTGCCGCCGCGGCGATGTCCGTGTCGTCGGTCTCGGTCCTGGCCAACAGCCTGCGGTTGCGGCGGGCGTGATGGACTCGGATCTCTTCTGGTTCGTCCTTGTCGGATTCGTGGCGCAGGTGGTGGACGGCGCCCTCGGCATGGCGTACGGCGTCACGGCCACCACCGTGCTCTTGAGTCTGGGGGTGCCCCCGAAGTTCGCGAGCGCCAGCGTGCACGCCGCCGAGATCGTGACCACGGGCGTCTCGGGCGTGTCGCACTGGTTCCTGGGCAACGTGCACTTCGACCTGGCCCGCAAGCTCGTCGTCCCCGGCATCGTGGGCGCGGTTCTTGGCGCCTACGTGCTCACGTCGATCGAGGGGGATGCGATCAAACCGTGGATCGCGGTGTACCTGGGTGCCATGGGGATCGTGATCATCTGGAAAGCACTTGGGGACGCGGCCCACAATCACGTGCGCACGTGGCTGCGGCCGCTCGGATTCGTCGGCGGGTTCGCCGACGCGATTGGCGGCGGCGGCTGGGGCCCCATCGTGACCACGACCCTCGTGGCCCGCGGCAACCCGCCGCGCTACGCCGTCGGTTCGGTGAACCTCACGGAGTTCTTCGTCACCATCGCCCAGTCCGTCGTCTTTGTCGCGATGCTCCGCTCCGAGTACCTGGACTACTGGCAGGCGCTCGTCGGGTTGCTGATCGGGGGAGCGATCGCGGCGCCGCTGGCGGCGATGATGGCCCGGCGGCTGCCCCGCCGGCCGTTCATGGTGCTGGTCGGCGGTCTCATCATGCTGCTCAGCGCCCGCACGCTGTCCTTGGCCCTCTGACCCGGCGTCGCGGGAACCCGCCTCAGACGTTGGCGGCTGGCTGCCCGTCGTCCGCGCTGTTGCGCCGCCCGAGCGCAAACGTCATCGTGCCCTCGCAGCAGACGCGACCGTTCACCACGGCCTTCCCGTGCAGGGTTCCCATCCGGCTCCGCAGCCGCTTGACGGTCGCGACGACCTCGACGCGGTCGCCGGCCTTCACCGGGTGGCGGTACCGAACCTTGTCGATCCCCATGAAGAAGATCAACTTGTCGTGGTTCTCGGGTTTGCCCAGGATCATGATGGCGCCGACCTGCGCCACGGCCTCGGTCAGTATCGTGAACGGGATCGTCGGATCGGACCCGGGCTCGTGCCACAGGTAGGTCTCGTTGCGCGAGATGTTCTTGATGCCGACGATCCGCTTGTCGGGTTCGAACTCGACGATGCGGTCTACCAGCAGGAACGGGTACCGGTGCGGCAGAATCCGCTGGATGACCGTCTGATCGAACGGCAGTGTGAGATCCATTCACGAAGTATAATTCGAGGACGTGACCGACAAGCTGGATCTTGATGTCTTTGCCGTCCTCGAGGCGGAACACAGCACCACCACGAAATCCGACCGGCAGCTGCTCACGACGCTCTTCGCCCTGGGCCGTGAGGTGGCGTCTGTGCTCGACCTCGATGAACTGCTGGCCAAGCTGCCCGAGCTCATCGCCCGCATCACGGACTTCCACGCGTTCGCCATCTACCTGCTGGATGACGCCACGGGCGAGCTCAGGATCGCGTGTTCCCAGGGGTATCCCCCGGAGGCCCAGGCCTTTCGCCTCCACCAGTCGGACGGGCTCGTGGGCGCCGCCGTGACGGCCGGCCGGCCGCTCGTCGCCAACGACGTCGCCAAGGACCCGCGGTACATCGAAGTCGTGCCGGGCACGGCCGCCGAACTGGTCGTGCCGATGCGCCGCAAGGGCAAGGCCATCGGCGCGCTCAACCTGCTCAGCCGCCGCCTCGGCGAGTTCACGCCGGCTGAGGTGGAGACCCTCAGGAACTTCGCCGCGGCCGTCGCCGTCGCCATGGAGAATGCGCGACTCTTCGAATCCGAGCGGCGCTATTCGGACACGCTCGAGACGCTCGCCGAGATCGGCCGGGACATGTCGTCGATTCTCGACCTCGGCGAGTTGCTGCATCACGTGGCACGTTCCGTCAAGAAAGTCATCGACTACCGGACGTTCGGCATCCTGCTGGTCAACGACGACGGCACGCACCTCGAGATCAAACATGCCGTCCGCTACGACGACAGGGTTCTCCAGAAGCGGGTGGCGCTGGGAGAAGGGCTCGTGGGATACGCCGCCGCCCACAAAGCGCCGGTGAACGTCGGCGACGTGAGGGCCGATTCCCGCTACATCAAGGTGCTGGACGACGTGCGGTCCGAACTGGTGATCCCGCTGCTCGTCAAGGACCGCTGCATCGGCGTCTTCGACCTGGAGAGTCCGGAGATCAAGGCCTTCTCGAAGGCGCACGTCGAATTACTCACCCCGCTCGCCGCGAGCGCCGCCATTGCCATCGAGAACGCCCGCCTGTACGACGAGATCCGCCAGAGCCAGGAACGTCTGGAGAAGGAAGTCCGCTTCGCCCAGCGGGTGCAGCAGGCGCTGTTCCCGACCGCCTTGCCGAAACGGATCAAGGGCGTCGACGTGGCGTGGCGGTTCGAGCCGGCGCGGGAACTGGGCGGTGACCTGTACGACTTCTTGTCCGCGGAGCCGCACACGCTCACCGTCGCCGTCGGCGACGTCTCGGGCAAAGGCGCCCCGGCCGCGCTCTACAGTGCCTTCGCCGGCGAGTTGGTGCGGTCCCGGACCTACCGCCGGCGTTTCACGTCGGAACGGTCGAGCCCGGCGGAGATCCTGGCGTCGATGAACCGCATTCTGCACGAGCGGGAGCTGTACGAGTACTACTGCACCCTGTGTTACGCCGTCTTCGATTTCAAGAAACGGCTCGTGACCCTGGCCAACAGCGGACTTCCGTTCCCGCTGCACTGTACGGCCGACGGGTGCGCGCCGATCCAGTTGCCCGGCGTGCCCCTGGGGTCCTTCCCTGAGATTTCGTACGACGAGGTCACGCTCGGGCTCACGCCGGGCGACGTCTTCGTGTTCTGCTCCGACGGCATATCCGAGGCCATGAACGCCGACGGGGAGGAGTTCTCCGGACAGCGCCTGACCGACGTCGTCGGACGGACCCGCGCGCTGCCCGCACAGGCCATGGTCGACGCCGTCTATGCGGCGGTGGAGCGCTTCTGCGGGGGTGCCGAGCAGAACGACGACCGCACGGTGGTCGTCGTGAAGATCGGAGACCCCGACCGCCGGTCGGCCGCCCCAGGGAGTGTGACGCCATGACCCAGCCACGCCCGTTCATCGCCCTCCTGTTCATCGTCCTCGCGGCGGCCGTCGCGGCGGCACAGGCGCCACCGCCGCCACCGCCGGGGAGAGGACCAGCCGCTTCGCCAGGCCAGGCGGCGGGCGGATCGCCGTTCGTGCAGGAACTGCGTGCACGAACGGCTGTGCGGCTCGAGGACGCGGCGGCGTCCCTTGACGGCATCGTCGGCTACGCCATCAGGGACCTGACGGACGGCACCGGGTTCGAGCGGCTGTCGACCGTGGCGTTTCCGACGGCGTCGATCATCAAGGTGGCCATCCTCTACGAACTCGTGAGGCGCGCCGACGAGGGGGGCTTGTCGCTCGACGACACGATCGTGCTGGATCGCAGACGGGCCGTGCCCGGTGGGCTGCTGTACGAGCTGGGTACGCCGACGTTGTCGCTGCGTGACTACGCCAACGCGATGATCATCGAAAGCGACAATACGGCGACGAACGTGCTGATCGCGCGGCTGGGCATGGAGGCGGTGAACGCCCGCATGCAGGCGCTCGGCCTGGGCAGCATGATGCTGCGCCGCTACATGATTGATCTGGACGCGGCCAAGAAGGGGCTCGAGAACGTGGCCACGCCGGCGGATGTGCTTCGCCTGCTGAACAACATCCACGCGGGCGACGGCCTGTCGCCAGCGGCTCGGCGCGAGGCCCTCGCCATCCTGTCGAAGCCAAAGAACACGCCGATCCGGAAGGCCGTCCCGGCACCCGTCGCCATCGCGTCGAAGACCGGCGGACTGGAAGGGGTCCGCGGCGAGGCCGCCGTCGTGTACGCCAAGAACCGGCCGTTCATCGTCGTTGCCATGACCACGTTCCTGGCGGATGAGGAAGCCGGCGACAGGACCGTGGAGCGTCTGGCGCAGATCGCGTACGAGTATTTCGCCAGGCTTGGCGCCGCGTCACCCGACACCGGCCGGCTACTGTACCGCTGACGGGCGTGTCCCCGAGGATCGGTCGTGTCTGAATCCCTGCTGAGAGGACCGCGCCGGATCGCCCTGCCAGACGGAGCAAGTCATGCCAGCGCCTGCCTGATTGAACCTGCCCCGTTGATCCGACGCGGCCTGCCTGGAGCCATATCAAGGAGCGTGCCGTTGTCAGATCTGCACAAATTGGGCAGAAAAGCCGATACTCAAGAGGCGGCGTCCTGAGAGGGGGACGTCTCCGACCTCCCGGAGCGTCAGACTGGGGTACACTGTCCCGCGCTGTCCTGTGTCCGCCGATGTCGAAACAACTGGAAGTCGTGCTTCGTTACTCGGGCTTGCTGACTGCGGACCAGCTCCAGCGGTCGGCGGACCAGGCGCGTCGGCGCAACGTCCCGCTCATGGAGGCGCTGCTCAAGGACGGCCTTGTGACCGAGGACACGCTGGCCGACGCCTTCGCGAAGTACCTGCGGCTCCCGCGTGTACGTCTGGCGAGTTCCGCATCCGATCCCGAAGCGCTGAAGAAGGTCCCCGACAAGATCGTCCGCAAGCACATCTGTCTGCCGCTTTCCATCGACGGCAAGACCATCGTCGTGGCCATGGCGAACCCGACGGACTACCTGGCGCTGCAGGACGTCGAGTTTGCGTCCGGCCTGTCCGTGCGTCCGGTGGTGGCGTCCCGAAGCGAGTTGCTCGATGGCATCGAGGAACGGTACGCCACGGAGGACCGCATCGGGACGTTCCTCGCGAACGTGCCGGAAGTCCAGGACATGCAGATCCTCGCCGAGGAGTCGCAGGACCTGGCGGACTCGGTGGATGCCGAAGTCGCGGCGGAGGTGGCCCCTGTCGTCAAGATGGTCAACCTGGTCATCTACGACGCGGTCAAGATGGGCGCGAGTGACCTGCACATCGAGCCGACCCTGCACGACGTGAACGTGCGGATGCGCGTCGACGGCGTGTTGCGCGACTACACGCACGTACCCAAGTGGCTGCATTCGCCCCTGATCACGCGGCTCAAGGTTCTCGCGAAGCTGGACATCGCGGAGCGGCGGCTTCCGCAGGACGGCCGCATCAGCGTGCAGTACCAGGGCCGGACGATCGACATCCGCGTGTCGACACTGCCCACGCACTTTGGCGAGAAGGCGGTCCTCCGGGTGCTGGGCGGCGGGTCGGTGCCCAAGGTCGACAAACTTGGGCTGAACGACACGCAGCAGGCCATGCTGGAGGCCGCGATCCGGCAGCCCCAGGGCATCATCCTGGTGACGGGACCCACCGGTTCGGGCAAGAGCACCACGCTGTACGCCCTGCTGCAGCGGCGCAAGTCGCCGGAAGTCAACATCATCACCGTCGAGGACCCCATCGAGTATCAGTTAGCGGGGATCAACCAGGTCCAGGTCAACGCGAGGGCGGGCCTCAGCTTCGCGAGCGTGCTGCGGTCGATTCTGCGCCAGGACCCCGACGTCATCCTGGTTGGGGAGATGCGTGACGAGGAGACCGCCGAAGTGGCTTTTCAGGCGGCCATGACGGGTCACCTCGTGCTGAGCACGCTGCACACCAACAGCGCAGTGGCCGCCGTCTCGCGGTTGTTCGACATCAACGTCGATTCGAGCATCCTGTCCACGTCGCTCACCCTGGTCATCGCCCAGCGGCTAGTGCGCCGCATCTGTCAGCAGTGCAAGGAACCCTACAACCCCGACGCCGCCACGATGCTGAAGGTCGGGCTGACGGCTGGCGATCTGCCGGTCCACCGGGGCAAGGGGTGCCAGGCGTGCGGCGGGACGGGGTTCACCGGGCGCCTCGGCATCTACGAGTTCTTCAAGCCCACGACCGGCGTGCGCAAGTTGATTCACGAGAAGGCCGGGGAGGTCGATCTGCGCAACGCGGCCCGACAGTCCGGCCTGAGACTGCTGCGTGAAGACGCGCTCGACAAGATCAAGCAGGGGCTGACGTCCCCGGACGAAGTGCTGAGAGTCGTGCAGATCGACGAGAGCGAGGTGCCGTGCCCGAACTGCCGCGCGCTCATCGAACCCGACTTCGCCGTCTGCCCGTACTGCCTCTACACCATTCGGCGTACCTGCCAGTCCTGCGGCCAGAACATGAAGCCGGACTGGAGGGCGTGCCCATACTGCAACGCGGTCGCGCAGGTCCAGGCCCTTGCCGAGCCGATAACGCCGAACGCTGTTGAGGCGGCCGAGCCACCCACGCCGCCCCCGCCCCCCATTCAGCGGCGCAGCCACGCGGTCGAACACGATGGCGGGCCGACGGAGGGCACGCACGCGCACCGGGACAAGGAAGCGGACTGGCCCTCGGGCATCCGGGTGATTGACTTCGACAACGCGCCTGTCGAGGTGCCCATCGAGACTCCGGAGCGAATCGCACGGGCCTCCGCGAAGCTGCGCGAGCAGACCCCGGGCACCCCGGCGCCTCCTCAGCCGCCACCGGCCGCTCCTCCCGCGCCGCCTCCGGCCGTGTCTGTGGACGCCCCCGCGCCGCCACCGGACGGCGTGCCGCCAGCCGCTCGGAAACTGCGGGTGTTGGTGGTGGATGACGACGAGGACATCCGCCAGGTCGTCTCGTTCACGCTGAGGAAGCTCTCGATCGCCGTGGAGATCGTGACGGCCGTCGATGGGCAGGATGCCGTCGAGCAGGCGACGGCCATGCCGCCCGATCTCGTCGTGCTCGACGTGATGATGCCGCGGATGGATGGGTTCCAGACGTGCGAACGCCTCAGGCAGCACGTCCGCACGGCGTTCGTGCCGGTCCTGATGCTGACGGCCAGTGCGGACGAGGCGAGCCGGACCCGCGGCTACCTGGTCGGCACCGACGACTACATGAGCAAGCCGTTCCTGCCGCCAGACCTCAACCTGCGGGTGACACGCCTGCTGCGACGGACGTACGGCATCTGACCTGTGATGGCTGTGCGTCAGCCCCGCGTGGGTGTGTACGCGTCCCCCAAGGTCAATCGGACCACCCCGCCTGTCGCGGTCTGGAGGTACTCAATCGTCCCGTCGTGGCGCTCGGCAACCAGCTTCGCGATGGCCAGGTCCAGCCCCGCGCGGTCTGCTGAGTCGACACCGCGGCGGGCAGTCGGGCTGAACGGCTCGAAGACCTCGCGCCGCAGGTCTTCGGTTAGAGGACGGCCCTGGTCGGCGACGCGAACCACCACCCGCCCCGCGGCAATCTCCGCACTCACGGTCACGAGGCCGTCGAGCGGCGTCACGCGAACGGCGTAGAAGATCAGGCGGGCCACGGCGTCCTTCAGCTGTGACTCGTCGGCGACGACGCCGAACGGCACGAGCTGCACCGAGACGGTCACGCCTCGCGTTTCTGCCACGGGCTGAACACGCCCGGCGGCATCCTCGAACACGTGCGACAGGTCGGCCACCGGCACCGTGTGGGTGGCGAACTCCGGGTTCCGCAGCCGGGCGTACACCGCGAGATCGTCGAGCAGGTGGACCAGTTTCTTCGCGTTGCGAAGCGCGATCGAACCGAACTCGCGGACGGTGCCCGGGTCGGGGGCGTCCTCGGCGGCCATCAGGCTCAAGGCGCCGTGCAGGGCAGTCAGCGGCGTGCGGGCCTCGTGTACGAGGGCTGAAAGGAAGTCGGCCACGGCAGGCCTAGGATACAGGAAGCCGGGCCACGGTCAAACGCCGGGGAAAGGCCGGGTTAAGGCCGGGTGACGGGGATGGTCAGCGAGAACGTCGACCCTTCACCGACGGCGCTCGACACGGCCACCGACCCGCCCTGCATTTCGATCAGGGCTTTCGTGATGGCCAGGCCGAGGCCCGTGCCCCGGAACTTCCTCGTATCGGCGCCGTCGACCTGCTGGAACTTCTGGAACAACTGGTCCAGTTTCTCGGCCGGGATGCCGCGGCCGTGGTCCGAGACGGAGAACCGCACGTGGGTCGAGCCCTCCGGCCTAACCCGGATCGTCACCGCGCTTCGCGGCGGGGCGTACTTCAGCGCGTTCGACAACAGATTCACGAGCGCCTGGACCGACCGGTCCGGATCGGCCAGCACGTGCGGCACGGCCTCCCCGATGTCGGGCGCGATGGTGACCGACGCGCCGACGGCAATCGCTTCGACCGACTGCATCGACAGGCGGACGATCTCCGCCGCGTCACACGCGCGAGGAGTCAACTCCAGCTTGCCGGCTTCGATCTTCGAGATGTCGAGGATGTCGTTGATGATCCGAATCAGGCGCTCGGTGTTCGACAACGCCACGTCGACCAGCATCCGATGATCCGGATCCTCCCACGACGCCTC
>Ga0194126_10012616_pt1 | contig 10678 bp, 16 predicted proteins | sample TA2KigC150mmetaG_FD_148641 | JGI IMG/M metagenome (GOLD analysis project Ga0194126, IMG submission 148641) | Freshwater microbial communities from Lake Tanganyika, Tanzania - TA2015035 Kigoma Deep Cast 150m | ecosystem: Environmental > Aquatic > Freshwater > Lake | place: Tanzania: Lake...
TTATAAATCCCGCTAACATACTTCTGAATAACGACTACACCGCTACCTTTTAGCTTTAAGTGAACTACCTTACGCTCTTCTTCCGACTGCTTCGCCTGCTTAATCTCGGTATAGACCTTGTTAATGCTAGACTTGCCTTCTGCAACTTTGGCTTTTTGCTCTTCTGTTCCTTGCTGTTGAATTTTATCATACTGGAAAGCTGTCGTATGGCTTACACCTGCTTTTTTAGCAATAGCCTCTAACGCTCTGCCGGTTTCCTGTTTTTGTTCGCTAATATCTTCTGGCCGTGTGTAAAGTACTTTACTATCGGTAAACTGGCTTAGTTCTGCCCTTTCTTCCTGTTTGGAAAATTGTTTTAAAGCAGATAATTGCCTTTCCTTAGCTTTTTCCGCCTCAAGCTCCTTGAACCTATAAGCAAGTGCTAGCCTTGTTTCAGTAGGCAAATTCCTTCTGCTAAACTGGTTATTGATCATCCATAGCTTTACGTCCAGTTCGGTTTCTAGCTCCATCTTTTCTATTATGTTGAAGCTTATGCCGTGCTTAATGCAAATAGCATATCTATGGTGTCCATCTATTATGGTATTATTCCATACTATTAAGGGATTAAGACACCCCTCATTAACCAAACTCTTCTCTAGCTTCTCTAACTCCTCACCCGATAACGGAGGAATAAGCTGTGCAAACTCTTCGTTGATAATAAAATCTGTATTCATCGTGCTTGCTCTTCTTCTCTGACTGTTTCTATTAGGCTACTCGTGCAAATTCTCCATGAAGTTTCTTTACTGCCTTGCAGTAGGCTTTGTGAGCTTCTTGGGGAGTGTTAAATGTTCCTAGGTGGTAACATTTTCCTAATTTTTTAATTTTTGCTATGTACTTGCCTGTTTTTTTATACAAACAAACACCTTTGTAGCCAGAGGTATTATTTTTTCTTTTTCCTCGATAACAATGAACTTGCGATGGAGTTGCCGCTCTTAAATTTTCTATTCTTGTATTATTTTTATTTTTATCTATATAAGAAACCACGTATGGTAAATAACCATGAAACATTAAAAATACTATTCTTCCGTATTGGTATGACTTTGTATCTATCCGTAAGTATTTATAGCCTTTGCTACCTATTAAAGAAAAAACTTTACTTCCTTTTTTAGCTTTTACATTATTAACTTTCCAATAAAGCTCTCCATCCCGATACTCAAACAACCTTTTAACCTTTGCTTGCGTTAATTTAGATTTAACTTTTTTAACTGTTTCTTCTACTGCTTGGAGCTTGACAGCTTTAGGCTTCCTAAAAGTTTTAGCTTGTTCTGCCGGTAGGACTAGCTGAGTAGGTACTTGCTCCTTATCTAAGGTGTTTTGAAGAGTTTTAATAGTCTCTTTTAACTCATATATATCGTATTCCAAATTCATAATACTTGTAAAATTACGATCTGATATAGCTTTTGGTAACCTACTAACACTTGCTTCTAAATCCCTAAGCCTTTTCTCTGTTACAAAGCTTAAGCCGCCCGGGTGCATACTAAAAAAGTCAGCTGCTCTTTTTATTCCTTGAAAAAATCTAATCATACTACCTCCTTGTTTCTTTCTAAAAACTCTCTTCTTTCTTTACTAATCCGATTGTAAGCAGTTTGGTTAAAATGTTTTTCGGCTAAATTATCTGGCATATCGTCATATAACATTCTCATTCCTTCTAAAGGTAACGCTTCAAGAGGGTGATATAATTCTCTACGTCCTTTAATATTATTTCTAACAACAAAAATATCTCTTAATCTTAATAACCCCCCTCTTAGTTGACTTATTGTTGACATTATTTCTGTTGTACTTTTTTTCTCAATAACCCTTTCTTCTATCGGTAGAATAGAATCCAAAGCAAAATCTATTTCATATAACAAATCTTTTATTTCCATATTTCCTCTTTTATTTAAAACTACTTATTTCTTTCCATAGGAATAATTGGTTTTGCACTAACAATTCCAATAAGAAAATCTATTGTGGTTATTAAGTTTTTAAAAATTTGGTAATCTAGGTCTTTTAATTTCTTTCGATCTTTTACTCCCCTTGTACAATGTTTGTATTCATAAAGATTGAGGTTAATAACTTTTTCACAGTGTGAACAATTATTGCCCATTTCAATATGAGACTCCATGCGCCTCAAGTGTTTTGCTATATTAAAATCAAGATAATGCAACGTATCATTTTTTGGTAAAATTCTATAACCATTATTATTGTTTAACCCTTGTAATCCATCGTAAGCATTATAAAAAAATATTCCTTGCTTAAAATTTTTACTTATTGTTAAAAATGAATCTACATTATGAAAATACTCGTATAAATTAGCTAAAAACTGAAAATCATCTTTAAATTGATTGTTTTGATAGCTTTTTAATTGATTTGTTAAAGGTTTTAACATACCGCATGTTGCATCATGCTTGTTTAATTTATAAATTTCACTCATACCCCTCCTTAAAATGGGATTTCATCACCGATAAACCTTTCATTTTTTTTCTCAGGTTTAGGTTGGTTGTAATTAATCTTTACTTTTACCTTGCTGTTCCTACTATCCATATACTCAGTATATTTAGGATGATCAGGCGTAATTATTGTTTTTATTTCATTCTTTGGATTCTGCCCTTTATCGTTGATGGTAATTTCAGCTACAAATTCAAGATTATCTAGATCAGCAAAGCTTTTTATCTCTCTCTGCTTTACGGCGTCGGAAGAATTGTCTTTTGGGTGAATGCTATAAGCAGAGTTAAGTATTGCCTTAATCGTACTCCTACCGATTTCGCCATATTTAGGTGATTTATCACTATGAAGACCGATATAACTCCAGATTTTTCTATTCTCGTATTCACCATTTAAGATTACAAACTCACCGGCAAGATATACACTGCCCGTAGAATTGCTTTTAGTAGCATATCCATCCGGAAATTCTGATGTAACATAACCTCCTTTTTTTATAAGCATTACTACTTTTGCTATAGTTCTATGAGGTATTAGCTCATAAGACATTTGGTCTTCAGCATCGTTAAAGTTATTCCATTTATTCATTATTTTGCTCTATTTTTTGTTTTTGTCTCGCTCTCCATAATTGGGCATTTTTCATTCCTTGCAGATTAGCTAAAAAGATTTCATTAGCAGCTGTTTGAGATTTTTGAGGTAATGATTTTTGATATTTTATTAACTTTTCTATTTGTTCTAACTCTTTTTCATTCATTGTTTTGCTCCACTAATTCTTTTAATTTTGATAAGTTGTTGTTAATTTGCGATCCTAAATAGAATAAAAACCAATATACCTCTCCAGTATGTGAAAAGTGGTAATTTCCCGTTCGATCCTCACTGTATAAAAGTTTAAAATCTCTCATATCCTGCCTAATCTCTTCCCTTAAATTACGAATTGACGTGTATTTTCTAGCTTCTAGTTCACTCATTTTACTCCTCCTATGCTTGACTTGCTTGTTTTTCTATTAATGCTAACAATTCCATATCATTAAAATTATTAACAATTGCTTCTTCTCTTGCTGTTAATTTCAGTCGACTACAATTTGTCACCGACTCGCTATCGTAATCATTTACCGGCTTTTCTTCCCTAACCTCAATAAGCCTTCTGGTTGTATTTGACTTTTGTAACTCAGCTATTCTTATGTTCGATAACCAAGCTTTGTCCTCTAGTACCTTTTCGGGAGTTAAAACAATTGGTTGTTTTTCAAAATTTTTATACTCAGGATGAACGTTTTTAGTGCGTAATTCTAAAGTCAAACCTGTCTTTAAAATAGCATTCTCAAGGTCTTCTAAACTTCCAGGCTCAATTATCCTTTCAATAAGAAATGCTACCCCCTCTATGATAATTTTTTTAGGCGACTCCTCAGTAGTCGTTAATGACGGATTATTTAAGGCAGCAAACAAAGAATGATTTTTTATTACAGATTTAAAATTAAGCCAATTAAGCTTACTTCCCGAATGTTCTAACTCGACAACTTCATCACTAGGTATCGGTTCATTTTGCAGGGGAGCGATTATCTGCATTGCTATCGTTACATCCTCGCCGTAAATGGAAGCAATAGCTTTGCGGATTTTAGCTTTCTCAATATCGTTTAACTGCATTTTTTCAGTTTGAATACAGACCTTGTGCGGTTCTGTTTCTACAAACTTGTAATCATCTTGTATCTCGCCTGATCTCTGTTCTCCAAAAGTACTCCACAGAGCTTTAGAGAGTAGCATTCTTCGGGTCGCTTGTTCATCGGCAACAATTTCTTCAGGGTCTATTGGAACTACAGGATCAGTAATGCAGTCATTATCCAGTAAAGCTGCAAGTTCTTCTGTTTCGTTTTCCTCCCATTCATCAACAGCAGATTGCGTTGGCTCTGTAAGGAAGCCAAAAGCTAAATCTGCGTAACCGGATTTTTTTTCTTCTATGGTTTTATCGTTAAAACCCCGCGCGTGCGTATTATTAATACTATACGAATATAATCTCTCTATACTTACGTTATAGAGATTATATTCTCTTAGTATATTTGTATCCTTACCGGTAAGGAGAGGGGTGTCCTTATTCGTAAGTATACCCCCCTCTACCTCCAACCCTATATAGCTACTAGCTTGCACGGGCGTTAGGGTGTCCTTATTTTCTTGGGTTATAATATCCTTAATTTCAGTATAGGGGGTGTCCTTATTTGTAAGGAAAGGGGTATCCTTAAATTCAATAAGGGGGGTATACTGATTTTGTTCACACTCCCCTTTGTTTTCGTTGTGATATTTTGATGATATATACTCATGATTCGTTGATGGCGTTAACTCCTCAATAAGCGTCCTATCAAGCCCTATAGGATTAAAAAAACAAGGCGTTTGTTGCCAGATATAAATAATTAATTGGTTGTATAAAACTTTATGGCTTTCTTTGTTTGTATAAAAATCTCTACTTAATAATCCAAGTTTCTCTAATTCGACTATTTTTCTTCTAATAGTATCTTTCGTTACTCCGTACTTTTTAGATAACTCTTTATAAGAGGCATATACACCATACTTATATAATTTAGGGATTTTTACTATTTTGCTGCTTGTATGTATCTTCTTATGGTTATACCATGATCTAAACTCATCCCAGTATAAATTAATAGCCAATGCATCAGGATTACCTCTTGAATCCACAATAATTTTATATAATTGCTGTTTATTGGTAAGAGTCAAAGTGGTTGTTTCTGCTGCCTTACTCACTTTCTCCCTCCTCTAAGATTAAATCTAATAATTTCTGCAAGTCCTCCCAGAAAACGCCGTGGAGTAATGCCTGGTCTCCTACCTTAAGCATTCTATTCAATCTTTCGGCTATCGTTTTAATGTTTCTGTTGATATTGACTTCCTCTTCCATGATCAAATCAAGCAGAGTCCTTAAATCTTCCCAGAACATTACCTCTATCGGCATCCCTTCAGTTTGCCTTAAAAACATCCTTATTCTTGAAGCTACTACCTTGATATCTTGTACTTTATTCATATTTCTTAGTTATTATTATTATTCTGACTAATCCCCCGCCTCATCGCATAACTCCGCAGAGCTTGCTTTATTGCTTGGATTCTTTTATGTTCAGCTCTTGAGGCTAGTAAACGGTGGATTTTGGAGAGAAGGTAAGAGAAGAGAGGGGTCATGAACGTTTGCTAATCCTGTATGTTTAAAAGGAATTTTACTGTTTCTAATGAGTGTATCTGAGTGTGCATTACATTAGTGATTACTTTTTCATCTTTTAAAATTTCCTCGTATGTTAAAGTGAGAAGTTTTTTATGATCTAAAATTTGTATATGAGGAGTAATATTTTTTCTTTTTTTAGCTACATATTCAGTAATTTCTTCGTATAAAACTGGTTTGTTTTCAAAACCTCCATTTTTCATAAGAAGAAATACATATATGTCTCTTTCAATAGAAGATAGTTTTACTATTTTCTGTATATCGCAAATATGTTCTAATACCATAGAGACCAAATGCATGGTTATTAATCCTCTTAAAAATTAAAAAAACAATAATAACAGATATTTTTCTTAAAATGCTCTCCCCAAAATTGTATAGGGGTGTATAATAGGTAAGGATTTTTAATTGACGTTGTCTAAAAATTTTAGGTGTCCTTTCATGTTATTGATTATGAACAGGGGTGCCGAAGATTTGGTATTTTATTAGTTTTAGGTGGATTATTGATATGGTTGAAAAAGTTAATACTTCTTATAAAAAAGTCCTTATGCTTTTATGTAGTGGAACATTCTTAGAATATTTTGACTTCGCACTATATATTCATATGGCAGTACTTTTAAACGACCTGTTTTTTCCTGCTGTTGATGAAACAAGCAAATTAATCCTCGCATCTACTACATTTTATATGGGTTTTGTGGGAAGAATTGCAGGCGGATTCTTATTTGGATGGATAGGCGATAATTATGGTAGAAGAGCAGTTATAATAATTGCTACAGGTTTTATGGCTATAACAAGTCTAACTATTGCCAATCTCCCAACATATACTCAAATAGGTATAATAGCATCAGTAATAATGTTTTTATGTAGAATATTACAAGGGATTTCTTCTTTAGGGGAATTATTAGGATCAGAAATCTATTTAATGGAAACAGTTCGTGAACGTCCATTGCAATATTCAGCAGTAGCATCTATAGCTATTTTTTCTTCTCTAGGTGGAATATGTGCTTTGTCTTTTTGTAGTCTAATTTTTTATTATGAAATGAACTGGCGACTAGCTTTTTGGTTTGGTAGTGTTATAGCTATTATAAGTTTCATATGTAGAAAAAAGTTATCCGAAAATTCTGACTTTCTTAATTCTCAAAAAACAGGGTTAGAGATTTTAAAAAATCTTAAAGCTTCAAAAGAATACAAAAAATCAGCTATGCAAACTGAGATACTACACGATAGTATTTTAAATCCAACTATACCTCCTAAGACAATAATGGCATACGCAAGTATAGAAATACCTTATGCTGTATATAGTTTTTTTAGTATTATATATTGTTCTAACATATTAAGAACTCAATTTGCTTATACACCTCAAAAAATTATATTTCATAATTTAATAGTCGGTATAATTGATTGTATTGGATACGTTTGCATTACTTTTCTTGTCTATAAATTTTTTCCATTATTATTATTTAGACTAAGATTAATAGTATTTACTATATTTTCGTTATTTCTTCCATATTTTATGGATATTTCTTCTTCACCTAAGGAATTGTTATGTATTCAAGGATTTATGATGTTCTTTATGCCTACTTCTGCTTGCGGAGCTCCAATATTTTTTAGTCATGTATTTATAGGTAAACGGTTTAAATTTGTATTTCGTACATTTGCAATCTCAAGAGCTATAGTTTATGTATTAGTTTCTTTTTATTTGATACAACTAATTGAATATTTTGGATATTATGGAATATATTTTATTAGTATCCCTATATTATCATTTACCTTTTGGGGTATACATGTTTTTTTCGAATTAGAAAAAGAAAATGGTACTAATGTATCAAAATGGATTAATTCTCCTTCTCTTTATAAAGAAAATTTTCTACAGCCTTGGTATCAAAAAAAAAAATACAGAAGCACTTATAAAATTTGTTACTAAATAGGATACTAATATGAGAACTTTTTCACAGCAGCTTTTTGGGTCATTAACAGTTATTGGCCTAGTAACTGGGATGCCGTATTTACTAGGAGTTTTACCACCTATAATTGATAATAAATATATATTAGCCCTTATAGTCTTTTCTAGCGTTCCATTAACTATATATTTAATAGTTTTGCTAATAATAGAAGATTATGCACACCCTTTAGTATTTTATTTAAGTGGAGGAATAACCGCCATAACTTATACTTTTTATTCACTCTACCATCCTTAATATCAAATTTGATAAACTTGAGAAAGAGTCAAATGCATAAAAATAATATGAACAAGAATAAACCTCTTAAAAATAAAGAAGAAGCTCTTGAATATTGTATCGATAAAGACTTTAGTAAGGAAGAGTCTGAATTAATTGTAAATCAGTTATGGGATTATTGTTCTGAAAATGATTTAAAACCAACTATTGATGAACTTGACAGTGAGATAGGTTATTTTCTAGAGGAGAAAGAGTATAAAAAACAAGAGGAAGAATGGAAGAACCGCTCAATATGGAAAAAGATTGTTTTTGATAATAACAGAAGATTACGTGGTATAATTATTTTCTTTATGATTTTTAGCCTTGTTGCTTCGGTAGGAGGTATAGTTAAGAGCTGTTTTTTACTTAGAACATCTTATATTGGAAGAGAATGTCCTTTAGGTACAGAACCTAGTTGGCTAAAACGCTCATGTGTAGAAGTTGTATGTAATGGTGAGGCTTTAAAGGAAAGCATGACTTCTAGTAGTGCTACCGATACTATTGATAAAGACAGGTTATTTTTTTTAGACACTTTTATTTATGATCCCAGTGTATCTAAATGTGTGTCCAAATGTGCAAAGTTAAATGCGGAATATTATCAAAATTTTGCAGGAGATATAAAACATTATTATGGGAGTTACTACTACTGGAAAGATGGCCAATGTAATTTACTTCCTCGGTATAAAAATACCTTTAAAGATATAGAACTTGAACTTGGAAGACTGAGAGAAGATCAAGTCAGAGCATTGAAAAATAAAGAATTAGCTGACAAAATAAAGCAAGAAGAGGATGCTTTAAAACAATATTTTTTACGTATCCTCGAAGAGAATAAAGAGTATTATAAAAAGGCAAGTTACAATCATTGATGAGTTAACCCCATGATAATAGACGGCGAGGAGTATGTAAGCTTAAAAGAAGCTGCGGAAATTTTAAAGAGCCAAAATATCAAACTTATAAATATTCTTAGCACCTTTAAACGCAGAATAAAAAAGAGAAGCTTTATTAAAAAAATTGATGTTGAAAATTTAGTAACTTTTCACAGAGAAAGTAAATTACTAGAAAAAGAATTTGCTGAAAAGAAAACTTTTATGATGGTACAATATAAAAAAGAAATGGATATTAAAGTTAAAGAACTAAAAGAAAAATACGGAGTTCCCGTTGTAACAACAATAATGATAGAAGGAGAGGAATATATAGGAGTAAGATTAGCTACTGAAATTTTAGGCATAAATTCACATAAACTTAATCAGCTTTCGTGTTGGAATTTGATTAAACGTTTCTATAAAAAAAGTAAACCTTGGATGTTAAAAAGTGACGTAGAAAAAATAAAAGTAGAAGCAGGAAGTGGATTTGAAAAAATATGTGAGAAGTATGACGATAAAATAAAGGCTTACAAAGCCCAGCAAAAAAAGAAACACCAAGAATATATGAATAGTTTGAAGAAAAAATGGAATGAGCAGTTTGAAAACTAGCCTAATTCACTCAATATCAAATAATAAGCTGTCAGCATCCCAATTAATACCGCTATAACATAAGCCCTAGTAACCCATTTTACGAACGGATCATCACTGTTCCACTCCATAGCTATCCTCCCCCAGTAAATTGCTTAAGTTATGCAGTTTGCTTACAGTCATGGCTCTACAGAGGTAAATAATCATATCGTGTAGCTTATCTTCCATCCTGTTGAATGAGACCTCCGTTGACCTTAGCTGTGCATATAAAAGATCAGGTTTAGCTTTATCGCCGTTTTGTTGTAAGTATTCGTTTACGCTTAAATTTTGGTTTTTTAAAGTTGCTTCGATGTTTTGAAGTTGAGATATAAGAGAGGATACGACCACCTCCCAAGAGTTTGCGTCTTGCATATACAATTACATGTTTAATTGATAAGTATAAGTGCCAGGGGCTGTGACATGGTCGTTACAAACCAATACTATCCTTCATGCTAGAAGCATTTATAGATAATATAACCCCTAGCAGAAGGGGTAGCTTGTAACAGTGATGTCACTCACCATTAGCTATTTTAGCTTAGCTAATTTTAAAAACCTCTGTCAATGTGTGGTTGGGAAGGGGGCATTAAAATTACAATTCTACTCTACTTAAGTGAGGAGTTGTTGCCACATTAAAAATGCACTTGCAAATCTTAATAAGACTAGTTAGACTAGTTTTATATATTATTAATAGATTACTTTTATGAAAAAATGGCAAATGCAAGAAGCTAAAGCAAAGTTAAGCAAGCTTATAAAATCTGCTGTTAATTATGGCCCACAAGAAATAAGTGTTAGAGGTAAATCAACAGCAGTTATTCTATCTATCGATAAGTATAGGGAGTTAGTGAACACCAAAGACAATTTGGTAAAATTTATGCGAAAATCCCCGTTGGTAGGTATAGTATTGGATATTGAAAGAAATCTGCGAAACAATAAAACCTACTCCAAATGCTAATGTCGTTAAGTGGTTTAATTCGATAGCAAACGAAGATTTGTATATAAGTGTTTTAACTTTAGGTGAAATAAGAAAAGGCTTAGAAAAAATAAACGATTTGGACAAAAAGAGAAAAATATGCCTGTGGTTAGAACAAGACTTAGTATCTTGGTTTGGTGAGCGTATATTATCAATAAATTTAGATGTTGCAAATAAATGGGGAATATTATGTACAGAAACAATAAAATCTACACCTGTTATTGATAGTTTAATAGCTTCTACTGCTTTGCAGTTTGACCTTATTTTAGTTACAAGAAACACTAAAGACTTTTGTTATCAAGGTCTTGAGCTAATTAATCCATTTGAGATTCAC
>Ga0194126_10012620_pt1 | contig 10677 bp, 10 predicted proteins | sample TA2KigC150mmetaG_FD_148641 | JGI IMG/M metagenome (GOLD analysis project Ga0194126, IMG submission 148641) | Freshwater microbial communities from Lake Tanganyika, Tanzania - TA2015035 Kigoma Deep Cast 150m | ecosystem: Environmental > Aquatic > Freshwater > Lake | place: Tanzania: Lake...
AATCATTGAAGAGAACCTTCTGGTTGGCAATCTCTCCAATTGCAAAATCGGAAAAGACGATAGGCATGCGTACACGCGCATGCAAATGACTACTGCTGGAGATGTCTGGATGAATTTTTCAGTTGCGTTGCTGTGTGACGATGGCTGGAAGGATGCGTCAGTGCGATTGTATCCAAACGGCACTTACGACCAGTTGGTGATTCAATATGAATACAAAAACAAATGAATCAAGAAACTTCGACCACCTCCGCGACCAAATTCTGCCTGTCCTCCAGCCCTACGGCGTCAAACGTATCGCGCTCTTCGGTTCTGTTGTGCGCGGCGAAGAGACACCGGAGAGTGATATTGATATTCTGGTGGAATTTGAAGAACCGCGCCGCAAACCTTTGGGTTTGATCACATGGGGTGAACTCGAAGAGGAACTGTCGAAACGATTAGGCAGAAAAGTAGACCTGTGCTTTGGTATCAAACCGCGTATTCGCCCATACGTCGAAAAGGAAATGGTTGTCATCTACGAAAATCGCGGTGAGACCGTGCACACTTCAGAAGTAAAGTGAAAGGATTGTAATATGGAAACCGCCTCCCTCAAAGTCGCGCGCGGCGATATGCCGGCAGAATAGTTCCTGACAAACGCGCGCGTCGTCAACGTCTTCTCCGGTGAAATCGAAGTCTGATCCAAAAGATATGCTGCAATGGTGAATTCTACGAATTGTGCCACTTGTCGTGATGGACAAAGCGGAGGTGACCATGTTTTCCAACTCTTCGGCTTCGCTCAGACCAAGCCAGCGCGCCAAAACAATTCTCGCGCTTGTCGGCGCGATCGCGATCGTCGCTGCCATCGCGCTCGGCGTCGTGCTGACGAATGAGCCAGCGCGCGTGAATCTCGAACTGCAAATCGCGTACATTTTGCCGGGATCCGTCGTGAACGGGTGCGAACTCAAGCCGCTGGCGCAATGCGCCAACGTCAACCTGAGCAACGCCAAATTGAACGGACTCAACTTGACCTGGATGGATTTGCGCGGCGCCGATCTAACTGGCGCAGACCTGAGCCACACCCGCTTGACCGGCGCGAATCTCAGCGGCACGCGCTTGGTGCGCGCGAAACTGAACCATACGAATCTGCGCCGCGCCGATTTGAGCCGCGCGCGCGTGTACTACGGCGAACTGCGCGGACTCGATCTGACCGGCGCGAACTTGCAGGGCGCGCTCCTGTACTGCGCCGATTTCGCGCCCGACTCGATTTTTGTTTCCACCAAGACCTCCAATGGCGTCGTCGTCAACTCCTATTCCGAATGGCGGCTCAAGTGCAAAGGACTTGCCTATCCGTTTGCCAGCGACGGCGCCGGAGTGACGATTCCCTGCAGCAATCCGGATGTGCCGCGCGTCGTGGACAAGGAAGAAAAGCACACCGCCGCGTCCGATTACGAGCCGATTGATTTAGTTGACGTCGGCATCTTTGGCGTGCCCATTGTCGAGGGCGCCAGCGCGCGCTTGATGCGCTACGACGCGGCAGCCGCGTTCGCGCAAATGGTATTCGCCGCGCGCGCCGAGGGGCACACGATTCAGGCACTCTCGGGCTTTCGTTCTTTCGCGCGTCAGGACGCCGTTTTCAACTCGTGGGTCAAGTCCGAAATGAATGAGGCGCAAAAAATCGGATTGCCCATTGACCAAGTCGAAGCGGCAAAACGCGCGAATCGTTATTCGGCGATGCCGGGACACAGCGAACATCAATTGGGCACCGTGATGGATATTTCGATCCCAGGGCTAAAGGATGCCTTCGATGAGGTGGAGGTCGCGCAAACCGATGCCGTCAAATGGCTTGCCGCGCACGCGCACGAATACGGCTTTACCTTTTCCTATCCCGAGGGCAAGGAAGCCCTGACTGGCTACAAGTGGGAGCCGTGGCATCTCCGCTGGATCGGCGTGGCGGACGCAAGTGATTTGTTCAAACAAGGATATCTGAACCCCACTAACGAAATTACCCCGGCGCGCTATCTTTCAAAAAAGATGGCGTTGCGAGATTGCAGTACGGTTCCGTGAAGAAAGGACAAACAAATATGGAAATCGCCTCACTCATCCAAGTCGCGCGTGGCGATGAGCCCGCCGAATTATTACTCAAGAACGCGCGCGTCGTCAACGTCTTTTCCGGCGAAATCGAAGAGACCGGCGTCGCGATCACGCACTCGCGCGTGATCGGACTCGGCAACGATTACCCGGCGCAACGCGTCGTTGACCTCGCAGGCAAGTACATCGCGCCCGGACTGATCGACGCGCACGTCCACATCGAAAGCGCGATGGTGCCGCCGTACGAATTCGCGCGCGCGGTCGTCCCGCACGGCACGACCTCCGTCATCATTGACCCGCACGAAATCGCGAACGTCCTCGGCATCGCGGGGATCGAGTATATGCTCGAAGCGAGCAAGTACACGCCGTTCAGCGTTTTTGTGATGGTGCCGTCGTGCGTCCCGGCGACGCATCTCGAAACGAACGGCGGCGTCTTGCGCTGGAGCGATCTCATCACATTCAAGAACGATCCCTGGGTGATCGGCTTGGGCGAAATGATGAATTACCCCGGCGTGCTTTTTCGCGATCAAGAAGTGCTCGACAAACTGCGCGCGTTTTTCAATCGCCGGATTGACGGACACGCGCCCGGGTTGACCGGACGCGATCTGGAAGCGTACGTCGCCGCCGGAATCGCGAGCGATCACGAATGTACGAACGTCGAAGAAGCGCGCGAAAAAATTCGACTGGGAATGCGGATTATGATTCGCGAAGCGTCGAACGCGCGCAACTTGCAGGCATTACTGCCGGTCATCAATTCGAAAAACGCGCGCCGCATCCTCTTCGTCACCGATGATCGTTTTCCCGCCGATCTGATTGACGAAGGGCACATTGACAACATCGTCCGCACCGCGATCCGCGAGGGACTCGATCCGATCACCGCGATTCAGATCGCGACGCTGAACGCGGCGGAGTATTTCAACTTGCACGATCGCGGCGCGATTTCGCCCGGGCGCCGCGCCGATCTGATCGTCTTCGACAACTTTGAAAAACTTACCATCGAGCAAGTGTATCGCGGCGGACAACTCGTCGCGCTCAACGGACGCGTTTTGCCGCAAGAAATTCCCCCGCGCAACCTGCCGGTACGCAATTCGATGAACGTCAACTGGAGCAAGGTGGACCTCCGCTTGCCGGTGAACGGTCACAAAAAAGTGCGCGTGATGGGGATGATCCCGGATCAGATCGTCACGACGCAGACCGTCGAGAACGCGCTCATTAAAAATGGGATGGCGGTTTCCGATCCGGCGCGCGATTTGCTCAAGGTCGCGGTGATCGAACGGCATCAGGCAACCGGTAACGTCGGCATCGGTTTTGTGCGCGGCTTGAAATTGAAACGCGGCGCGATTGGTTCGTCGGTCGCGCACGATTCGCACAACATCATCGTCGCCGGAACGAACGACGACGATCTGATGACGGCGGCGCGCGCGATTGCCGCGATGCAAGGTGGCTTGGTCGCCGTCGCCGACGGCGAAGTGCTATCCCGCGTTCCTCTGCCCATCGCCGGACTGATGAGCGATCAGCCGCTCGAGCGCGTGCGCCAGCAACTGGACGATCTCGCCGCAGTGGCGCGCGACCTGGGATCGGATTTGCACGCGCCGTTTATGGCGATGGCGTTTCTCGCGCTGCCGGTGATCCCGGAATTAAAATTGACGGATCGCGGGTTGGTGGATGTGAACAAGTTTGATTTTGTGCCGGTGTTTGCAGATCAATGAACCAATTATCCAATGAGCCAATGAACCAAATTTCTGCACAATATTCTTTGGCTCATTGGTAAATTGGTAAATTGGCTCATTGAGGAAATCATCTTTGAAATCGCGCGTCCTGCTTCTCATCGCCGCGATCATTTGGGGGTTTGCGTTCGTCGCGCAACGCCAAGGAATGGAATTTGTCCAGCCGTTCACGTTCAACGCGGTCCGATTTCTGATTGGCGGCGTGTCGCTGATTCCGTTCGCGTTCGTCACGCGCAACGCGTCGCGCGCAACGGCGAATCGCAGAACGATTTGGCTGGGTGGCATCGCGGCGGGCGCGCTGCTTTTCATCGCGAGTTCGCTCCAACAAATTGGCATCGTTTACACGACGGCGGGCAAAGCCGGATTCATCACGGGCTTGTACGTGATCCTCGTGCCGATCCTGGGTCTCGCGTTGCGCCAGCGTACCGGCGCGTGGACGTGGCTGGGCGCGCTCGCCGGAGTGATCGGCTTGTACTTGCTCACCGTCACTGCCGCGCTGACGATCGAGTACGGCGATCTGCTCGTGCTGATCGGCGCGCTCTTTTTCGCGTTGCACGTGCTGATCATCGCGCGATTTGCGGCGCCGATTGGCGCGGTGCGGTTGGCGTTGTTCCAGTTCCTGGTTTGCGCGGCGTTGAGTTTCGGCGCGGCGATTGCGCTTGAAACAATCCGCGCGACGGATTTGGTTGCCGGCGCGCTGCCGATTTTGTACGCGGGCGTGTTGTCGGTCGGCGTCGCGTACACGTTGCAGGTGATCGGTCAGCGCGAGACGCCGCCATCGCAAGCGGCGATCATTTTGAGTCTGGAGACCGTGTTCGCCGTAATCGGCGGCGCGCTGTTGTTGAGCGAGACGCTGCCACTGCGCGGCGTGATCGGTTGCGCGCTAATGTTTGTTGGAATGATCGTCTCGCAGTTGGATCTCAAAAAATCGGGGGTGTGAAATGGCAAAAGTGACAAGTGAAGAACAGAACGGACACTTGCGAACGATTGTCGAATTGGAACCGGGCGAACAGGTCTCGCTCTGCCGGTGTTGGAAATCGGGCAAGTTTCCGTTTTGCGATGGCACGCACAAAACCTTGGAAGGCAGTGTGGGATCGGTGCGCGTCAAAGCGCCGGAGGTGAAAGTGGAGATTAGAGATCAGAGATTGGAAATTGGGGATTAGTTTGGCAATGTCAGATTAGCCACAGAGATCACAGAGGGCACAGAGAAAATCTGATTTTTCCTCTGTGTTCCCTGTGTTCTCTGTGGCGAAAAAAGAAATGTGACATCGCCAAATTAGAAACGAAAGAACGATCTCCAACTTCGAACCTCCAACTTCCAACTTTGAACTCCCAAAGGGACACATGCTTACCTTCTTCAAAATCCTCGAAGGCGTCGCGCTGCTCACGCTGGGGCGCAAATTGTTCTGGCTTTTCGTCGCGCTGATCGGTTTTGAGATCGGCGCGTTCGTCGCGGCGCGCGTGTTTACGTCTCAGCCCGATTGGGTCGTGCTCGTCGTCGCGGTTGGCGTAGGAATCATCGGCGCGCTGCTCGCGATTTTGTTGCAACAACTCGCCGTCGCGGCAGTCGGCTTTTTCGCGGGCGGATACCTGGGGATCGCGCTGCTCGAATTATCGAACCTGGATTCCGGCGCGCTCACGCTGCTCGCGTTCATCGGCGGCGGGATCATCGGCACGCTCGTGATCGTCGCGCTGTTCGATTGGGCGCTGATCGGTTTGTCGTCGCTGGCGGGTGCGCTCACGCTGACGCAAGTTTTTCTGCCGCGCCACGCGCTCGCGCTGATCGCGCTGGTCGCGCTGTTCGCCATCGGCGTTGCGATCCAAGCCGGGTGGTGGCAAAGCGAAAAGCGCAGGGCGCGCTAGCGGATCGATCACCGGAGGGGCAATGCGCGATTTCGGGCGACCCGTGTGGTCGTTGGTCAATGGACAAACGCAATTAAAGCCGTACTCGCTCGGCGAGTTGCGTCAGGACGCGGGGTATCGGATCAGAAATTTCCAAGACCTGGTCGAAAAAGTTGCGTATCTCTCGTTTCGAAATCCTGAGTACGTTTTGTTTTTTCGCGGACAGGACGACGACTATCGCAATGGCAGAGGCGCGACGATTTTGTATCCGTCTATTTTCCGCTCACGTTCGAACTACATCAAAACATCTGATCTCGCCGCGCGTTTTGCGCGCTTGCAACGCGCGGAAAAATTGTTGGCGCAGGAATACGCGTTCGAAGGCAAGCGGCGGATCCGCGTCCACGATATTTTGCGCTGGGCGATTTTGCAACATTATGAAGTGTGCCAGACGCCGTTGCTCGACGTGACCAGTTCGTTGCGCGTCGCGTGCTCGTTCGCGTATTCAGGCGCGCGCGCGTCCAAGCCAATGGTCTACATTTTGGGCTTGCCACAAGTCAGTGGCAGCGTTTCCGCGTCGTCGGAAACTGGAATTCAGATCATTCGCCTCTTGAGCATTTGTCCGCCGACCGCGCTGCGTCCGCATTATCAAGAGGGCTACCTCATCGGCGAATACCCGACGATCAGTTTGGAAGCGAAAGCAGAGTATCGGCGAATGGAACTTGATTTTTCGCGGCGGCTGATCGCCAAGTTCCGTTTGCCTCCACCAGGTAAATTTTGGAGCAAGGATTTCAGTCCGATTCCGCGCGCGGCGCTGTATCCGGAAGATGATAAATTAAAATCGCTCGTCAATGGAATCAAAGTTCGCCTTGATTCGGTCACGTAATAGAAATGGATCATTTTTGCTCTCCGCCGCAAATCGTGATAAAATACATTTGCCAACAACCTCGGCAAGCGGTCGACGCGCGTACAAAGTCGTGCGGCGGCGTCTGGCATCCTCGTCAGTCGAAAAGTGCCGTTTGCGAATGTCCTGCCCATTTTGAGGAGTCATCCGTAGGAATGAAAAACTTTGACTGGTCTTGACACGCGCCATAACAAGCCGCGCAACTCGCGCGTGGCAACGCATAGCACAAGGTGTACGCGGATCGCCAAGCGGTGATTCTTTCCCAACGCTCAGCGCGCGCGCGTCGCTATTTTGCTTCTGCTCTCTCCTGTGTTATACTACCACAAAGCCACGTTCGTCATTGCCCCGCATTGCGGGGTACGCTACGCACACCAACGACAACGGGGTGGCGCGAGAGCGCACGCGCCGCAAGGGCGGTGAACATGCGCCCCTCTGGCACAACACAACCGGCTCGAAGGAGGTGATCAACAGCATCGCTAACAAGTCTGCCGATTCCGCTTCAACGTTCAAATCTCTAGGAGGAGAAAATGAAAAGGATCGTTTGGTTGCTCGTTGCGCTGGGAGTAGTGCTGGCGGCTTGCGCCGCGCCTACGCCCCAAGTTGTGGAGAAAACCGTCGTCGTGCCGCAGACCAAGGTCGTCGAAAAAGTCGTCGAACAGACCAAGGTCGTCGAAAAAGTCGTGACGGCGCCAGCGCCAACCGTGGCTGCGCCTAAGATCACGCACATTCGCTTTACGCTCGACTTTGCGATTCAAGGCCCGCAGGCGCCGTTCATCGTCGCGTTGGACAAGGGCTATTTCGCCGAAGAAGGTCTCTCGGTCGTAATGGATCGCGGGCTGGGTTCGGCGGACGCGGTCACCAAGATCGCCGGCGGCGTGTATCAGATGGGCTATGCCGACATCAACACGTTGATGGAATTCAACGTCAAGAATCCAGACAAAGCCCTCCAAGTCGTTGCGATGGTTTTGGATCGCGCACCTTTTTCGCTCTTGACACTCAAGGGGCGCGGCATCGAGAAACCGAAAGATTTGGAAGGCAAGAAACTGGGCGCGCCAGCAGGTGATGCGCCGCGCCGCTTGTTCCCGGTCTTCGCCAAAGCCGCCGGCGTTGACGCGACCAAAGTGACGTGGGTCTCGATGGACGTGCCGTTGCGCGAACCGACGCTCATCAAGGGCGACGTGGATGCGATCACCGGCTTTTACTTTACCGCGTTCCTCAACCTGACCGCCGCCAAAGTACCCGCGTCCGACATCATCGCATTCCAGTACGGCGATTACGGACTCGATCTGTACGGCAACGGCGTGATGGCGTCACCAGCGTGGATCGAAAAGAATCCCGATGCGGTCCGCGCGTTCCTGCGCGGCTTGACCAAGGGCTGGAAGGACGTCATCGCGAATCCGGACGAAGCGATTGATATTCTCCGCAAGCGCGAGCCATTGCTCGACAAGGAAGTTGAGAAACAACGGCTGATGCTCTCCATCCAAAATAACATGCTCACGCCAGACGTCAAGAAGAATGGCTTTGGCGCAGTCGTGCCTGATCGTCTGAACAAGGCGATTGATGCGGTCGCGACCGGCTTTGAACTGACGGCCAAGCCGGACGCGGCAAAACTCTTCACCGACAGGTATCTGCCGCCGCAAGCCGATCGGATGCCGCCGAGCAAGTAAGCATACGCTATAGGAGGGCAGACGGCGTTTCTGCCCTCCCACCTTTTCCGCGCGGGAGGGTTCATGTCATTCGTTGAATTGAAAGACGTCACATTGGATTATGCAAGCGATCAGGGAATAACGCGCGCGATCGAGCAGGTCACCCTGGCAATCGAACAAGGTGAATTCGTCGCGATTGCCGGTCCCAGCGGTTGCGGCAAGACGACGATTCTGAAACTCGTCGCCGGTCTGTTGCCGGCGACGCAGGGAAGCGTTACGGTGGATGGCGCCGCCGTGCGCGGTCCGCTCAAGATTGTTGGAATGGCGTTTCAGAACCCCACGCTGTTACCCTGGCGCACGACGCTGGAGAACGTCCTCCTCCCACTCGAAATCGTCGAGCCGCACAAGCGCGCGTATCGGCAAGACGCGCGTCCGTATGTCCAAGCCGCGCACACGTTGCTCGAAACCGTTGGGTTGGACGGCTTTGCGGATCGGCAACCCTGGCAATTGTCGGGCGGGATGCAACAGCGCACGTCGCTCTGCCGCGCGTTGATCCACGAACCGCGCATCTTGTTGCTGGACGAACCGTTCGGCGCGCTGGACGCGTTCACGCGTGAGGAACTGTGGGGGGTGTTGCAGACGCTCTGGCGAGAACGGGGTTGTACGGTGATTTTGGTGACGCACGATTTGCGCGAAGCGGTCTACCTGGCGAACACGGTCTATGTGATGAGCCGCCGCCCGGGGCGTCTCATCTCGCGCACCAGCGTCAATTTGCCGCGCCCGCGCACGCTGGAAGATACGTTCCGTCCAGAGTTCATCGAGTACGTTCACGAGATTCGGCGGCAGATCACGGAGGCGCTCGCATGAAGAACAAGTTGCTCGAGTACGGATTGCCGGTCGGCGTGATCATCGGCACATTTATCTTGTGGGAAATCGGCGGGCTGATTTTTAAATTGGACGAGTTTATCTTGCCGCGTCCCAGCGTCGTCTTTGCCGCGTTTCTCAAATGGCAACACGCGATTTGGCCCAACGCGTGGCAAACCCTGTTCACGACGCTGATCGGGTTCGGGCTGGCGATCGTGGGCGGCTTGTTTCTCGGTCTCGTCATCGGCTATTCCAAATTGTTGTACAGCGCGCTCTATCCGTTGCTGATCGGTTTCAATTCCATTCCCAAAGCCGCGCTGGTGCCCGTGCTGGTCATTTGGTTCGGCATCGGCACAGTCCCCGCCATCCTCACCGCGTTTCTCATTTCTTTCTTTCCTATCGTGGTGAACGTCGCGACCGGCTTGGCAACCCTGGAGCCGGAGTTGCAGGATGTGTTGCGTTCGCTCGGCGCGTCGCGCGTCGAGATTTTCACCAAAGTCGGTTTTCCGCGTTCGTTGCCGTACTTTTTCGGCTCGCTCAAAGTTGCGGCGACGCTCGCGTTCGTCGGCGCGGTGATTGCCGAGTTGGGCGCGTCGAACGCGGGCATCGGCTATCTGATGGTGAACGCGAGCGCGCGTTTCGACGTGCCGCTGGTGTTCGCGGGCTTGCTCGTCGTCGCAGCGATGGGTATCGCGCTGTACGCGATCTTTGCCGTGATGGAACGCCGCTTTACCGCGTGGGCTTATCGTGGCTGAGCCACGCGCTCGCGCAGTCCACCGCGCTGGCGCGCGTCACCAAGTGCGCGCGGCGGCGGGCTTGCGGTGATGTACGAAGGCGAGATCGTCGGCATCGTTCCGCCGAACACGCCGATTGACGATTTGGGCTTGATGATGGCGGGGGCGAAGCGCGTGGCAAGTTGAAAGGAAAAAGTAAAAAGGCAAAAGTTGTAATAATTCTATTTGTGCTGAAATAGATCCGCAACCCTCTGGCTCGCTGGTCGTCATTCACCCGCAGTGATGACGGCGTCGCCCATCCTCGCGCGACGAAAAGCGCCAGCCGCCACAATTATTCCGCGAGAAAGGTAACCGCTCTGCTGTCATTGCGAGGAGCATCGTGAGCGGAGCGAAGCGCAGTCGAACGATGCGACGAAGCAATCTCCGAGTAACTTGGATTGCTTCGCTTCGCTCGCAATGACAATAGAAAGAGAATATCCACGTATGCCAAAATTCTGGGACGAGTATCATCTTCCCGCGACGCTCGACGACGCGCTGGAACTGCTCGCGCGCTACGATGGTCGCGCGCGCGTTATCGGCGGCGGGACGGATTTGCTCCTCGATCTGAAAGAAGAACACTATTCGGGTGAACAGCCGCATTACGCCGCGCTGATTGACGTGACGCGCATCGCGGGCGCGAACGAAATCCGCGAAGACGATGGTTGGATCGTCATCGGCTGCGCGGTCACGCACGCCCAGGTCGTCGCATCGCCGCTGATCCAAGCGCGCGCCGCCGCGCTGTACGAAGCAAGCGGCGTCGTCGCAGGCGCGCAGATTCGCAATACGGGAACCGTCGTCGGCAACGTCGCGCACGCGCTCCCGGCCGCCGATAGCGCGGTCGCGTTGGCGGTGCTGGATGC
>Ga0194126_10012621_pt1 | contig 10676 bp, 9 predicted proteins | sample TA2KigC150mmetaG_FD_148641 | JGI IMG/M metagenome (GOLD analysis project Ga0194126, IMG submission 148641) | Freshwater microbial communities from Lake Tanganyika, Tanzania - TA2015035 Kigoma Deep Cast 150m | ecosystem: Environmental > Aquatic > Freshwater > Lake | place: Tanzania: Lake...
TAACATGAGGACACAGAGAATTGCTTTAAATTAAAAGTCTTTTTAAAGTTTAAAATACCTCTGTGAACTCTGTGGTTTTATCTAAATGCATTTTTAGAGTTAAAAAACGTTAAAGATCATTCGAAGCAAACGCCAGCGCTGAACAGAAAGAATTTCAGCTAATGAACTTTTAAAAAATGTTTACCCCGGTGCTTGTAACAGCCACAAGGTGGTGAATTCTAAGGCCTACCTCGACCACAATGTTTCTTCTTCTACTCGGCATTTTGAATTGCTTCAAAACCTTACTGCTTTTCAAGTGCAATTTTCTTCTTTTCATATGAGAGCATTTTGTTGATTGCAAGATCAAACGAAGAATCAAGGGAAGCGCCTTTTTATGAGGCTGGATTTCGCAGTTTTTTACACTCTTCCAATTCCTTCTTTAACTTTTCCATCTCCTCTTTCATTTCCTCTATCTGTTCCTTGAGTTCCTTCATTCTCAATTCCCTGCCGACAGCCATGTCGTAGAAATCCTCAAGCTCTTTCACTCTTTTCTTAATCTCCTCCTGAGCCTTTAGATTCTCCAAACGAATCTTTTTTCCCTCGATGGCATGGAGAATAGCAGGCCCCAGTCGCTTTAAATGCTGTTTTATTACATAGTTGGTTGCGCCTGCTTTCATGCAGTCAACGGCAGTGTCTTCGTTCATCGACCCTGTCACGATGATAAAGGGAGTCAGGGGTGTTCTTTCCATTGTTAATTTCAGGGCGGTCATCCCATCAAAGGAAGGCATCATATAATCAGATATGATGATGTCCGGTTTAAACTCATCAAGAGCCTTCAGGAAAACTTCTTTAGTCTCTACCCGTTCGAAGACACAGGGAGTCAATACCTCTTGTATTGCCCTTTCGTTCAGCTCAGCATCTGTGGGGACATCCTCAACAATCAGAATACGATACGGTGTTTCCACAAGGTCTTCCATATGCCTCGAATTGATTTCAGAAATTCCCCTTTGGCGGTTGATTTATCAACAGCCAGAATAATCCTGCATTGCTCATTGCCTGGCGGAACGCATCGAACTGGACCGGTTTTACCACATAACTGTTGGCGCCCAGTTCATATGCGGTTTCAATATCAGGGTCTTCTTTGGAGGAAGTCACTATTACTACCGGCAGTTTCTTTGTTTTTTCATTGGTCTTGATCTCTTTCAGGACTTCAAGCCCGCTGATTTTGGGAAGTTTCAGGTCAAGAAAGATGACTTTCATATTACTGCACGGTTTTCGTTCTGCAAATTGTCCACGGCAGAAAATGAAATCAAGCGCTGCCTCTCCGTCTTCTACGACATAGATCTTATTGGCAAGGTTTTGTTCTTTCAGTGCCATGATCGTCAGTTCGGCGTCGTTCGGGTTGTCTTCCACGATCAGGATTTCAACAGCATCATATTGGTTCATTATAGTGTCCCCCTTCTATTTTGGCAGGGAAAAACAGAATGTTGCCCCTTTATCGACTTCTCTCTCCGCCCATACTTTCCCGCCATGCCGGTTAATAATCCGCTGCACAATGGCAAGCCCCACGCCTGTTCCCTCAAATTCCTTTTCGCTGTGCAGCCGCTGGAAAACCCCGAAGAGTTTGCCGGCATATTGCATGTTAAACCCTGCCCCGTTATCTTTAACGCAGAACACTGTCTGTTCTTCTTCATCTCTGCGTGTGATCGAAATGACCGGCTGTTCATTGTGTGAAGTGAATTTTATTGCGTTAGAAATCAGGTTCATCCATACCTGTTTCATCAATATCGGATCCCCGGATGCTTTCCCTAAATCGTCAACATGAAAACTGATTCGCTGCCGCATCTCCGGTGTAGTAAGTTCATCATACGCGTTATTTGCCGGGTCATTCATGTTAATTGAAGTAAAATGAATCTCTGCGCGGCCAAGACGCGACAAAGTTAACAGCTCATCAATCAATTGCCCCATCTTCTTTGAGTTCCCGGTGATCACAGAGCAGATCCTTTTGCCTTCATCATCCAGCTTTGGACTATATTGCCTGAGAAGGATTTCCGTAAAACCGTCCATCGCCCTCAAGGGTGCACGCAAGTCATGGGAGACAGAGTAGGAAAAAGCTTCAAGCTCTTTGTTTGCACGGGAAACTTCATCTATGCTTTTCTTAAGCTCTTTATTGAGATTTTTGATAAGGTTTTCCGACCGTATGCGGTTTAAGGCTTCAATGAAAGCAACAGATAGCATTTCAATACTTTGCTGGTCCTCTGCATCATACCCCGATTCCTTGTTCGCCAGACCGATTAACCCAATGACTTTCTCCCCATGTTTCAGCGGAACTCCCAGAAACGCCGTAATCGGCGGATGTCCTTCAGGTACGCCAACTCTATCGGGATGCGAAGCAGGGTCATTGACGATCACCGATATGCCTTTCCTTATAGTGTCGGAATATATGCCGCGAACAAGAATATTTTTCAACAGAATTGCAGCATCAGTGTGCGGCATTCTGCAGACCTCCCAGCCGGGGTTGCTTAATGCGATGCTGTCTAAAGTGCCTGTTTGATTCAATTCATCTATAAACCCGAATCTGCTCCCGGTTAATTCCTCGGCGATAGCAAGACATTGAGTTGATAATTCTTCTTCAGTTTCAACGATTAATGCCTCTCTTACGATCCAGTTAATTCCTTCCAGCAGGACATTCTGTCCCTTGATCTTCTTTTCTATCAGCCTTCTTTCAATGACTTCATCTTCCAGTTCCCTGTTGGCATCTTCAAGCTGTGCAGTTCGCTCGATAACCCGCTGCTCAAGCTCTGCATTCAGCTTCCTTATTTCCTCTTCTGCCCGCTTGCGCTCAGTGATGTCGCGAAAAAAAGCAGAAAAGTAGGCTTTTTCATCAAGCGTTATACGACTCGAACTAATATCCGCGTAAAAGACAGAACCGTCACTGCGTAGGACGGGAATCCCGGTAGAAACAGAAGTCTCACCACTTATATGTTTCAGGAATTTCTGTTCAATGATTCCCCACTCTTCTGAAGGATGTAGGGAAGGGATTGACTTGTCAACCAAATCATTCATGGAGCATCCTATTAATTCTGCCATAGCGTTGTTCCCAAAGAGGATATTTCGTGTTTCTCCATCGAAAAAGATGATACCGTCTTTGCTATTCTCAATGATGTTTCGGAACTTACGCTCAGATTCCTTCAGAGCTTTTTCCACCCGCTTGCGCTCGGTGATATCCTCAATTACAGTTAAAAGAGCAGTCTCACCATCAAAGGTAATTATGTTTATGGTGATACTTGCTAAAAATGGTGTACCGTTTTTTCTTTTTAATTTAACCTCATAATTTCTGATATATCCATTACTCTGTAATTCTTTCAGTAGTGTATTCCTATTTTCAACATTTTGATATAAACTTCTTACATTAAAGTTCAGCAAATCTTCTTTTGTATATCCAGTTATTTCTGATACCATTTCATTAAATATAAGTAATCTGCCATCTAATGCGGAAACCCCCGTTCCTAATGGTACACTTTCAAACAAAGTGCGGAATTTAGCCTCACTCATTTTCAGCAACTCTTCAGCCTGCTTTCGCTCTGTGATGTCAATTCCCATCCCGACAAGATAAGGTTTGTTATCTGATATTAAGCGTAACCCTGTAAAATAATAAGGCGTTCTCCTTCCGTCTTTAGAAATAAAATCTGCTTCCACATTAGATTCACCTTTTACAAAAACTTCCTGAATCGCTTCCTCGATAAGTTTTTTCTCTTCTCCGTCAAAAAAATCAAGAGGATTCATCTTTTCCATTTCTTCAGATGAATAGCCTGAAACGATCTCAAAATTCCTGTTCCACCGCATAAAATGTCCCTTCTCATCAAAAAGGTAGAATATCCCCGGCAGGCTGTTTATCATTGTATCTGAGAATATTTTTTCCTTGAATAGAGCCTCTTCTGCCCGTTTGCGTTCGGTGATGTCTGCAGCAATATGAATTATTTTCTGGACATTCCCTTTTTCATCAAACACCGGAGTACAGGAGACAAGGTATATTCCGCCAAGAGCTTCTACTTCCATTTCGCTCTCTTCAAGTTTTCCGGAGGAGAGCATTTTCTGAAGCGGGCAGCCTTCAGGTGGCTTGCCGGCATTGTGAAAAATTTCATAGCATTTTTTCCCGATCAGTTCCTCTGCTGAGCTTGCACCTGCTGCTTCCAACGTAGCTTTATTTGCCGAGAGAATATTATGTTCTGAATCGAGTATTATTGTCGGATGGCCGATAGCCTGGAATATATCCTCCCAATACCTGCGAACAATCGTTATTTCCTGCCCGGTATTTACAAATAAATCTGCCTGTTTGCGGAGGGCCTCCAGCTCCTCTATGAGCTGCTTTTTTGTCTTAGTTTGGTCTTTCATCTAAAGACCCTCAATTTAGACGGGGTTAGTAAAAAAACATTCTATAAGGTGAGATAAGTGAATGAATGAATGAATGAATGAATGAATGAATGAATGAATGAATGCAAATTTTGTGCAAGATACATCTTTGCCTCCGTTTCTGCAGTTTCAGCAAAGGATACAGAAACATTGTTTGGCTTACTATTACCTTGCCATAATTATCCCACAAATTATGGAAACTATCAAGATCAATTATTGCATACAAATCCTTTGGATGGTTACGATATTTACCGTATCTGTACACCTTCGGGATGAGACGCAGAAGCACAAAAATTATGGTTTGAAATACTTGCATTCCTCTTTCCATCGAAACGCGCCCTTGTTTTGGGAAATAATCAAATATGGCCGAGAGTTAAAAATGAACATTTCTATGTGAATGCTTGCACTCAGAGGTGGTCCGGCGGTGTGTTTGTGATAGGGAGTTATGTTGTGTCTCTCTTTCAGCCACATGTCCTCGGAATGCTACCGCGAGACAAGATGATGATTATGTAAGGAAGCATTGCCTCTCTGAACGTTTGTTATCATTTCAACTAAGCAAAGGCGATGTCCGAGTGAAGATCAGAGGGTATTAAGAAATAAATGCAGTATTATTCAGACCATTTTTTCTTGAATTCAAGCCATATAATATAAATAATCATAAAAACAACCGAAACCGTTGATGGCAATGCAGTCTTCGTATCAAAAAAGGAGAGCGCTAAACCACCGGCCAGACCATAATTTTTCAACGTTCCAAGAAGCACAATGCTTGTGGTTTTTTTCTTGTCAAGACGAGCAATCTTACAAAATAACCCAATAATCCATCCCAATAGAAAAGTACTTGCAAAAGAAATGATGGCAACCGGCAGCAGAGACAGCGTTTGCGTTAAGAACACTTGTTGGTTCAAGCCAACTATCGTATAACTTACCAGGAAAAAACTCCAGTTTGTAATATCTCCCTTAATCGGTTCGATCAAACGGGCTATCCCCGTCATGATAAGGATGCGTGCAAAAAGAAGGGGAGCAAATATCAGTTCAATGGTTATGATCATCAGTTTTACAGGGTCAACAAAACTTGTTCCAATAAATAAAAGAACCATGAGCGGAGTAATAAGCAAAGCACCCAGATATGCGCTGATGGTCCCAATAAGAGAGAAGTCAGTATCTCCTTTCAGAAAAAACGTGAAAGGGATAACTGCAACAGCAGGCGGAACAGCGGCAAGTATTACAAAGCCAATCCATAACGCTTCATCACGAATAAAAAGTTTGCTCAGTACAAGTATAATTCCACCGAGGACTATATAGTTCATCACAATCCCTGTTAAGGCTGGAGTTATGAATGTTCTCAAGGAACGAAATGTATCGCCTGTAATTCCCATGACAGAAAGAGTCATCACGATAGCAAGAGCAGGAAGGGTTGTTTTTTCAGTCCACTGAGCACCTTGACCCCAAATCAGCCCGGTTGCCAACGACAAAATCAGAATGAAGTTTCTATTGCGAAGGAGATATTGTATTGTAAACATCTTTGATTAAGTTTCTTCCCCTCCTTTTTTCTTCGTACCTATAATATGCTCTTGGAATCATTATATATGGCCCCGCAAAGTTTATAACAACAGCATTGCTATAAAAATAACCCAGATGCGCCAAATGGAACAATAGGAGCTATTTGTAAAAGTTTATCAACACACGGACATGCTTTCAATCGTTCAAAACATGATTTTGATTTGAGAATCCCTGACAAAAATATTTCAAAGATGTTTATTAAGAAATGTATGCATCAAAAGCTAGTTAATCATTTCTGGTTGAACTATATATTCTATGCATTGAAATTGCCTGAGATTACTACTAGGGAGGATTCCTCGGTAGCAGATAGTCTTTGTTTTTGCGGCATTCTATGTGAACAGCGCTGGCAGACATTTTCCCATGCCCATTCGTTACGGGAAAAAACAAACAGAATAATCTGACAAGTCCCGGATACGCAGTTCTGTGAGAAGCCTTTATTTTTTTCCACTGTAGTAGATGTATGGTTCTACAAGATCGATAACGCATACTGCTGTGTTAAATATTTTTGGGGATTTGCGGATAGAGACAGGAAGAGAGGTCTTCCGACTCCTGAAGCTTTGAAATATAGATATGGCACATCTCAAAATGTTTGTTGATGCATATATCAGGATGGATATCCTGCATGTCTCTGACGAAGTTCCCTGAAGCTTTGCAGATTATCCCTTCTCCACTTCCAAGAAGAAAATGACATATGGTCAAAATTCTATCAAGATGCATAATAAAATACCTCCTTTCTTTATAAAACAGCCATCTTTTGTGCAGGAATTACATAAACATGAAATTCGGGTTGTGAGGATAATCTCAGCTTCTCCTTAAGACCTTTGAGAGGAAGATAGGACAATCATCATAGTCGTCTGTAGAGCAGCAATTGTCCTTTTTCGTATCGATTGCCATTAATGAGAAAGAGGCCATACAGACATTGATACCATTGTATGGACACGCCTGCTCGTCATGTGCTGTAAGGGTATTCATTTTTCTTTTTCACCTCCTTTTTTATAGTAGCTTAGCAAAGGATTGTTACAGGATTATGAAAGGAAGATTAATTCTCTATTACATCTATGATTTTCATTGTAGGCAGCCTGATACGACTGCAAGATAGATTAAGCTGAGATATATGATATCTTTTAGTGAGCAGACTCTGGGAAATACTTATCAACCGTCTGTCTGACTTCCTGCAACCAGAATAAATTCCAGAATCTCATCAAGGCTGTTCAGCAGGATAAAGCCATTTTCGCTGTAAAGCCTGTTCCAGGGGAACAACAGTCCCGTAGCCATTACTCCTTTCACAACTGCCTGCTCTAATACCAGAGGTGAATCATCAACCACGACATCCGTAGACTCGGTAAACAATTGGGTTTTATGGAAAGAAAGGTGCAGCTCATCATATACAAGCCCATGCTTTTTAAGCCACTTCTCAGTCTGCATTATGTAATCAGGCGACCTGTGGCTTGCTATAGTGATATGGTAGCCGCTTTCTTTCAGGTTGATAAGAAAATCTTTGGCTTCCGGATAAGGCAAATAGTTGTCGCTATGCTGATTAAAATGAACAGCATTGACGGCATTATAAAAGTCATCCTCCGTACAATACCCCTCCCATAAATCCCAGTCTGTCCAACTGTCGGGAGTCGGAAATCTCCTGTTTGTCTTCCTCAGTTCCTCATAGAGTGCATCACAAAAATGCCAGAGGGTATTGTCGATGTCTACGATTGCTTTTTTTCTTTGTTTCATTGTTATTGAGAAGATATCTCTTTATATTTAGTGTTCCAGTATATAATTCTTCCCTTCATATTCTTGCTTCAGGTTTTACACATCATGTCAAATGTAAATAAATATAGAGGTTGAAAAGAGTTATGATTGCCCTTTTTTATCTAAAATCTCTCTCACCTTCCCTAAAAGGCCGTTAGGGGTAATCGGTTTTTGTATGAAATGCCCCCCTTCTTCACTAATTCCGACCTTCGTGATAATATCTGCAGTATATCCGCTGATAAAGAGCAACTTAACGCCAGGCTTAATATTCCTTATCGCCTCAGAAGCTTCCTTGCCGCTTTTCTTCGGCATTATTATGTCGAGAATCGCAAGCTCTGTTCTGTCTTTATTCTCTTCAAACTTACTTACGGCGTCCTCTCCGTCTACTGCCTCTATGACCGTATATCCAAATTCCTGAAGCACATGAGTGATAAGAGCTCTCACCTCGTCATTATCCTCTGTAACCAGTATGGTCTCTGTTCCGGCTATCGGAGCAGTAACTTCTTTTACTCTTGCCTCTTCGGCTGGAACTTCACTCAACGGCAGATATATGTTAAATGTCGTGCCCTTCCAGGATTCGCTATATACAGTGATATAACCGTTGTGCTGCTTGATAATCCCGTAAACGATCGCTAAACCCAGACCCGTCCCTTTTCCTATTTCCTTAGTCGTAAAAAACGGTTCAAAGATTCTCTGCCGTGCCACCTCATCCATGCCAATACCGTTGTCTGCCACCGCTATGAGGGCATACCTGCCGGGCTGGTTTAAACCATGCGTTTTCATATTTTTCTCATCAAGTTCCAAAACATCTGTGCTAATGGTCAGCAAGCCTCCATGAGGCATGGCATCACGTGCATTTGTGCAGAGGTTCACCAGGACCTGTTCTATTTGGCCGGCATCTACCATTGCCGTTAAAGGTTTATCTGTAAGAGATGTCTTAAACTCAATATCTTCGCTAATGAGCCTTTTCAGCAGTGTCTCCATTTTCCTTATAAGTTCATTCAGATCTGTCGCTTGAGGACTAAGAATCTGTTTTCTGCTGAAGGCAAGAAGCTGCTTGGTCAGATTTGCTGATTTTTCTGAAACGCTCAGAATTTGATCAACATATGGTTTTAATGTACTTTCAGTTCCGATTTTTGCTCCCAGGAAACTCGCATACCCGATGATCGCAGTCAACATATTGTTGAAATCGTGGGCTATGCCGCCTGCCAACTGCCCCACAGATTCAAGTTTCTGCCATCGAAGTCTTTCCTCCTCTTGCTTCTTCCTGTTAGTCGCATCGTTTAGGACTACGGCTACTTTTCCAGGACTTGGCTGAAAAGCAAGGAAATCAAAAACTCTATCGACTTTTTCATCATGGTATTTAACGTTAATTTTTTCGAACATGCCACCGGCAGTACCGATATGCTTCAATTCGTCCAGAAACCCTAATTCCACCCAGTTCGGAACAATCATTACCTTGCTGTGGAGCTGCCTTGCGTTTATGCCAAGCAATCGTTCTGCAGCAGGGTTTGAAGAGATGATTGATAAATCTCCACTTGAGTCCAAACTGTACATAAGTATCCCCATGGGAAGAGCCTCTATTATATTTTTCAGTTCAAGCTGGTAGCTTTTCAATTCCCGCCCCACCCGAATATGCTCCAGTACAATTTCCTCGTATAAATCGTTCGTTCGGGATACAAGAGATAATACGGGCTCGTCTTGTTCTTCGAGAAGGTCTCCTACCAGCAGTCCAAGAATGCAAACTCTTAATTGAGAAGCCTGTTCCGGCGAAACAGAAGAAAACTGTACTGCCATCCCTGGTTCACCGGGACCGCTATCAATTACAGACTGCTTGAAATAAATAATCCGGCCCTGGATTTTTAATGGTGTGTCAAAGCCCAGAGGTATATCAACAAAGATTTCCTCATCGAGAGGGAAGGAAACCCGGCTTCTTATATAGATGCCCCCCTCCGAAAGACTCGTTGCCCAGAACTTGGCTGTTTTTCCACTGTGTGTTATTGTTACCTGCTCCAGAAATGACGTTCTCAGATGCTTTCGCTTTTCGCCGGATTTAAAGATAATAATGTCGTTAACAACTTTGTACAATCTGAATATGTTTACAGGTCTGCTGAGATATCCAACATGCTCCAATTCCCTGTTGTCCCGAATGCACTCCTCATCTTCAGGCCTGCAAATCATCACAACAGGCATCTGAGGAAACAGATCGTCCTTCTTGAGATCCTGGAGTAACGACAAACCTTTCATATCATCGAGAACTGTTCCCAACAACACCAGGTCGGGTTTTACAACTTGCATCAGATCCTTTAGTAACCCCCCTTTTTTCAGAGGAACAACCCGAAATCCCATGCGTTCGAGCAGAATCCTCAAATACATTAAAAAGGATTCGCTGCGATCAACGAGGAATATGGTTCTTCTATTATCCCGCAGGGCGTCTTTGTCTTTTATCAGCTCCGGTTCCATATATCTGCTCCTTCACTGACTAAATGTTTTTTCATATCCCACCCTACAAATTCCTGATTATAATGAACACAATTATAGCAGGTCTAAATAGAGAGCACTGTAGGAGGAAGTTATTTTTAAGCTTTTCCACAAAACTAAAAAGGTATTGAGATTTATTCCAGTACCTTTCAAGAGCAACAGTCCGCCCTTTCTTCAAAGCAGAGGTTATCGAACCAATAATAGCGCCAAGCGCCCTCGATGCATCTGCTTTACTCAATCCTGCCCCCGAAGCAACCTTTTCAATCAACTCTTCCTTTGTCATACAAAAACCCCCCTTTAACCAGAGTATATGGGGAGACTGACCAAGATTTTTGTTTTTTATCAAAATTTATACTTAATCAATGCTAATAATTACTAATAAGTGCAAAAGTAAGGCTACATGGATGTCATTCCCGCTTGTCGGGTCACCTCTTCTCCTCAGCGAACCCGCCTGAGTGCGGGAGCGACTCGCCGAGGCGAGAATCTTTCTGCAAAAC
>Ga0194126_10012622_pt1 | contig 10676 bp, 8 predicted proteins | sample TA2KigC150mmetaG_FD_148641 | JGI IMG/M metagenome (GOLD analysis project Ga0194126, IMG submission 148641) | Freshwater microbial communities from Lake Tanganyika, Tanzania - TA2015035 Kigoma Deep Cast 150m | ecosystem: Environmental > Aquatic > Freshwater > Lake | place: Tanzania: Lake...
TCGAGGATTTTTGTCGCGCGCGATTTGCCGGCGCGCAACGCTATTGGGAGAGCGATGTGGAACTGGATTTGGTCGCGCCCGATCCGGAAGACCAGGCGCAGTTGCTGGTGGCAGAAGTCAAATGCCGGCGTCTCTCGGACGCAGAACGGCGAAATGTTCTACGCCAGCTTGAAGGCAAGTGGAACCGCTGCACGTTGCGCCAGAGACATCCGAAGGCTCGCCTGGCCGTAATCGATGCGAGCATCTTGAGGCCATGAATTCCCGTAGCCCTTCGCCGCAAACGCCCGCGCGGGCCTGTCCCACCTGCGCAGCCCCGCTTCCCGCCGATGCGCCGGAGGGCAATTGCCCGGCGTGCCTGATGCGGTTGGCCGCCGGTGATGATTCCGCGGGAACCGTCGTCGCGTCCGGCGCGAAACGCCCGAACGCTCCACGCTCGACACTCCGGATGCCTCGCGCTCGGTCGGCGACTACGAATTCATTGAGGAAATCGCCCGCGGCGGCATGGGCGTCATCCTGCGGGTGCGGGATCGCGAGCTTTCGCGCACGCTGGCGATGAAGGTGATGACTTCTCTCACTCCAGCCCTCTCCCATCCGATGGGAGAGGGTGCCCGCAAGGCGGGTGAGGGGAAGCCCACGTTGGATCCCGCTTCACAACTTGGGCTCGCCCGGTTCCTCGAAGAGGCTCAAGTCACGGCGCAACTCGATCATCCCGGCATCGTGCCGGTGCACGAGGTTGGATTCGACCCACAAGGCCAGCCCTACTACACGATGAAACTTGTGAAGGGGCGCGACTTGGACGAGATCTTCAAGCTGGCCCGCGCGGGTGAAGGCTGGAGCAGCGGCGGTAAAGTCAGCGGTCGAAACGCCGGTGCCTTCTCCCTCTCCTCCCCCGCGGGAGGAGAGGGAGGGGGAGAGGAGGATCGTGCTGGCTCTGAGGTCCCCTCTCCCCGGCTCTCTCCCCACTCGTCCCTCGCAGGGAGAGGGAGTCGAACGCACTGCGGTGCTGAGTTGAAGCGTGGTGAGGGATGGAATCTCCCGCGCGCGGTGGGAGTTTTGGTTAAGGCGTGCCAGGCGCTGGCCTACGCCCACAGCAAAGGCGTGATCCATCGCGACCTCAAGCCGGCCAACATCATGGTGGGCCGCTTCGGCGAGGTCTATGTGATGGACTGGGGCCTGGCGAAAATCACGGGCAAGAAGGACCTGCACGACATCCGCCCGAAGGACACGCCATTCACCTCGGCGTCGCTGCACTCGCCGCGATTGGAGGCCGCGGAGAGCACGCCGGATTCGCCGTTGATCACGATGGACGGTTCGGTGGTGGGCACGCCAGCGTACATGGCGCCGGAACAGGCGCGCGGAGAAGTCGAGGAAGTGGACCAGGCGTCGGACATTTATTCGCTGGGCGGGATTCTTTACAACCTCCTCACAGGCCAGGCGCCGTATGTGGAGCCAGGCGCGCGCATTTCTCCGCGTACCATTCTCGGCATGGTGATTCAAGGACCGCCCAAGCGCGTGCATCAATTGAATCCTGCGGCGCCGCCAGAATTGATTTCGATTTGCGAGAAAGCAATGGCGCGCGAGAAGAGGGAGCGCTATTCGTCGAGCGCTGATCTCGCTGAAGATTTGCAAGCATCCATTGATCGACGCGTGGTCAAAGCTTATCGGACCGGCGCTATGGCCGAGTTCAAGTCGTGGGTGAAACGCAACAAGGCACTGACCATCGCGGTGACCGCTTCGGTTCTGTTTCTGTATGCCGGATCTGTCGGCTTCGTCATTCAACAACGGCGGACCAATCTAGAACAACGTCAAACCAATGCTCGACTGCGGCTCCAAGCCTACTCCGCTGACATGAGGGTCGCGCATGTCGCGTTGAACGAAGGTAATCGCGGCGCAGCCATCGAATTGGTGAACAAATATACGAACGTGGCAGGCGCTGCTGACCTGCGAGGATTTGAGTGGCGTTATCTCTGGAAACTTTGCCAAGGCCAGGAGCAATTTACGCTCGCAGGCCACAGCAATCGAGTCATGGCGGTTGCCTTTAGCCCGGATGGTCAGACGCTTTTCTCAGGAGGCTACGACGACACCGTCAGGGCGTGGAATCTTGCCTCTCGAACTTCCGCGCCGATTCGAGTGAATGTCGGTAACATTCGTCGCCTGGCAGTTTCGCCAACTGGCGACGCCTTAATTGTCGGCGGCGGAGAAGGAGTCGCCGTGCGCACAGGGCCATCGTTTGCCCATGAAAAGCGTCTTCCCGGCGCGATGGGTTCGCTCGTTCTTTCGCCCGATGGCCAGACCCTTGTCACTTATGGAACAAACGCCTTCCTAGTCTGGGAGACCACGTCATGGCGACTTGTGCGGACTCTTCCCCATTCAAAAGGAGATCGCTCGGTGGCGTTCGAATGGAAGCGACCGCCTTTTCTCCAGACGCATCGATTCTGGCCGTTAGTGTAATCGAAGGAGAGAGGACGGTTATCGAGCTTTGGAAGACCTCGTCTGTCAAAACAACGGGCGAAGCGGAGCAGCCGCTAACCGTCTTGCGGGCTGCCAATGTGCCGGGTCACTTCCTTTCTCTCGCCTTCTCGACAAGCGGAGCAATTTTGGCCACAGCTCACGGTGTGACAGCCAATCATAGTTCCATCCAACTGTGGGGAACCAAGACAGGTGCACTGCTCGCCAATGTACCTCACCAATACATCGTTACCCGCTTGGCCTTCTTGCCCGACGCCAAGACTCTTGTAACATGTTCCTGGGGCCACAATCTGGACGTTTGGGACGTAACTGCGGCGGCCAATCTCGTTCACATCGGCTCAATCCCCGCTCATGGCAACGAAATCTGGGCGCTGGCCATCACGCCTGATGGCAAGACCCTGGCCACCGGATGCAAGGACGGGACAATCAAGCTTTGGAGTTCTGAAATATTTGCAGGACGCCCCGGCTTGGCGAATCAACTGAAAGACCCTAGCGCAAGAAGCTTTGGTCTGACAGAACAGGAACGTGTGCTTGTGGCCTCGACGGGGAAGTTCTTGAGTTTCTGAGACGCGCAGACTTGGACGAAGCTGGACTCGCAAGCGTTGCCTGCCGAAATGCAAACGAATGCACTCTCGCCCAATGGCCGTCGCTTGGCATCAGCACTCAGGAACGGCGCTGTCCAACTTTGGACCGTTTCTCGCGGACAGAAATCACCGATCCTCGAAAGGGACCTGCGTCCGCCGGCTTCAAGCGCGGCCCAACCGCTGCTCACTTGGGCAGCGAGCGGAGATTACCTGGCTGCTCGTCTGGATAATGTTTACGTCTGGAATGGAACGACGGGCGAGCTTGTGGGAACGCTTTCATTTCCAAGCCAGCCTGATCCCATTGCATTATCTCCGGACGGGCGGCTTCTCGCGGTCGGTTTGGTGCCCGAGGGTTCGCGCGCGTTCGGACAAATGAGTTCCGGCACGCGCCCGTTCAACTCGCGGATCGAACTCTGGGACGTAGCCTCCGGCACAAGAATCTCTGGTTGGGATGCTCACAAAGAATGGATTAGTGATCTGGCATTCTCGCCTGACGGCCAAGTCCTCGCGAGCGCGAACGTCGATAACACAGCCAAGCTCTGGCACGTTCCCACCGGCACGCTAAAGGCAAACTTGCTCGGCCACACCCTAGGGGTTTTTGGCGTGGCCTTTTCGTCCGACAGTCGCACATTGGCCACAGCAGGCCGCGATGCGTTGAAACTTTGGAATGTCGAAACGAGCCTGGATCTCATGACCTTGGAACGGCCCGGCGGAGATCGAGTCTTATTTTCCGAGAAGGATCTGGCTCTGGTCTTCCAAGGCGACGTGGGTTTTACGATTCGACGCGCCCCTTCGTTCGCAGAGATCGAGGCGGCAGAAGCGGCGCGAGCGAAGGACCGGTGAGGCTCGCAGGAAGTTGCGCGAAACTCGGCGCTTGGTGGCGGTCATCAGGCGGGGCGCTTGAAACGAGCACGTCTAGGGGTCAGTCCCGGGACTGTCCCGGGACTGACCCCTTCACGACCCCTTCACGAGTTTCATGGAGCTTGTTTGGCCGCGGGCTCGAGGCTACACTCCCCGCAATGAAGATTCTCAATGTTTCCGAGGCCCAAGGGCATCTGCCACGAATCATCGCGGAGGTGAACGAAGGCGAACTGGTCGTTCTGAAAGATGGCGATCAGGAGGTGACGCTGTATCCGGTCGGCCCGCTCGATCTGGAACAGGACACTCCCGAACTTGAGGCCGAGTTGCTGAAAGCGGCCGATGGCCCCTTCACGCCTTACTCATTCTAGGAAATGCGCGCGATCGGCGAGCGGATCATCCGCGAAAAACGCGGCCCATGAGTTTGGCCGTCCAAAAGGCCGATTCTTTCAAAGTGGACTAGAAAAGCTTGAACCGCATCGTCGCGGTCAAGCTGCTCCTCTTTGGCGAATTGTCGAGTGATGCGTTCAATCCAACGCTTCCGCGTCGAAGCCCAAGCGGCCGCCAGCCTCAAACATCCGAATATCGTCTCGATTTACGAAATTGGCTGCGCCGCCGGCCAGCATTACTTCTCGATGGAATATGTGGACGGGCAGAACCTGGCGCAGTTGGTCCGGGACAAACCGCTCGCTCCCAAGAAAGCCGCGGCGTACGTGAAGACCATTGCCGAAGCGATTCAGTCGGCGCATGAGCGAGGGATTTTGCACCGAGATTTGAAGCCGTCGAACGTGTTGATCGATACGGAGAACCGGGTGCGCATTACCGACTTCGGCCTGGCGAAGCGGTTTGGAGTCCCGCCTTCAGGCGGCCCGGCGCCAGAACCGGCTGAAGCCGGGACTACGAGCGAGTTGACCCTCACAGGCCAAGTGCTGGGGACGCCGAATTACTTGTCGCCTGAACAAGCGATGGCGCGAAAGGATTTGAGCGCCGCCACGGACGTTTATGCACTCGGCGGAATTCTTTACTACCTGTTGACTGCACGTCCGCCGTTCCAAGCCGAGACGTTGACCGAAACATTACAGCAGGTGGTGAACGCCGAACCGGTCTCGCCGCGACTCTTGAACGCGAGCGTGCCGGTGGATTTGGAGACGATTTGTCTGAAGTGCTTGGAGAAGGAATCGGACCGCCGTTACGGTTCCGCCGAAGAACTAGCCACCGAGTTGGACCGGTTCCTGAGAAACGAACCGATACAAGCGCGACCGATTGCTCGCACGGAAATGGTCTGGCGCTGGTGTCGGCGGAATCCAGTGATGGCGAGCCTCAGTGCCGCCACGGTTTTGCTCCTGCTCATCGTGGCGATTGGCTCGACCGTGGCTGCGATTCGAATTTCCGCGGCGAATCAGCGTTCGCGCGCCAACGAACGCATCGCCCGCGAGCGCCTGTACGCTGCGGACATGAACTCCATCCAGCAAGCCCTGTTGAACAACAATTTTGGCCGAGCGCGCGACTTGCTCGACCGGCATCGCCCCGGTCCAGGCGAGGAGGATTTCCGCGGCTGGGAATGGCGGTATTTCTGGAAAGCGGCACAGGGTGACGAGGCGGTGACGCTGTCCGGCCACTCCGACACAATAACCGATCTGGCCTTCTCGCCGGATGGCGCGATCCTGGCGTCGTGCAGTCAGGATCGAACCGTCAAGTTATGGGATTGGCGTGGCCGCCGTCTGCTGACGACCATCAGGGGGAATTCCGAAAGTTGCTGGTCCGTTGTTTTCACCCACGATGGCCAAAGCGTTTTAATGCGCTCAGGAGATGGCGAAATCATGGTGTGGGATGTGTCGAGCGGAACGCTGCGCCATCGTTTCGGGGGAGGCCTGGCGCCTACACCTCGGACGATGGCCGCTTCTCCCACTGAAATGTTGGTGGCAATCGACAATTGGGATCAACGACGAGGCGCCTTTGTCGTGCAACTTTGGGACGGTGCCACCAATTCGGTTGTCGAGACGCTCCCTGGCGAAGGGCGATGGGTAGAATTCTCGGGCGATGGAAGGTTAGTCGCCGCGGTGGGCGCTGGAAACGTAATGACAGTCTGGAACGCACGCACCCGCCAGTTGGTCCGGCAGTTTCAAGCTTTCGAACCACCGGCCAGCGTCTATCGCTTCGCGCTCGCCCACGACGGTTCAAAGATCCTCGCGGGCTACTACGATGGACGGACTGCTGTCTGGGATACCTCCACGGGGCACTGCTTGCACTTTGGCAGCAACCATATCGATCGGGCTCGGGCCCTGGCATTTTCGCCCGATGGAATGTTCTACGCCTCCGGCGGCCCCGATCAAACCGTGCGCCTTTGGGAAACCAAGAGTGGCCGCGAGCTGGATGTTTTCCGTGGACATGGCAATGAAGTCTGGGCCGCCGCCTTTTCGCGCGATAGCAAGACCTTGGCCACCGCCGGCCGTGATACGACCATCAAACTCTGGAATGTAGCAACTGCCCGATCGTCCGATGGGATTACGTCCGGAGGCTCGACGCGGGATTCGCCCGCGGCCATTTCGCCGGATGGAAAGTTTATGGCTGGACGGAGCATTCCTCCGAACGGGGCCCAGCCGGCGCGTGTGACTGCTGGCACGGAAGGACGATACTTGTCGGGGAATGATGCTCGAATGACAATCTGGGACATTCAAAGCGGCCGCTCTGAAAGGCAATTCAATGATTCTCCGCGTGTTCTCACCTGGAGCGCTCGCGACAACAGGATCGCGACTCTGTCGTCGAATTTGACGTGGAAGCTGTGGGAACCCTCACGATCTGAACCGGCGAGAGTCGTCAACATCGACGAACCGAGCGCCCAGATGCAAGGTCAATTTGGGCTGTTGTCATCGTCGGGCCGATTCGTCGCGATCCGTCTAGGCACAGACGCGAAACAGGTCGCGGTTTGGGACATGGGTCGCGGCGCCCGCCTTGGTTCGCTCGTCACGCGGGCTCGCGTTCAGGGAACCTATTTTTCCCTGGATGAGAACCTTCTGGCTTTTTCGGCCACCGACCAAACTCTAACGCTGGTGGAATTGCCGAGCCTTCGAGAGGTCGGCGTGTTGCGGGGACACCGTGGCGCCTATGTCGTGCCTGCGTTTTCTCTGGATGGAAAACTGCTCGCCACAGGCGCGTCGGATAACCTGATCAAGTTGTGGGACCGAACCGCGTTGCGCGAGATTGCGACTTTGGTCGGACACAAAGCAGGCATTTATCGCCTGGAATTTTCACCGGACGGGCGGACGCTTGTTTCGGCCAGCGGCGACCATACGGCGCGGCTTTGGCATGTCGCTTCCCGACAGGAAATGGCGACGTTCCAGCATGATAACGGCGTATTCTTCGCCACATTTTCACCGGATGGACGGACCATGGTGACGCAAGCATTCGGGAAGCTCGAACTGCGGTTGTGGCACGCGCCTTCTTTTGAGGAAATCGCGGCGTTGGAACAATTCCGCCAGGCAGAGCATTGAAAGCCAATCACTAGAGCCAGAATGAGAAACGCTGGCCTGCCGGTCAAAGTCGGGCTTCATCGGCTGTAACCCTCTTCCTCTCGCCCGCTGTAACCTTTCCCGCCTTTTGGGTCTGTAAGCGGGCATCACAACATCCACCACTGCAACCACCCTTTTTCTAACCTCTCTCATCGCCGTCCTGGCTTTCCGCGCCTGGCACTTGCCCGAGCCGAGTTATCACGACAAAAAACTCAGCGCCTGGCTGGCAGACCTGGACACACTCGACCCCGCAAAGCACGAAACCGCCGGACAGGCCATCCGCGCCATCGGCACGAATGCTTTGCCCATTCTCATCCGGCTTCTTCACGCGAGAGATTCCGCCCTCAAACGCGCGCTGATCAATCTTGGCGAGCAATATCCATTCATCCCGCTCCAACTGACGCCAGCCGAGGACCGCTACGGAAGCGCGCTTCAAGCCTGCCGCGTCCTTGGACCGCTGGCGGTGCCGGCCATCGCGCGAATCATGCCATTCCTGGACGGCAACCGTTCCGTCGAGGCGGTCAAAGTCCTGGTCGCGATCGGTCCGGAGACCATTCCTCCACTGCAATCCGCATTCACGAGCCAGAGCGAGGCCGTGCGAGTGTCAGCCATCGCCGCGTTGGGCACTCTCGCCCGGCAATCGGAGGAGATCGTGCCCTTGTTAATCCCGCGGCTGGGCGAGAAGAGTGATCAGATTCGCATCACAGCGGCGTGGGCTTTGGGACGCTTCGGAGTAGAGGCGCGAACGGCCCTGCCGACGCTCTCCGCTCTGACTAATGATTCGTCTTACAGTGTGCGTGAACAGGCGGTTCGCGCGATCCAGCGAATCGGATTTGAACCGGCTCAACGATGAAAGTCCACCGGCTTGCCCGTCGTCCCATTCCACATCCAGCGCGAGGAGAAGAAGGAGGCCGTCCGAGGCGTGTGAATCCCCACGCTTAAGCTCGAGTGCGGCTGGTGCGAATAACGAAAATTGTTGTACCGAGCCGCGTAGGAAGGCGGACACGCCGGCGAATAATACGAACTCCGATAGGGCCACGCGTGGCTGTAAGTGTAAATCGGGTAGGCATACGAATAGACCGGATAACTGTAGGTGTAGCTCGGATAAACGGGCGGCGTGACATAGTAATTGAACGTGGCCGGCGCTTGCGGTTGCGAGGCGGGCTGGGCCGCGGCGGCAGCTTGATTAGCCTGCTGCTGGGTCAACCGCTCCTGGGATTCCTTCTGTGCCTGCTGCGCCTTCACCTCGCCGCTCCGTTTGATAAGGGTCGTGATCACCTGGGATGAAACGCCCTTTTCATGGAGAAACAGAATTTCGTCCGGGCGAAGCGGCGGAACGATGGCGGTCTGGATGAACGCTTCGATAACCGACGAATCGAGTCCCGCTTCCACCATTTTCACGATCTCGGCCACCACGGGCGATTTCGGATTCGTCACAGCTTGGATGCGCCTGGCCAGGTCCGTGGCCGGGGCGTTGGGAGCCGCTTTGGCGGCAGCGGAGCTTTTCGGTTCATCAGCCGTGACGGCCTGGGGTGACGGAGCGTCCCCGGCTGGCGCGGTTTCCGCGGCGGCAATGCCGGTGATCGAGGCGAGACAGACCGCGGCGAGCGAAAGGAGACAAGTTTTCATGGGATACCTCTCTTCGATGGTTCCGAATCGTTTCATCGGGGGCACGAATTAGTGCGCTAACTCTAGTCTGATCGCTCGCTCCGCGCAAGCGCGGGCAAAGCGGGTACCAGAGTGCATTATGGACTGCTCCCATGACCTCGAACGGTTCCCGGTAGGGCGAGTCCGTCTCGGCGAGCCGCTCGACGTGCGTGGAACACGTCCGACTCGGCTCGCTGGGGACAGGCTCGCCCTACCGAACTCAAATTGAGAATCGCTGCACTACCGCTGAAAACGCTTGCGGGGACCTTCCAAGAAGTTCTTAATAGGCCCAGGAAATCTGGGGAAAGGAACGCAGTGGTCCAAGTTCGGCAAAGCAGCCTATTCCATCCATCAAGGAACTTCATGAACCAATCCATCTTTCAACGCGCGGCGATGATCGCCGTGGCCGCGACGCTCTCGTTCTCGTCAACCGGCTGCCGCCATTACCATCGGCACATGCCCAGTCCGGTCGAGCGAGCCGCGGCTGAGAAAGCCGGGCTTGACCCGTGGAAGTTCAATTGGAAAGAACTCACGAACCGAACACCTGAAAGCTTCACGGTGACCGATCGGCACGCGGTCATCTTCGCCGCGCAAGTCAGGGACCTGTTGCGCAAAAAGGCCACCGTCTCGCGCATTGCGCGGGAAACGTCTGCGACGGCGCAGGTCCTGGCGGCGGCGGCGGCGGCGACTCTCGGGGCCGTCAGCGGAGGCAGTTCAAGAGCCGTGGTGATTCTGGCCGGGTCCGCCGCCGTCATCCCGAATCTCCAGGAAATCTTTACGGCGAAGGAGCGCGCCGAAGCCTACAACCAGGGGGCCAACCTCGTCGCGGAAGCCGAGTCTCGCTTCCAAACCGCGCGCGCCGGAGAAGTCGATGCCACGCGGCTTTCGCTCGCCGGAGCCAAGTTGATCGAGGTAGTGGTCGCGGCCTTGCGGTTGGTCGAGACGGCAATCATTTCGCAAATTCCCGACATCGCAGACGTTCAGAAAGCGCGCGGCATCCGCCCGCAGACCTTGGCGGTGAGCACGGACGCCATCGAGATCCAGACCGGCGCGACCGGGCAGATCGGCGTGCTGGGTGAGGGCACGGTCAAAATGATGGCGTCGGCGAACACGGAGGTCGCGGTGGCTTCTCGCGTGGCAAATGACACCAGCCTGGTGGCGATCACGGCCAAGGACGCGGGTTTGGCTCGCGTGACGCTTTCCTCGGCTTCGGGCTTGCGGGCGGACGTGCTCGTGGACGTTCCCCTGCAGATCACGCCGGCGCCCAATCATCCCGCCCGGCTCCAAATCTACCAAATGACGAAAAGCGCGACGTTGGCGTTGAGCGTCTCGAACTCAAGCCGCAGCCCGGTGACGTTCGTCAATTTGACGCCGGATTTTCTGCAAACCGAGGTCAAGCCCAACGCTGCTTTGGTCGAAGTGAAATCTCTACTACCGCGGCCGGCTCGAGAAATGCCCGCTCAGCCACCTGGTCATGCTGGCACCCGCCAATCATGGTTCCGCCCTCGCGCAACTGGGCAAGGGCCGCTTGTCCCGCATCAAACATTTCTTCCAGGGCGTCGAACCCGGCGAGCGCGTCTTGGATTGGCTGGAGTTGGGCAGCGACCCG